>Ga0209747_1000679_pt1 | contig 18482 bp, 16 predicted proteins | sample BarGraNGADG00311_FD_184498 | JGI IMG/M metagenome (GOLD analysis project Ga0209747, IMG submission 184498) | Arctic peat soil microbial communities from Barrow, Alaska - Barrow Graham LP Ref core NGADG0011-311 (SPAdes) (version 2) | ecosystem: Environmental > Terrestrial > Soil > Wetlands > Peat...
TTCTCGGGGGAGCACAGCGCGAACATCCTCTCCTGGGATTCCGACATCATGATCTCGACGGGGTCCATGCCCGGCTCGCGCAGAGGCACCTTGGACACGTCGACGTCCATGCCGCAGCCGCCTCTCTCGGCGGTCTCGCAGGTCGCGCAGGTGAGGCCGGCGCCGCCCAGGTCCTGCAGGCCCAGCAGCAGGCCCTTGTCCAGCATCTCCAGGCACGCCTCGATCTCGAGCTTCTCGGTGAAAGGATCGCCCACCTGGACGCTGGGGCGCTTCTCCGCGCTGGTCTCGTCGAACTCCTGGGAGGCGAGCACGCTCACCCCGCCGATGCCGTCGCGGCCGGTGCTCGACCCCATCAGGATGCCGTAGCTTCCGGGCACCGACGCGCGGCCGAGTATGAGTCGCTCCTTGGGCATGATCCCCAGGCACATCACGTTGATGAGCGGGTTCTCCTCGTAGGCGTCCTCGAAGTAGAGGTCCCCCGCGACCGTGGGGATCCCCAGGCAGTTGCCGTAGGAGGCGATGCCGGCGACCACGCCGTCGAGAAGGTAGCGGGTCCGGGGATTGGACAGCGAGCCGAACCGCAGCGGGTCGAGGTTGGCGATGGGCCGCGCCCCCATGGTGAATATGTCGCGCACGATGCCGCCCACGCCGGTGGCGGCGCCCTGGAACGGCTCCACCGCGCTGGGGTGGTTGTGCGACTCGAGCTTGAAGCAGACCGCGTAGCCGCCGCCGATGTCCACCACGCCGGCGTTCTCACCGGGGCCCAGCAGTATCCTGTCGCCCTCCGTCGGCAGCTTCTTCAGCTGAGGCTTGGAGCTCTTGTAGCTGCAGTGCTCGGACCACATCACGGAGTACATGCCGAGCTCGACCTTGTTCGGCTCGCGCCCCAGCACCCCCTTGATGCGCTGGTACTCCTCCTGCGTCAGGCCCAGTTCCTGGTAAAGCTCGGGCACAGCCACCACTCCCGTCCGTTACCCGCCGCCGAGCGGCGGAAAGATCGATACTTCGTCGTCCGGCTTCAGCTTCGTCTTCTTGCCCTTCATGTGCACGACGTTCTTGCCGTTCACAAGGACCGTGCTTATCTTCAGGTACCTGTCCATCCTGCCCTCGTAGGAGGTGGAGAGACGGTCGAGCAGGTCCCTGACGTTGTCGGCCTCGAGCTGGATCTCGCGAGCGCCCGCGACCTGCCTCAGTGTTGCGAAGAACTTAACGGTGGGCATAGCGCTCCACCCCGTCCGGCTGCTCCGTCCCCCGCCTGAGGGTTGTAGTCAGGCAACGCCTCATCGGTCAGGCACGCACCCCCAGCCTGTCGAGCGTCTCGCGCGTCGGCTCCCCGCAGCGGTCCAGGCCTCTCACGCGGTAGTAGGCGGGCAGCATCTTCGCCAGCGGGACCCTGGAGCGCGGGTCGGACGTCTGAAGCTCCTCGAGCGAGCGCCGGGGGAGAGTGTCCTGGGCTCCGGTGATCCCTTCCCTGAGGTTGAACATCCGCTCGATGAGGTATGTCCTCTGCCCCACCATGATGTATTTGCCGAAGGTCAGCTTCATGCCGGTCAGGTCGCTGATCGCCTTGGGGTGCTGAAGGAGATCCATGGGCGGGACGATCGCGAGCGCCTGCGGGTACCTCAGCATCACGGATATCGCCGGGCCGAAAGCCTCCAGCGACTTGGCAAGGATCCTGTAGAGGAGCCCGGAGGGCTGTAGCGCCAGCGCCTGCTTGGGGACCGCGGTGAATGCGGTGAACTGGCACGAGCCGGCGTCCGAGAGCGCGTCCAGCAGGATCTGCATGAGGGCCGTGAGCTGCGGCTTGGCGTGCGTGGTGAGCGGGTCCATCGTGAGAGGGCCGTTGGCCTCCAGGTAGATCATGTAACCGCCCGCGATGTGGCAACCGCCCCGGTTGGAGATCGCGTAACCCAGCCCGTGGCCGACGGCGCCGCGCGGCTCGTAGCTGGCAAACTCCATCCCCTTGGCGTGCATGGCGAAATCCTTGCCGCCGTACTTCTCGGACATGACCCGTACACCCTCGGCAAGGTCGTCGCCCAGCCCGCGGCGGTAGGCGATGTCCTCGATGAGCTGGCTGATCCCCTCGGTCCTGCCGAACTGGAGCGGCGAGTCCATCAGGCCCTTCTCGGTAAGCTCCATGGCGAAGCCCAGGGTGTTGCCCAGGCTGATGGTGTCTATGCCCATCAGGTCGGCCTTGTAATTCCACTCGCATATCTTGGCGAGGTCCGCGTTCTCTATGTTGGGACCCAGCAGCCCCAGCGTCTCGAACTCCGGACCCTTGACGTCCTTGCCGTCGACGGTCACGCGCCTGCCGCACTTGATCACGCAGGAGGTACACCCGAAGTTGCTGGTGAGCAGCGTATCCGCCAGCGTCTCGCCGCTGATCGCGTCGGCCTGCTCGAACGAGCCGCGCTTGAAGTTGTGGGTCGGGAGCGTGTTGGTCTCGTTGCAGCGGTTGACGAAAGCCGCGGTGCCGAATGCCGGCATCATCTCCCCGGTCGCCGGGTGCGACTTCAGTATGTGTATCCACTTCTTTACGTCGGCCTGGAATTTCTCGGGGTTTGCGACGGGGACCTTGGCCTTGCCCTTCGCGGTTATGGCCTTGACGTTCTTCGAGCCCATGACCGCCCCCGCGCCGCCGCGGCCGGCGGCACGCTCCTGCGAGATTATGCAGGCGTAGCGCACCGCGTGCTCGCCCCCCGGGCCGATCACCATCTTGCCGGTGTCCTTGGGGAGCTTCTCCTGGGTCTGCTCGGTGTCCAGCCCCCAGAGCTCAGAGGCGTCCTCGAGCTCGACCTGGCCGTCCTCGATGCGAATCCAGGTGGGCGACGAGGCCTTGCCCCTAAGAAGGATGCCGTCCAGCCCGGCCCTCTTGAGGAACATCCCGAAGTTCCCGCCGCAGTTGCTGGAGAGCACTCCGCCCGTCAAGGGCGATTTGGTCGAGACGTTGAACCTGCTGGTGCACGGCGCACCCGAGCCGACCAGCGGGCCGGTGTTCACGATCAGGACGTTCTCGGGCCCCAGTGGGTCGGCTCCCCTGGGGACGGTATCGTATAGAATCCGGGCCGCCAGGCCTTTGCTGCCCAGATATTCCTCCCGGAGCCGGTCGGAGACCTCGTACTCGCGCACATCACCTGTGGAGAGGTCGATGTCCAGGAATTTACCCATGTACCCGCCGTACTTACTGCTCAATTGCGGCTCCTCCAGGTCGAGTGGCGATGTGATTATATCAATTAGGGGTACCGCACAACGCGACGAATCGCAAAATACCGCAAAATAGGGGTCAAATCCCTTTCTTGCGTTTTAGAAGCAGCCGAGCTGGCAGCGCGTGATCTTGATATGCGCCAGGTCCAGCGCGCGTCCGACGACCTCGAGCGGGACTCCCAGTTCGGCGGCAAGCTCGTGCGCCCTCTCGCAGGTCAGTTTTCCCTCGGCCGCCTCCCGCTGAACGGCCTCGGTCACTTCCTGGGGTACATCCTCGGTCATCCGCACACCTCCAACTTCCGCCGCCGTCAGGTCGGCGGCCTTGGAAAAAGCCCGCTCACGGCCGGCCTCGTCGCTGTAGATCAGAACCTTGCGGGCGCCGGTCCGCTCCTTCATGGAGGCCTCCAGCCGCAGCTCGTCCGCGGCTTCGAACGCCTCCCCGAGATCGACCAGCACCAGGTCCGCCCCGGGCGCGGCCTCACCCACACCCGGCTCGAGCGCGTCGAGCGGCGCGTCGGTGAAGAAGATCGCGAAGGACGTCGACAGTCCCACTAAGGGCTCGTTGGTCTCGAGGACGAACACCTCCGCCTCCTCGGCCAGCCCGCAGTCGGCCAGCCACTGCTCGATCTGCGGGCCCGTGGCGGGCGCTTCGTCCTCGTCGCCCCTCTCCAGCGCGAGCAGCACCGAGTCGTCGATCTTTGACTGGACGGATTCCGCCAGAGCGCGCCTGCCCTCCGTCCCACTCACCTTGACGATCTTCAAGAGCGCCCTCCCCTCTCATCCGTGGATACCCGCCGCATGTCATCGGGTTCGTTTATGTTCGTCAGAAGCCTTCCGGTCGAGTCGAACTGGAGCAGCCGCTCCCAGGGCACGTATTTGACCCGCACTTGCTCGAGGAAGCCCGTGACCCTCAGGTTGCCCGCCGCAAGGCGCGATTCGATGGCGGGCAGGCAGCTCTTGCGGTATGCGGCGTGCAGAGGCTCCAGCCCTTTGGGCGTCGCGGGCAGGCACGCGTCGTAGTCGCGCAGCCCCGCGAGCACGAAGGCGACCGCCTCGCGCTTGATGAACGGCATGTCGCAGGCCAGCACGAAGTTCTCGTCGGCCTCCGACAGCATCAGGCCGCTGAGGATACCGCCCAGAGGTCCCTTCCCCGCGATGGGCTCCTCGACCACGCGGACTCCCGCAGCCGCCGACTCGAACTCGCCCAGCCGCTCCAGGCGCCCGGCGTTGGCGACGATGAGCACCTCCTCGAACAGGCCCTCGATGACCTCGAGCTGGATGCCGATCACCCTGCGGCCGCCGACCTCCATGAACGCCTTGTCACCGGGCATCCTCCGGCTGGCCCCGCCCGCCAGGATTATCCCTGTCGCCATCATCCGCTCCCGATGCGGCGCGGATGCGTGTAAACGTTGAAGCCGGTCCCGCGCAGGAAGCCGACCAGCGTGACGCCGGCCCTGTCCCCCACCAGCACGCCGAGGGCGGTGGGGGCCGAGACGGAGCACACCAGCGGTAACCCCGCGCGCGCGGCCTTGAGCACCATCTCGTAGGAAAGACGGCCGGACAGGATCATGCCTTTGTCGCCACGGCTCTCCCCGGACATCAGCAGGTGGCCCAGGACCTTGTCCACGGCGTTGTGCCTGCCCACGTCCTCCATGACCACCAGCATGTTGCCCGCCTCATCGAAGATCCCCGCGCCGTGCGTGCCGCCACTCAGCTGGAATATCTCCTGTCCCGCAAGCAGCGCGTCCGGCGCCCGCAGGATCACTTCCGGACTGAAGACTGTGTCCGCGACGACCTCTATCCCCTCGAGGTCGACCTCGCGCTGCAGGTCCGCGCCGCCGCAACCGGTGCGCACGATGCGGGCCTCTTTGAACCTGTCCGCGCCTTTCGCGAGCGACGCCTTTATCTCGACCAGGTTGCCCGGGCCCGCCGGGGCCTCACCACCGGCGGCCGCGCCTTCGCCCATGCCGGCGAAATCGCCCTCCAGGCAGTGCTGCATCAGCTCGATCTGTCCGCGGTCCGAGATGAGTCCCTCGCTGAGGCAGAATCCCGCGGCAAGCAACTTGTCGTCGCCGGGGAGCCTCATGAGGTATACCAGGGTGACGCCGTTGAGCTTTATCTCCAGTGGCTCCTCGCGAGCCACGACGTCATCGGCCGGGAACGAATCGCCGTCGTGGTGGCGGACGATTCTTACGCTGGAAAGTTTCTGCTCTCGTCGTTCGTCGTCGGTCTGATCCATGGCTACAATTTACACCAACGGGTCGCCTCGAGGTACGCCTCAGGCCGAATCTCCCGCCAGGTCCAGCACGTCGACGATCTTCGCGATGAGGTCATCGGGCTTGAAGGGTTTCGTTATGTATCCCTGGGCGCCGAGCGAAAGCCCGCGCTCGACGTGCTCGCGGCCGGCCCGGGCCGAGACGAATATTATCGGAATTCGCTCTGTCTCTTTGTCGAGACGGAGCTTACGGAGCACCTCGAAGCCGTCGATGTCCGGCATCATGATGTCGAGGAGCACGATGTCGGGCTGCTCCCGCTTGACCATCGCATAGCCGCTGAGACCGCTGAAGGCCTCGACCGTCTGGATGCCCTTGACCTTCAGCATCACGCGGATGACCTTGACCATGTCGCGGTCGTCGTCTATGACTGCCGCCCGCAGCGGCATGCCTTCGTTGTTATCCATCGGGTTCTCCGTGGGAGCGGGTCGGACCATGGGGGGCCTTGAAACTCTGGGGGACACGCTCTGCCAGGGCCATTGTAACCCTCTGTCGCGGATGCTCGATAGCCTCTGTCCATTATCGGCGTTCCGCCGTTATCGCTTGACCGCCGAGGGCGTGAAAAACTAGCATAGGCACTGAGGACTTGCGAGATTCCGCGTGATCCTTCCGAAAGGGATGTTCCTTGAACGACGACGTGACGGTTCTGCTGGAAAAAGTCTCCAAGACTTATCAGATGGGCGAGGTCGAGGTCAAAGCCCTCAAAGAGGTGGACCTGACCGTGGTCAAGGGCGAGTTCCTGGTCGCGCTGGGGCCCAGCGGCTCCGGCAAGACCACGATGCTCAACTGCATCGGCGGGATCGACTCGGCGACCAGCGGGACGATCATCGTCGGCGGCCACGACATCTCGACCTTTAACGAGAAGGAGCTGACCAAGTTCAGGCGCGAGACGGTCGGCTTCATCTTCCAGTTCTTTAATCTGATACCGACCCTCACCGCCAGAGAGAACGTGGAGTTCGCGCTGGACCTGGTGCCCAAGGAGAAGCGTGGCTCTGCCATGGACGTCCTGGAGCAGGTGGGGCTGGGCGACCGGGCCAACCATTTCCCCAGCCAGCTCTCCGGCGGTGAGCAGCAGCGTGTCGCGATCGCGCGCGCCCTGGCCAAGCGGCCGCCCGTGGTGCTCTGCGACGAGCCCACCGGCGAGCTCGACTACGACACCGGGATAATGATACTCCGCCTGATGCGGGACATCGCCCAGCAGGAGAAGTGCAACTTCCTGATGGTCACGCACAACTCCGCCATCTCGCAGATCGCCAACAAGGTGGTGCACCTGCACAGCGGCGAGATCTCGAAGATCGTCACCAACGATAACCCCGAGGACCCGGAGAACCTGGTCTGGTAAGCGTTAATGGGGACGGGGAAGGGTAAGCCTTTTGCTCGCTGGTCCTCGCGTCTTTGAAATCAGCAGACTCTCTATGCCCCCCGAGACGCTGCGAATCGCTCGCAAAAGGCTCACCCTGCCCCCGTCGGGAGTTTCCCCTAAATAAGATAATTTAAGATGACTCCTGACAAGTAGGAATGACTCCCGGCGTGCAATCGAAATAGCCCTATGAGGGAAGCTCGATCTCGATGACGTCCCCTTCATGCGTATCGGTTGCCTCCAGCGTCCCCGCGGGAAGCTCGATGGCGGTCCGCGCCCGTCGCACCCAGGGAGACAGGTGACCCGGGGCCAGCTCGCGGACGCACCTCACCGCGCGGCTTTCCCTGTCGAGGAACAGGACGTCGATCGGGAACTTCATGCCGAACATGTGGACCTGCCTGCAGCGCGGGAAGACGAGGGCCTCGCCCGGCTCGATCGAGTCCCGGTCCAGGAGACCGCGCCTTCGCTCGGCGCGCTTGACCGCGAACCGTGCCCGCGTGGCAATGACGGTGCCTCGGGTCGAGTTGGTTATGCGCGCTTCATCCGCAGTCATCGGTGCAGGTGGTGCTCGCGCCTTCGGTGCGCTCGCGCAGAACGCGCGCCGGCACGCCGCAGGCGATGGTGAACTCGGGGATATCGCAGGTGACGACCGACCCGGCCCCGATGACCGCGCCATCTCCTATGCTGACCCCCTTGGTGACGATGACCCCGGCTCCCAGCCAGCAGTCCTCACCGATGGTGACCGGCCCGTAGGTGCCGTACTGGAGCCGCATGGGGGTGCCCGGCTCGATGCCGTGGTCGGCGCAGTTGATGTTGATGAAGGGGCCTAACATGGTGTCTTTGCCTATGCTCAAGTCGTCGAACGCGTTGAGGATGTTGTAAGGCCCGATGCCGACGTTGTCGCCCACCTGCAGGGTGGCCTTGTTGGCGACCGCCAGCCTCGCCCCTGAGTCGACCGTCACGTGGTCGCCGATCACGATGCGCCCGTCGTCGTTGCCCCGGACCTCTATGGTGCGGGGGACGAAGAGCCCCGTGCCCGTGCTCACGGTCGCGCGCCCGGCAAGCGCCAGGTCGATCCAGCCGGATATCCAGGCGTAAGGCCCCAGGTCGATGCCCCTGCGCTTGAAGTACCAGGCGTTGAACATCACCCTGGGGTACCTGGCCCAGGTCGAACCAGTTGTCATCTCGCCTCCAGAATGCCGCCGTCCGCTTGCTGTCTTACGGCCGGCCCGACAAAATCCTTCACCGCAATACCATACCACGGTAGCCGCCCTGCTCGAGCTCGAGCTCGCCGGAGTCGGCGAAGCTGTAGTACGAGCCGCTTACTCCCATGATGACGTGGTCGAGCACCGGTATGCCGAGTATCCGCCCGACCTCCTCGAGCCTGCCGGTGATGCGCCTGTCCTCGTCTGACGGAAGCGGGTCGCCGCTGGGGTGGTTGTGCACGAAGATGACGCCCGACGCGGCGTTTCTCACCGCGGGTCGGAACGACTCGCGCGGGTGCACGATGCTGGCGGTCAGCGATCCCCGGGAGATGACCTGAGTCTTGATGAGGCGGAGCTTGGCGTCCACCATGGCGCAGGAGAACACCTCGGTGCGCTCGTTGAGCATCGAAGGCCAGAGCGTGTTGTAGACGTCGGCGCTGGAGCCGAGGCGCTGCCCCGGCCTCCGGCCCGCCAGAGAGCGCCTGCCCAGCTCGACCCCGGCAATGAGCGCCGCGGCCTTGACCGGGCCGATACCGTCGAAGAACGTGAGCTCGCAGAAGTCCATGTCCTGCATGTGCGCCGCCGGGCCCAGTTCCTCGACATACTCCCTGGCGAGCGAGACCGCGCGCGAGACGGGCACGCAGCCGCCGAACATGAGGATGAGCAGCTCGAAGTCCGAGAGCGACGAGTGCCCTCTCGAGGTCAGCGAGTCGATGAGGTCGTCGTGGCCGCGGGGTGTGTGCGAGTCCATGGAGGTCTCCTCTTCCCGGCTGTGGAAAGCCGCTGGCTGGAGAGGGCGGGGGCGGAACCAATACAAGCATATTGTACAGCACTGCAGCGACAAAGGAAAGTTGCCTGCTCAGCTCTTGTTGAGTCTCCTGTAGGCGGGCGAGAGCCGGTGGTAGAGCTCCTGGAACGACTCGAAGAGCGCGTCGTAGACGTCGCGGTTGGAGGGATCCGGGTCGAACGACCGGCGGACCTTGACCGCGTCCTTCACCTCCGCGTAGCTCTTGTAGACCCCGAGCCCCAGGGGCACCGCGAGCGCGGCGCCTATGGCCCCGGCGTCCTGCGGCTTCACGACAGCCTCGATCCTGCGCCCGGTGACGTCGGCGAATATCTGCATCCACTCGTCGCTCTTGGCCCCGCCCCCGATCGCGCGTACCGTGGGACAGGGAAGGTCGCGCTTCGCCGCTTCGTCGAACATCCAGCGGAAGTTCATGGCCACACCCTCATAGACCGCCCGCAGCATGTCCTCTCTGGTGTTGTCGATGCTCACGTTGATGAACGCCCCGCGAAGCGTGGTGTCCGTGACGGGGGCGCGCTCGCCGTACATCCAGGGAGTGAAGATGACCTTGTGCGACCCCGCGGGCACGCCGGCCACCGTCCTGTCCAGCGCTGCCATCACTCCGCCCTCGCCTGGCGCGACGCCCCTCTCGGCCTCGCTTGCCAGTTGCTCCGCGAACCAGCCCAGGCTCGCCCCGGCGGTGTTGGTCTCGCCCACTATCAGCCACATGCCTGGATCGGCCGCGGCGATCGAGGCCATCCCCGACCGGCCCAGGTTGATGCGCTTCTCGCTGGTGATGCAGAGGAGCCCCGAGGTGCCGATGCTTACCGAGCTCTCACCGTGGGCGATAGCACCCGCGCCCACCGCCCCGGAAGGGGCGTCTCCCATCCCGCTTATCACGGGCGTGCCCGGCAGGAGGCCCAGGTCCGCCGCCGCTTCCTGTCTGAGCCCACCGGACACGTCGGCGCTCTTCTTCACCTCAGGCATCCTTTCGAGGGAAGCGCCCAGCAGCCGCGCGGCCAGACCGGACCACCCGCGGGTCTTGTTGTCCATCAAGCCGGTGACGGAAGCCGCGGTCTGGTCCGTCTCGAGGTTGCCGGTGGCGCGGTAGACCACGTAGCCCTTCACGTCCAGGAAGACCCTGGTGCGGTCGAAGATATCGGGCTCCTCCTCCTTGAGCCACTTGAGCTTGCACATGACGTCCTTGCCGGAGGGGACGGCCCCGAACAGCTGGAGCATCACCCGCGCGCCGCCCAGCTTGCGCACCACCTTGCGCGCCTGCTCCTCGGCGCGGCAGTCCATCCAGATGATTCCAGGGCGCAGTGGCGTGCCGGCCGCGTCCATCGCGACGACGCCCAGCATCTGGCTGGAGAACGCGAGGCCGGCTATCTGCGAGGGGTCCGTTCCGGTCTTCTCCAGCAGCCGCCGGGTGGACGCCGCGACCGCGCGCCACCAGTCGGCGGGGTCCTGCTCGGCGAAATGCTCCCTGGGGTAGCTGATATCGTAGGGCTCGAACTCGGAGGCGGCGTTGACCCCGTCGAGCGTAGCGAGCACCGCCTTGCAGCCGCCGGTCCCCACGTCGTAGCCGAGAGCATAACGTTCAGCCATCTCTCCCCCTCTTCTGTTGAGCACCTCAGGTCGCGAACTTGAAGTGCATCACGTCCCCGTCCTGGACGATGTAATCGCGCCCCTCGACCCGGAGCGCGCCGGAGTCCCTTGCCGTGGCGAAGCACCCGCAGTCGAGGAAGTCGCTCAGGTGCACCACCTCCGCCTTGACGAAGCCGCGCTCGAAATCGGTGTGGATGCGCCCCGCCGCGTGGCTGGCGGTCGAGCCGGCGGGGACGGACCACGCCCTGCACTCGCCCGAGTCTATCGAGAAGAAGGTGATGAGCCCGAGCATCCCGTAGCTCTCGCGAACCACGCGCGCCAGGCTCTCCTCCTCGATGCCCATAGCCTCCTCGAACTCTCGCGCTTCGGCGTACTCGAGCTCGGCCAGCTCCGCCTCGATCTCGGCGTTGATGTTGACGACCGGGATGCCGCGTGGCCCTGCCCAGTCCCGCATGGCTTTCTCTCGCTGCGCCGCGCGCTCGTCCGGCTCACCCACGTTGAGCACTACGAGCGTGGGCTTGAGTATCAGCAGGCGCGTCTCCGGCGCGAACTGCTCCAGGCGCATCAGTAGGGCATCGCGGTCGGTGACGACGTCCTCGTTGACCGCGGCCTCGACTCCGGTCAGGCAATCCGCGCGCGCGACGCACTCGCGGTCGCCGCTCTTGGCCGCCTGCCTGGCCTTGGAGAGCTCACGGCGCAGGAAATCGAGGTCGGCAAGCCGGAGCTCCGTCTCGATCAGCTCAGCGTCGCGCACCGGGTCGACGTCGCCTTCCACGTGGGAGATGTCATCGGAGTCGAAAGCGCGTATCACGTGGAGTATGGCGTCGACGTCGCGGATGTTGCCGAGGAACTTGTTCCCCAGCCCCTCGCCGCGGCTGGCACCCTGGACCAGGCCCGCGATGTCGACGAACCGCACGCTGGCCGGGACGCTGCGCTCGCAGCCGGCCAGCTCCGCGACCGACTGGTGTCGCTCATCGGGGACCGCGACCACGCCCACGTTGGGTTCGATAGTGGTGAACGGGTACGGCGCGACCGCTGCTCCCGCCCGCGAGAGCGCGTTGAAGAGCGTGGACTTGCCGGCGTTCGGAAGACCGACGATGCCGACGCGAAGAGAGCTCACTGAACCACCTTCCTGCCGGTTGGGTGCGAGATAAGACTACTACATAAAATGCACCACTGGGGTCAGGCGCCGGTGGTGCATCCGGAGCAGCTGCGGCCGAGTAATTGTCTCTCAACGCAAAACGCACCACTAGTGCCTGGCACCGGTAGTGCATAAGGAAGGTAGGTTGGAGGAGGAAGCGTTGCCAGGAGCCCTTGACCGCGCTATATTTAATTTGCCTCCACCCTCCAACCACTTCCGCAAGTTAGACGCACGTGCGCCCGAAAATGTTTTACGCGCTCTTCTCGTTGCCGTCCGCGCCCTTGCCGGAGCCGGACAGCGAGCCCATGGCCTTGGAGAGCTCGTCGGGGGTGTTGACAGGCACGCAGCGCCCCGTGGTGCACACCACCGCGGACGGCGGAGCGACCTCCTCGTCTATCCCGACCGGCAGGAAATCCTCGACGGTCTCGGGGCGGACCAGCTTGCGCGGGTTGAAGGCGGAGACCGCGGCGGAGCGCATCTCGCGCCGCGTCTCTTCATCGGCCTCGGTCGAGATCCTTATCTCGATGACGCCCCTCTGAAGCGTCTCGACCGCAAGGGCGTACGCCGCGGAGAAGTAGGTGTACTGCTTGTACTTCTCGCCGAAGGAGGCGAGCATATCTTTCGCGCCGTCGCCATATCCCTTGTCCGGGACCAGCTCGTCCAGCAGCAGGAGGGCGCGGGCGGCGGTCCCGTTGATCACTATGTCCGGCGGGCTGACCGGCGCGTCGGCCAGGTCGGCCACGAGCTCATCGCCGGCCTGCAGGGACTCCACCAGCCAACCCTGGCGCCCCACGAAGCTCTCCAGAAGGGCGTCGGCGAGTTCGGTCGACCTCTCCAGGAACCTGGGCTCCTCGGTCGCCTGGAACAGGTCCAGCTGCGCCAGCAGGAGGTTCACCTGGTCGCCCGGTTGCCCCCAGAGGTGCGGCTTGCCGTCCGGCAGCTCGAAGAAGTGGCAGACGCCTATCGCGAACCTGAAGCCCGAGCGCCATATGAAGTCCGCCGACCTCTCGGCGATCGCCAGCAGGCCCGTGTCGCCCAGGACCGCCGAGGCCAGCACCAGGGCGGAGATCATCCCCGCCGTCGTCTCGGTGTAGATGGTCCTGTCGATGAAGGGCTTTTCCATGAGCGCCCTGCCGCCCCGGTCGCGGTGGTAATACTTCTCGTCCGCGTCCTGGCTGCCGTAGAACCCGCGCTGTTCCTCGTCCAGCAGGTTGAGCAGGACGTAATCCAGGACCATGCGCGCGATCTCGGCATAGTCGGTCCGCCCCAGGGCGATCGACGCGGACAGATACAGGCGGACCAGGTCCGCGTTATCCATGAGCATCTTCTCGTAGTGGGGAACGCTCCAGTCCCGCGCGGTGGCGTACCTGAAGAAGCCGCCCTCGACCTTGTCGAACAGCTCCCCGTTGCGCATCCCGTCCAGGGTCGAGACGACGAATGACTTGAAAGCGTGGTTGCCCGTCTCGACGTAGCGTGCCAGGGCGAACTCGACCGCGCCGGTGGGAGGGAACTTGGGCTCGCTGCCTATGCCGCCATACCCCTTGTCCCAGGAGGCCAGGATCCACGCCTCGACCTCGGCGACCGCCCGCTCGTCCGCGCCGTCGGCGCCCTGGGCCGCATCATAGAGCTCGCGCTCCAGCTCCGCCTGTGTGGCGGCCTCGACGTCGACCGAGTCCTTCTCTCTGGCATAGCCGGCGCTGAGGCGCTCGAGAAGGCTCATGAGCTGAGGGGCCGGAGCGAACGTGAGGCCCGCCACCGCGGCGCCCGATGGCACCAGGAAGACCGTGCTGGGCCAGCCGCCCTGGTTGTACCTGCGGTTGACGTCGGGGCGCCTGTCGCTGTCTACCCTGATCGCTATGAAATCCTCGTTGATCTTCGCGATCACGTCAGGGTCGGAGTAGGTGGTCTCGTCCATGACGTGGCACCAGTGGCACCACACCGCCGAGATCGACAGCAGTATCAGTTTTCCCTGTTCCTCGGCCAGGACGAACGCGTCCGCGCTCCAGGGCCTCCACTCGATCTCGCGCGCCTTGTTCGGCCGCGGGCTGAAGCGGAAATCCGCCGGGGACGCGCCGTCGGCGGGGATCTTGTTGTCTGTGTTTTCCATGATCATCTAACGTGTTTTTCTTTAGCCGACGCGGCGACCCTGCCTGTCCTCCGATGCAAACGGGCACGAGAGTGGATCTCGCGCCCGGTAAAGGTACTCCTCCCGAATGCCCGGCAGCAGGAGATGGCACTGGGGGCTGCTCGTGGCTCGAATCAACCGGGGGGGGTGCCCCGGTATCAGCACCCGGGAGGAGTGAAGCCTGTATAGTTTTCAAGTTCTGCTGACGCCCGGTCCCCGCCGGTCGGCGGGCTCTTCGTCTCTAACTCTTTAGACGCCGGGAGCCAGTTTCTGTTCATAGAATACGCCCGGCGCTGGGGAGTTGCATTGATATCAGTCAACTATGGATTTCAGCAGGAGAAATACCCCCGGGCGGCCGCGCCGGCGCCGCGTCCGGGCCGGTTTTCAACGCGATTCGCTGTGGGATATCATGTCAGGATGAACGCAAAGGTCCTCGAGTGGCTCTCAGTGGTTGTCCGTAACAACGAATTCAAGGGTCCGGTTGTCGAATTCGGCTCGAAGCAGCCGGACGACCAGGTAGACTACTCCGACGTCCGCAAGTTCTTCGGCGTCGAAAGATACGTCGGCTGCGACATCCAGGAAGGTCCGGGGGTCGACCTGGTTAGCGACATGGAGCGGACCTCCTTCCCGCCCGACGAGTTCGAGACCGTCGTGTGCCTGGAGACGCTCGAGCACGTGAAGCATCCCTGGAGAGCGATCAGGGAGGCTCACCGCATCCTGAAGCCGGGAGGCAGCCTGTTGATCTCCGTTCCGTTTCGCCTTCCGGTCCACGGGTATCCCTCGGATTACTGGCGCATGACCCCGGCCGCGCTCGAGACCATGTTGCGCGACGCCGGCTTCGAGCGGATCGAGACATCGGACACGGGAGAGGAAGTCGACTGGGACACCGGCTGGGACACTCCTTCCGAGAGCGGAAAGTCATTCGAGTCTTTTCCCTACCCGCACATGAGCTTCGCTCTCGCGCGCAAGAGCGCGAGACCCGTCGGCCCCGCCGTGGCCACACCAGCCGCGGTCGCCGAGGCCGGAGTTGCGGAATGCGGTGCGCCTGCCAGGCCCATCGAGATCATCGTGCCCGTCTATCACCGCGAGGACGCGACGCGCCTGATGTTCGAACAGCTGGCCAGGGTGACGAGCGACTATTCCCTGATCGTGGTCAACAACGGATTCGATGACCCGGACTTCCTGGCGGGCCTCGAGGCCGCCCATTACATCGAGAACCAGGAGAACGCCGGCGCGATCAGGCCGGTGAACCAGGGGCTCGAGCTTGCCCGGGGCAAATACGCCTGCGTCCTTCACAACGACCTGCTGATATACGAGGAAGGCTGGCTGGACCACATCATCGAGTTCATGGAACGCCGCGGCGACGTGGGTCTGGTCGGGCTGGCGGGCAGGCATTCGATAAAGGCCGACGGGTGCATGGACGTGGACACCACCGTGGCGAACATCCGCGGCTACCCCGCCAGCTACAGGCCGACCTGGAGGCTGACGGAGGTCGCGGCCATCGATGGCCTGGGCTGGGTCATGCGCAACAACGGCTTCCGGCTGGACGAGGACTTCGGCATGATGCACTTCTACGACCTCGACCTCTCACTCCAGTTTATCGAGGCGGGCTTCCGCGTCTACGTCGCCGGCGTGGAGATCGAGCACCTCGCCGAGGACGAGCGGGAGTCCACCCGCAGCCGCGAGGACTACCTGGCCAAGGTCGGAGGCAACGACGCCGCCTACTACGACGAGGTCGCCGGCAGGTTCCGCCGCAAGTGGAGCCACCTTCTGCCCGTGACGCGAGGGTTCCAGGACGAGCACAGCGCCTACAACAGGATTGACGATCTCCAGCAGCAGATCGGCAAGCAGGATGCCTACATCGAAGAGCTCGGCCGGTACGCCGAGCATCTTGCCGACGAAGCGGGCAGGAAAACGTTTGAGATAGAGAAGGCCTCGGAGTGCTTCGTCTGGGTCGACGAGGAGCTCGACAGGAACAAAGCCGAGATCGCCTCGCTCAACGACCAGGTGCGGACGCTCGAGGCGACGCTTGAAGGTTGCCGGGATGCCGTCGCGCCGGCCCGGCCGGCTTCGACTCGCGGGCGGCTCGCCTCCTCGCTCCGCCGGGACGGCCTGGCTGCCACCTTGAACAAGGCTGTCCGGGGAACCTGGAGTAAGCTCCGGCGGCCGTCCGGCATCGACGTCTAGAGGAGGGTCTCAAGCTGAAGAAGAAACTGAACGAGCCCCACGGCAAAGTGATCGCGATCTCGGACACGCATTTCGGCGACCGGACTCAGATGCTGCACGATCCGCGCCTGGTCGAGCGCTTCATGGAAGCGCTGGCGGGCCGGGGCGAGGTGGACCTGCTCATCTTGCTCGGGGACATCATCGACCTCTGGATGAAGACCACCGTTCCCGCGCTCAGGGACGCCCGGGCATTCATCGACGGGCTGTCACAACTGACCAACGTGAAGGGGATCCTCTACATCCCGGGCAACCATGACTACCAGATGTTCCTCGACGCATTCCGCCTGGAAGGCGACGTGAAGATAATGCAGGGCGACCTCACCATCCCCAAGTTCACGACCTCGCGCTCGTACGGAGACTCCGTCCTGACAGGCCTGGCGCACCTCAAGAGCAAAGCGCACTTCCCGATGACGTATCCTTTCACCACGGTCCAGGTCGGCGGCCGGGACGTGGTGTTCACCCACGGCCACCACCTCGATTTCTACGCGACAGAGGGCTGGGGGCGTACGTTCTGGCTGGGGCGCCATATCATGAAGAAGAGGAAGAGGAAGGCGACCCTGTACGACATCGAGATGGCCAACATCCCGTTCTGCGGCGCCATGTCGGTGTGGCCCTGGGTCCCCGAGCTGGTTGATGAGGGCCTTCGCTACTACCACCTGATCAGCTTCTTCGGCAGGGTCCTGCACTCCGAGAAGATCGGCGAGTCCCCGCTGCGCGACTCGCTCATCAAAGAGAACTACGATGAGATAGAGCAGCTTCTGCCGCAGCTGGGTTACCCGCATCCCGCGTGCTTCGTTTACGGGCACACGCACAGACCCGGCATGGGCAAGCTCCCGGGAACCGGGACCGTCGTCGTCAACACGGGCTGCTGGACGCGACAGGAGGAGCCCGAGGTCCCCTCCCGCACCTGGGTCGAGCTCGACGGAGACGTCAAGCTGATGCGGCTCGGCCACCAGGGCCCGGAGATCATATCGAGCGAAGTGCTTGAGAAAAAGGAGGCCTGATGGACTGCCCCAACGTGGACGCCAACCTCCCCTCGTGCAACTGCACCTATGCCGGCTGCAGCCGCAAGGGCAAGTGCTGCGAGTGCCTGCGGTACCACCTGGACATGAAGCAATTGCCGGCCTGCGCGTTCTCGGCGGCCGCCGAGAGCACCTGCGACCGCTCCTATAAGAAGTTCATCGAGGACCAGCGCTAGCCGCGGCTGACTCAGGACGACGGGTTCAGTTGCGCCTCGAGCCGCCTGACCAGTCCCACCATTCTCTCGATCTCGGCGTCCTTCGCCTGGATCTCCCCCAGCAGCTTGTCGGCGTAGTCCGCCGCCCGGGAGAGCTCGGCGTCCTTCAGTCGGATCTGCTCGGTCCGCTCCTCCAGGGACTGCTGGACCAGCGTGCTCATCCTCCACTGCGCGGTCGGCGCGTCCGGGGCTCCTGTGGCGGGCGCCTTCAGCAGGTAGCCGTTGGGCTGAAAAGTCATGAGAAGTTTTTCTCTGCTCTTGTCGATCACGAATCGAGTGTCGCTCGATATGAAACTCTCCAGCGCTTCCATCGGTCCGGGGCCGAAGCTCTCGAACACCGGGTGGCCGTTGACGCTGGTGTCCTCGACGATCAGGTACTGGCCTTCGGTCACGATGTCGCTGTAGATCGACAGCTCCTCGAGTACGTGCGCCATGCTGTGATCCGAGTCCAGGATGACCATCACGCGCTCCGCGCGCTCCGCCAGAGCCTTTACTCGACCGACGACTTCGGGCGACGTCGAAGAGCCCAGAAGATACTCTATCCTGGGATGATCCACGCGGACTCTCTCGTGCCGGGGCAGCGCCTCCCAGGCCTGGATGTCCACCGTCACCACCTTCCCGTCGCCTATTACATCCAGCAGGTTGGCGAGCCAGAGGGCGCTCCCGCCGTACTGGGTGCCGGTCTCGACGATCAGGTCGGGTCTCTTCTGGTGGATGATCTCCTGGTAGATCCAGAGGTCGAGCGGGCACTTGGATACCGGAACGCCGAGCCACGCGAGGACCGGGCTCGCCGCTTGTTCGTCCAACCCCGGTCCCAGGTCGAAGACGCTCAGGTCGTAGTAGAGGCGTTGAAACGCGTCGACCGTCTCTTGCTCGCGCTCGCTGAGGCCTGTGCCCGAAATTGTCTTCACTACCGCACCACCTTGCTAGAGGCCTGAAAGGTATCAATCCTCCGGTATTATCGCACAGTCAGACGGGGCGGTATGGTCTGCCGGGGCGCCGCTCACCTGCTATACTACCGACAGGTCCGGGCGGTGCGGGAGATGGATGCGGTGGCGCCGGCGGACTTCGATCCGCACCAGCCGGCAGGAGCGTTTCAGCGGATTCTTCCACAGGGCGAGCGAGGCAAGATGGACCAGGGCTTCAGGGCTCGAATCGAAGAGCGCGACCGGGTCCCTGTGGTGGTGGTCCTGTACCACCGCGAAGAGGAGACCCGCCAGATGTTCGAGCAGCTCGCCAGGGTCACCGACAACTACTCCCTCATCATCGTCGACAACGGCTTTGGCGATGAGCGGCTCATCGAGAGCCTGAGCCCGCAC
>Ga0209747_1000680_pt1 | contig 18479 bp, 12 predicted proteins | sample BarGraNGADG00311_FD_184498 | JGI IMG/M metagenome (GOLD analysis project Ga0209747, IMG submission 184498) | Arctic peat soil microbial communities from Barrow, Alaska - Barrow Graham LP Ref core NGADG0011-311 (SPAdes) (version 2) | ecosystem: Environmental > Terrestrial > Soil > Wetlands > Peat...
CGGACCCGCCGCAACTTGCGCGAGTCGGCACGACTCACCTACGCTGACGCTGGCTGAGATATCGCGCCGATACATCACGAAGAGCTAGCGGATCGGAGGTGACCCGTGGTCCGAAGCCGCGCAGACGTACTCGAGCTGGCGATCCTTGGGTTGCTCGCCGAGACGCCGATGCACGGGTACGAGCTGCGCAAGCGGCTCAACCTGCTGCTGGGCTCCTTCCGCGCGCTGTCGTACGGGTCCCTGTACCCCTGCCTGAAGTCGCTCGCGCAGCGACGGCTGATCGTGGGGAGCGACACGTCCCGGACGTCACCTCCGCATGCACTGTCCGGGAAGCGTGCCCGGATCGTCTACGAGCTGACGGCTGACGGCAAGGAACACCTTGCCGAGATGCTCGCCAGCGCTGGACCGGCGTCGTGGGAGGACGAGCACTTCGGTGTGCGCTTCGCGCTGTTCTCCCAGACCGACGCAGAGACCCGGATGCGGATCCTCGAGGGGCGCCGCACCCGGCTCACCGAGCGACTGGAGCAGGTGCGCCAGTCCGCTGCACGGACCCGTGAGCGACTCGACGGCTACACCCTCGAGCTGCAGCGCCACGGCCTCGAGCAGGTCGAGCGCGAAGTTCGCTGGTTGGACGGGCTGATCGACACCGAGCGTGGTGTGAACCGCGCAACTACCGAAGGGCCCGGTCCCTCGACCGGTCCTGACACTGTTGACGGCGCGCAAGCGCCTCAGCACTGAGAGATCGAGGAGTGCGAGGATGAGTTTGATCCGCGTCGCCATCGTGGGCGTTGGCAACTGCGCCTCATCGCTGATTCAAGGCGTGCAGTACTACAAGGACGCCGACCCGCAGAGCAAGGTCCCCGGGCTGATGCACGTCCAGTTCGGCCCCTACCACGTCTCCGACATCGACTTCGTCGCAGCATTCGACGTCGATGCGAAGAAGGTCGGGTTCGACCTGGCCGATGCAATCAGCGCCAGCGAGAACAACACCATCAAGCTCGCTGACGTGCCGCCCACCGGCGTCACCGTGCAGCGCGGGCACACCCTCGACGGTCTCGGCAAGTACTACCGGGAGACGATCGACGAGTCCGACGCCGAGCCGGTCGACATCGTTGCCGCGCTCAAGGCCGCTCAGGTCGACGTGCTGATCTGCTACCTGCCGGTGGGCTCGGAGGACGCCGCGAAGTTCTACGCACAGTGCGCCATCGACGCCAACGTCGCGTTCGTCAACGCGCTGCCGGTGTTCATCGCCTCGGACCCCGTGTGGGCCAAGAAGTTCGAGGACGCCGGTGTGCCGATCGTCGGCGACGACATCAAGTCCCAGGTCGGCTCCACCATCACCCACCGGGTGCTCGCCCGTCTGTTCGAGGACCGCGGTGTGGTGCTGGACCGGACCTACCAGCTGAACTTCGGCGGCAACATGGACTTCAAGAACATGCTCGAGCGTGAGCGCCTGCTGTCCAAGAAGATCTCCAAGACCCAGTCCGTGACCTCGAACATGGACCACGACCTGGGCTCGCGGAACGTGCACATCGGCCCGTCGGACTGGATCGAGTGGCTCGACGACCGCAAGTGGGCCTACGTCCGGATGGAGGGCCGGGCGTTCGGCGAGGTGCCGCTGAACCTGGAGTACAAGCTCGAGGTCTGGGACTCGCCCAACTCGGCCGGCATCATCATCGACGCGCTGCGCGCGGCGAAGATCGCCAAGGACCGTGGCATCGGCGGCCCGGTGATCCCGGCGGCCGCGTACTTCATGAAGTCCCCGCCCGTGCAGATGGAGGACCGGGCCGGGCGAGCAGCGCTCGAGGAGTTCATCGCTGGGGCCTGAGTGTCGCAGGGAGTGCCGGGCCTCGGAGGGGCCCGGCACTCCCTCGCCATGGAAAAGAGGGCGCGGAGCCGAAACTTGAAACGTTCCGACGCCTCTGGTAGAAACGTTTCAACGGTCCGTTTGCGTCGACGCGCGGGAGGCATCATGAGCGCACCAACGCTCGAGCAGTTCGCGCACGCCGCGCACGGTGTCCCGATGCCGGTCAACACCCACGTGCACCTCCCGCCGAACTTCTCGGCCTTCGGCACGGCCGCGGAGGCGGTAGAGCTGGCTGCGGTGCAGGGCGTGGCGGTGCTCGGCGCGAGCAACTACTACGACTTCTCGGTGTACGCCGACCTAGCCGAGCGGTGCGCGGAGCGCGGCGTCTACCCCCTGTTCGGCCTCGAGGCGTTCTGCTACCTGCCCGAGCTGCGCGACGCGGGCGTGCTGGTCAACGACCCGGGCAACCCCGGAAAGATGTATCTGTGCGGCAAGGGACTGGCGCACCTGGATCCGATGCCCGCGGCCGCGGTCGAGCGGCTGGGCGTGGTTCGTGAGGTGGACGGGGCGCGGATAGCCGCACAGGTCGAGCGTCTGGCGCAGCTCTTCGCCGACGCGGGTCTGCCGGTCTGGGTGGCGGTGGCCGACGTGGTCGCCGCGGTCGCCGAGCGGGCGGGTGTGCCGGCCCGGACAGTTCACCTGCAGGAACGGCACGTCGCGCAGGCGTTCGCTGAGGCGCTGGCCGCTGCCGTGGGGCAGGCCGGACTCGGCGAGGCGGTGGAGCGGCTCACCGGGGTGTGGCCGACCCAGCTGGACCCGGTCAGCGTGCAGAACCATCTGCGGTCCACCTTGCTGAAGGCAGGGCGGCCAGCCTACGTGCCCGAGGCCGATACGGTCACCTTCGACATGGTCTGCGCGCTGGTGCGTGACCTGGGCGGGTTCCCCTGCTACCCGGTGCTGGCCGACGGGGCGTCCCCGGTCTGCGGGTTCGAGAGCTCGGTCGCTGACCTGGCAGCCTGGTTGGTCGCCAATGACGTGCCGGCCGCCGAGCTGATCCCCAACCGCAACGCCCCGCAGGTGTTGGTCGACTACGTCGAGGGTCTGCGTGGTGCGGGGCTGGTGGTCATGGCCGGGACGGAGCACAATACCCTGGACATGGTCGGAGTGGAGCCGGTCTGCGCCGACGGCAGCCCGCTGCCTGAGCGGGTGCGGGCGGTGGTCTGGGAGGGCGCCTGCGTCGCCGCGGCGCACGCCCACGCCGTTGGTCGGGGCCTGCCGGGCTTCGAGGCGGACACCGACCCGGACCGGATCAGCAGCTGGGCGGCCCGCGGGGCCCGGTTGATCGCCGAGCGCGCGACGGTGCGCGCTGAGCAGGGAGACTCACGATGAGCAGCACCGCGGCCCCGCTCGGGGCAGACCTCCAGGCCCTGGTGGCCCTGTCCCGCCGGCACGGCGCCGACCCGGCGCTGGTCCTGGGCGGCGGGGGGAACTCCTCGGTCAAGGTCGGCGACCGGTTGCTGGTCAAGGCCAGTGGCACGACGCTCGCCGGGATCGACGCCGGGGGGTTCGTCGCGCTGGACCGCCCGGCGCTGGCGGCCCTGTTGGACCGGGACCTGGGTGCCACCCGGGCCGAGCGGGAGGCCGCGTTCAAGGACGCGGTGATGGCCGCCCGGCTGGACGGACCGGGTGCGCCCCGCCCCTCGGTGGAGGCCGTCCTGCACGAGCTGATGCCGGCCCGGTTCGTCCTGCACCTGCACGCGACGGTGGTCAACCAGCTCGGCTGCGCCGTTGGTGGCAAGGAGCTGGTCGCAGAGCGGCTCGGCTCGGACGTGGTGTGGATCGACCTGGTGGACCCGGGCATCGAGCTGGCCCGGGCGATCCGGACCGGCCTGGCGGAGTTCACCGCCCGGACCGGCTCGCCCGCGCCGCGCGGCGTGGTGCTGGCCAACCACGGCGTGGTGGTCAGCGGTGACACCCCGGAGGCCCTCGACGCGGACCTGGCCTGGCTGCTGGCGGAGCTGGCGGAGCTCCGGGACGGGTTCGCCCCGCTGGTCGTGCCCCGGGTCCCGGCCGTCGAGCCGACCGAGGCCGACCGGCTGGTGTCGGTGATCGGGCCGGCGCTACGCGGCCTGACCAGCGACCGCCCGGCCCTGTCGGTGGTGACCTTCGACGCCTCTCCGGTTGCGCTGGACCTGGTCACCGACGCCGACGGGGAGCAGGTCGCCGCCGGCGGACCGCTGATCCCCGACCAGATCGTCTACTGCCGGTCCTTCCCGTTGTGGTTCAGCCCGGAGCCCGGCGAGCCGGAGGACCGGGTGCGCGACCGGCTCACCGCGGCCGTCGGCGACTACCGCGCGGAGCACGGCGTGCCGCCGATCATCGTCCTCGTCGCCGGACTCGGGCTGTTCGCCTCGGGCCAGCGCTGGGCCGACGCGGACACCGCTCGGCAGGTCTACCTCGACGCGATCGAGGTGATGGCCGGTGCCCGCCGGGTCGGCGAGGTGGCCTACCTGACCCAGGACGCGCGCCAGTTCATCGAGAACTGGGAGGTCGAGGCCTACCGCCGGCAGGTCGCCGCCGGAGCAGGCAGCACCGGCAGGGTCGCCGGCAAGGTGGCCGTGGTCACCGGTGCCGCCCAGGGCTTCGGCCTGGGCATCGCCTCGGACCTGGCCACCCAGGGGGCGCACGTCGTGCTCGCCGACCTGAACGCCGACGGCGTGCGTGCGGCGGCGGCCGAGCTGGCGGCGGTGCACGGACAGGGCCGCGCCGTGGGCGTCGTGGTGAACGTCGCGGACAAGGCCTCGGTGGCCGCCGCGGTGACCGAGGTGGTCCGGACCTACGGTGGGCTTGACCTGCTGGTCTCCAACGCCGGGGTGCTCCGGGCCGAGAGCGTCAAGACCCAGTCCGAGCGGGACTTCGACCTGTCCACCGAGGTCAACTACAAGGGCTACTTCCTACTCACCCAGGCGGTCGCCCCGGTGCTGGCCGGCCAGCACGCCGTGCGGCCGGACCACTGGACCGACATCGTGCAGATCAACTCCAAGTCCGGCCTGGTCGGCTCGAACAAGAACTTCGCCTACGCGGGGTCCAAGTTCGGCGGGATCGGCCTGACCCAGTCCTTCGCCCTGGAGCTGGTCACCGACGGGGTGAAGGTCAACTCGATCTGCCCGGGCAACTTTTACGACGGCCCGCTGTGGTCCGACCCGCAGACCGGTCTGTTCGTCCAGTACCTTCGGACCGGGAGGGTCCCCGGCGCGCAGACCGTCGCCGACGTCAAGGCGTTCTACGAGGCCAAGGTCCCGATGGCCCGTGGCTGCACGACCGCCGACGTGATGACCGCCCTGTACTACCTCGTCGACCAGGCGTACGAGACCGGGCAGGCCCTGCCGGTCACCGGCGGCCAGGTGATGTTGCACTGACTTGTCCGACGTCCCCCCTTGCGAAGGGCTGACACGATGACCACCGAGGGCGCACTGCCCCCGACCCAGCACGCCGTGCAGCTGGTCGCGGCCGGCGAAGCCGTGCTCAACCCGGCCAAGCCAGTCCACGCACCCGGTCCGCACGAGATCCTCCTGGCGATCGAGGCCGTCGGGCTGTGTTTCTCCGACATCAAGCTCCGGGCGCAGTTCTCCGGTCACCCCCGCAAGTCCGAGATCCACGCCGGGATCGATCCGGCGATCCTGGCCGGCTGCCGCAGCTACGTGCCGGGCACCGCACCGGGTGTCCCGGGTCACGAGGTCGTCGGCCGGATCGTCGCGGTCGGCGACCAGGTCGCCCGGCACCGGGTGGGCGAGCGCGTGCTGGTCCAGACCGACTACCGGACCCTGCCGACGAACGGCTCGAACGCGGCCTTCGGCTACACCTTCGAGGGCGGGCTGCAGGAGTACGTCCTGCTCGACGAGCGCGTCGTGATCGAGCCGGGCACCGGCGAGCGCTACCTGATCCCCGCACCGGAGCACCTGAGCGCCTCGGCGATCGCCCTGGTCGAGCCGTGGTCCTGCGTGGAGAACGCGTTCGCCAGCGCCGACCGGCGCAGGATGCTGCCGGGCGGACGGGCCCTGGTGGTCGCCGACGCCGGCCGAGACCTGGCCAGCGTGGTCGAGGCGCTGCCGACCGAGCGCGGCCGTCTGGTCGCGGTGGTCGCCGACGCCGACCAGCGGGCCCAGGCCCAGTCCCTGGGCGCCGAGGTCGCTGAGCTCGACGCCCTCGAGCCGGGGACCTTCGACGACATCGTCTACCTCGGCGCCACCGGGCCGACGATCGAGCGGCTTCAGGGCCTACTGGCCCACGGCGGGGTGATCAACGTCGTGCTGGCCGGTGCGCAGATCGGCTCGACCGTCCGGGTGGACATCGGCCAGGTGCACTACGGCGCCGCGCGGTGGATCGGGACGATCGGGGACGACCCGGCGGCGTCCTGGCTGCACGTGCCGGAGTCCGGCCAGCTGCGCTCGGGGGAGCGGGTGCTGATCGTCGGCGCCGCCGGTCCGATGGGCCAGATGCACATGATCCGCTCGGTCGCCGCCGACCGGCCGCCGGCCGAACTGGTCGGCACCGACATCGACGACGACCGGCTGGCCGCGCTCCGGGCCAAGGTCGAGCCGTTCGCCACCGAGCGCGGGGTCCCGGTCCGCTACCTCAACACCCGGACCGAACCGATCACCGGCGAGTTCACCTACCAGACGGTGATGGTCCCCTCAGCCGCGCTCGCCGCGGCCACGGTGGCCACCGCGGCCGCCGGCTGCATCATCGACATCTTCGCCGGCATCCCGGCCGGCAGCACCGCCGACCTGGACCTGGACGGGTATCTGGCCAAGGGCTGCTACATGTTCGGCACCAGCGGCTCGAACATCGACGACATGAAGACGGTGCTGGCAATGGTCGCCGACGGCCGGCTCGACACGAACGTCTCGGTCGACGCGGTCAGCGGGATGGCGGGGGCGATCGACGGGCTGGGCGCGGTCGAGCAGCAGGCGCTGAACGGCAAGGTGATCATCTACCCGGCGCTGGCGGACCTGGGCCTGACCCGGCTCGCCGACCTGCCGGAGGCGGTGCGCGGGCGGGTGGCCGAGGGTATCTGGACCCAGGCCGCGGAGAGCGCACTGCTCGACGAGGAGGTGTGAGATGGCCGTCCCAGTAGAGCTGCCGAAGCTCGGCAACACTGTCGAGGAGTGCATCGTCTCGGCCTGGTTCAAGACCCCCGGCGACGCGGTTGCCGAGGGCGAGGTCCTGGTCGAGGTGGAGACCGACAAGGCGTCCTTCGAGGTCACCGCCCCGGCGGCGGGGACGCTGCTGGCGACGTTCTTCGCCGAGGGCGACCTGGTGCCGGTGTTCACCACGCTGGCGGTGGTGGGCGAGCCGGGAGAGGACCCCGAGCCGTTCCGGCCGGGTGCCACGGGGGGCGGCACGCCGGCTGCGGCGCCGGCCGAGGCGCCTGCCGACGCTGCACCCGCCGAGACTGCACCTGCGGCCACTGCACCTGCGGCCACTGCACCTGCGGCCACTGCACCTGCGGCCACTGCACCTGCGGCCACTGCACCTGCCGACGCTGCGGCTCCAGCCGAGGCGCCTGCGGACGCTGCACCCGCCGCCGAACCGGCACCCGAGCCCGACAGCGGAGCGCCCTGGAGCCCGCGCGCCCGCCGGTTCGCCCGGGAGCGGGGCATGGAGCAGGCCGGCCCGGCGGGCAGCGGTCCCGGCGGCCGGGTGCTCGAGGCCGACGCCAAGGACCGCTTCGCCGCCGGGCCCCGCCTGACGGCGACCGCGCATGCGCAGGCCGCTGCCGAGGGCACGCGTCCTCCGGCGCGCGGGTCCGGCCCGGGTGGGATGGTGCGTGCTGATGACCTCGGCCCGGCGGCGCCCGCCACCGCACCGGTCACCGCGCCCGCCGCCGCACCGGCCACTGCCCTAGCGGCCGGCGCGTCGGTGCAGCGGATGTCCACGATGCGCAAGCGGATCGCTGCGAACCTGCGCGAGTCACTGGCTACCACCGCCCAGTACACGCTGCACGCGTCTGCAGATGCGCGCAGTGTGCTGGCCCTGCGCCGCCGGCTCAAGGCGGACCCGGCCACCGCCGGCATCACGATCAACGACATCGTGTGCGCCTGCACCGTCAAGGCGCTGCGCGAGATGCCGGTGGTCAACTCCTGGCTGGTCGACGGCGAGGTGCACAGCCACGCCGACATCGACCTCGGGTTCGCGGCCGACACGGACAAGGGCCTGCTCGTGCCGGTCGTGCGCGCCGCGCAGCACCTGTCCCTGCTCGGGCTGTCCGCCCGGATCAAGGAGCTCGCCGACCAGGCGCAGCGCGGGACCCTCAACCCGGACGACATGACAGGTGGCACGTTCACCGTGTCCAACCTTGGCGGCCTGGGCATCGAGGGCTTCACCCCGGTGCTCAACCCGCCGCAGGTGGGCGTCCTCGGGGTCGGTGCGATCACCCTCGCGCCGGTCCGCAACGCCTCGGGTAACGTCGAGCTCACCGACCGGATCGGCCTGTCCCTCACCTTGGACCACCAGCTGGTCGACGGCGCTCCCGGCGCCCGGTTCCTGCAGATCCTGCGTCGGGTTATCGAGAGTGCGGAGACGTCGTGTTCGATCTGATAGTCGTCGGTGCCGGACCCGGCGGGTACGAGGCCGCGGCGCACGCCGGCCGGATGGGCAAGAAGGTCGCCATCGTCGAGCGCCGGGCGCTCGGCGGCACGTGCCTGAACGTCGGCTGCATCCCGGCGAAGGCCTTCCTGCGCTCGGCCAAGCTGGTCCGCGAGGTGCGGGAGGCGAGCGCCTACGGGGTGCAGGTCGGCGAGCCGACCGTTGACATGCCCACCATCGTGGCCCGCAAGGACCGCATCGTGTCCACGCTGGTCGGCGGCGTCGGCCAGCTGATGGACGCGACCGGTGTCCGGGTCGTGACCGGCGAGGCTCGGGTCGTCGCTCGCGACACCGTCGAGGTGAACGGCGAACGGCTGCAGGCGACCAACATCCTCATCGCGACCGGTTCACGGATCGCCCGGCCACCGATCCCGGGCCTGGACTCGCCGGAGGTGCTCGACTCCGACTCGGTGTTCTCCGTCACCGAGCTCCCCGGCAGCATCGTGATCATCGGCGGCGGCTACATCGGTCTGGAGTTCGCGTCCTTCTTCAACGACGTCGGCGTGCACGTGACGGTCGTGGAGATGCTCCCGGCGATCGCGGCCGGCGTCGACGAGGACATCTCCCGCCGGCTCCTCAAGGCCCTCCAGGGCGCGGGCATCACGTTCCACCTCGGGGCCAAGGTCACCGAGGTCGCGGTGGACGGCGTGCGCTTCACCGACAAGACCGGGGCCGAGCAGACGATCGCCTGCGACCGCGTGATGAACGCGGCGGGCCGGGTGCCGGCGGTCGACGGCCTGGGCCTGGAGGCGATCGGCGTCGACGTCGGCCCGCGTGGTGTGGTGGTGGGCCCGGACGGACGCACCAACGTGCCGGGCCTCTGGGCCTGCGGTGACGTCAACGGGCGGATGATGCTCGCTCACGTGGCGACCCGGGAGGGCATCGTCGCGGTCAACGCGATGTTCGGCCGGCCGGACCGGATGCGCTACGACGCGATCCCCGCGGTGATGTACACCGCGCCGGAGGCGGCGATGGTCGGCCGGACCGAGGCTCAGCTCAAGGAGGCCGGGACCGCCTACCGCAAGGCCCTGGTACCGGCCGGCGTCTCCGGCCGGTTCCTGATCGAGAACGAGCACGGCGCCGGGTTCGTCAAGGTGCTCGTCGACGCGCGCTACGGGCAGATCCTGGGTGTGCACGTGCTGGGCGACCTGTCCAGCGAGTTCATCGTCGCGGCTGCGGCGATGATGGAGGCCGAGCTGCCGGCGACGGCGGCGATGGAGGTCGTCTTCCCCCACCCGACGGTGTCCGAGGTGCTCAGAGAGGCCCTCGTCCGGGTCGGTCAGGCCGAGTAGGAGAGTTGGAGCAATGACCAAGTCACTGGAGATCCGCCCCGCGGACGTCATGCACGAGGGCCGGATCGAGTTCTCGGACATCCCGGTGAACGCCTTCCCGACCGGCACGGCCGAAGCCCTCGCCGGGCACTCGGCCGAACGCCTGATCGGGATCTGGCGGGACATGTGGGCGGTGCGTGAGTTCGAGACCGTCCTCAACGAGATCAAGGTCAAGGGCGTCTACCGCGACCTGGCCTACAACCACGCCGGCCCGGCGCACCTGTCGATGGGCCAGGAGTCGGCGGCGGTCGGGATGGCCTTCGCGCTCACCCCGGACGACCACATCTTCGGCTCGCACCGCAGCCACGGCGAGATCCTGGCCAAGGCGTTCGCCGCGATCCGGCTGCTGGACGACGCCACGCTCGAGCGGATCATGTCCAGCTACGCCGGTGGTGCAGTGCTCGCCCCGGTCGCGGCCCGGCACGCCGGCTCGGTGCGCGAGATGGCCGAGCGGTTCTTCCTGTACGGCGCGTACAGCGAGATCTTCGCCCGGGACACCGGCTTCAACCGGGGCCTGGGCGGCTCGATGCACGCATTCTTCACCCCGTTCGGGATCTACCCGAACAACGCCATCGTCGGCGGCTCCGGCTCGGTCGCCCCGGGTGCGGCCCTGTTCAAGCGGGTCAACCGCAAGCCCGGGATCGTGGTGGCGAACATCGGCGACGGGTCGATGGCCTGCGGCCCGGTCTGGGAGGGCATCACGTTCTCCGCGATGGACCAGTTCCGCACCCTGTGGGACGCGTCCCTGGGCGGCGGGCTGCCGCTGATCGTCAACGTGATGAACAACTTCTACGGGATGGGCGGCCAGCCCCGCGGCGAGACCATGGGCGTGGAGTACATCGCCCGGATCGGCGCCGGTGTCAACCCCGACCAGATGCACGCCGAGCGGGTCAACGGCTACGACCCGCTGGCCGTGGCCGACGCGTTCAACCGCAAGAAGGCCGTCCTGGCCAAGGGCCGCGGGCCCGTGCTGTTGGACACCGTCACCTACCGGTTCTTAGGGCACTCCCCGTCCGACGCGTCGAGCTACCGCAGCGCCGAGGAGCTGGAGGCCTGGCGCGCCGCGGACGCGATCCCGGCCTTCGGGGCACGGCTGGTCGCCGCGGGCGTCGCCACCCAGGCGCAGCTCGACGAGGTCCGCCAGGGCATAGAGCAGCAGGTGTTCGAGGCGTTCGCGCTGGCCACCGACCTGGAGGCGAGCCCGCGGATCGGCCTGGACTCCCCGCTGGTCGAGCAGGTGATGTTCTCCGGCGGGCGAGCCGAGGCCCTGGACGACCGAGAGCCCGAGCTGCTCGGCGACCTGGCCGACAACCCCCGGGTCAAGCAGATCGCGGGCAAGTCCCGGGTCGGCGTCGTCGACGGCAAGCCCGTGCCCAAGATGAAGGCGTACAACCTCCGGGACGCGATCTTCGAGGCGATGCTGCACCGGTTCGCCACCGACCCCACGATGATCGCGTTCGGTGAGGAGAACCGGGACTGGGGTGGGGCCTTCGCCGTCTACCGCGGCCTGACCGAGGCGCTGCCCTACCACCGGCTGTTCAACTCGCCGATCGCCGAGGCGGCGATCGTCGGGGCCGCGGTGGGCTACGGCATGGAGGGCGGCCGGGCGGTCGTCGAGCTGATGTACGCCGACTTCATGGGGCGGGCCGGGGACGAGATCATCAACCAGCTGAGCAAGTGGCAGGCGATGTCGGCCGGCCAGATCACCATGCCGGTGGTCCTTCGGATCTCGGTGGGCGCCAAGTACGGTCCGCAGCACTCCCAGGACCTCACCGCGCTCGCCGCGCACATCCCAGGCCTGAAGGTCGTCTACCCGGTGACCCCGTACGACGCCAAGGGCATGATGAACGCCGCCCTCGCCGGCACCGACCCGGTGATCTTCTTCGAGAGCCAGAAGCTCTACGACATGGGCGAGCTGTTCGAGCCCGGCGGCGTGCCCGAGGGCTACTACGAGATCGACCTGTCCACGCCATCGGTCAAGCGGGCCGGCACCGACCTGACGATCCTCACCCTCGGGCCGACGCTCTACACCGCTCTGGACGCCGCTGACGTGCTCGCCGAGCGGTACGGGGTGTCCGCCGAGGTCATCGACCTGCGAGCGGCGAACCCACTGGACTACCGCCTGCTGGCCGAGTCGGTGGCCAAGACCGGCAAGGTCCTGCTGGTCTCCGACGCCGTCGAGCGGGGCAGCATCCTGCAGACCGTTGCCGCGAACCTCACCCGGATCTGCTTCGACGACCTGGACGCACCGCCTGTGGTGGTCGGCTCGCGGAACTGGATCACCCCGGCGCCCGAGCTCGAGGCGATGTTCTTCCCGCAGATGAGCTGGTTGCTGGACGCGATCCACCAGCAGATTCAGCCCCTGCCCGGGCATGAGCCTGGCACGGCGCAGAACCCCGGCGAGCTCGCCCGAAGGAGCAGGCTTGGCGTCTAGCCGCCGTTAGTCTCCGCCTCAGCCTGCGTGACACGAACCAGCGTGAACTGCTAGACTCTGAAACGATTCATCCGGCTCAGTGCTTCTAGACGAAGGACGGCATCATGAGCATCGACCAGGCCACCTTGGAGCTGCTGGGTCAGCAGGCGATCGAACTGCCTTCGTGGGCGTTCGGTAATGCGGGGACGCGGTTCAAGGTGTACGGGACGCCGGGCACGCCGCGGACCATCGAGGAGAAGCTGGCTGATGCGGCGCAGGTGCACCGGTTCACTGGGCTGGCGCCGAGCGTGGCGCTGCACATCCCGTGGGACCTGGTCGAGGACTTCACGGCCTTGGCCGGCTACGCGGCCGATCTCGGGGTGCGCCTGGGAACGATCAACTCCAACGTGTTCCAGGACGACGACTACAAGTTCGGGTCTTTGACCCACCACGACCCGCGGATCCGCCGCAAGGCGATCGACCACCACTTGGCGTGCATCGACGTGATGGACGCGACCGGGTCGCAGGACCTGAAGATCTGGCTGCCGGATGGGACGAACTACGCCGGTCAGGGTGACATCCGGGGCCGTCAGGACCGGTTGGCGGAATCGTTGGCCGAGATCTACGCGCGGTTGGGGTCTCACCAGCGGTTGGTGCTGGAGTACAAGATGTACGAGCCGTACTTCTACACGATGGACGTGCCGGACTGGGGGACAGCGTTCGCGCACGTGCTGGCGCTGGGGGACCGTGCAATGGTCTGCCTGGACACCGGGCACCACGCGCCGCACACGAACATCGAGTTCATCGTGGCCCAGCTGCTGCGGCTGGGGAAGCTGGGGTCCTTCGACTTCAACTCGCGCAACTACGGCGACGACGACCTGATCGTGGGGGCGGCGGACCCGTTCCAGTTGTTCCGGATCATCTTTGAGGTGGTCCGCGGCGGCGGGTACGGGCCGGGAACGGGGGTGGCGTTCATGCTCGACCAGTGCCACAACCTGGAGGAGAAGATCCCCGGGCAGATCCGCTCGGTGCTCAATGTCCAGGAGATGACCGCCCGGGCGCTTATGGTCGACCGCGAGGCGCTGGCCGCCGCGCAGGCCGCCGGTGACGTGCTGGGGGCGCACGACGTGTTCATGGACGCCTTCTACACCGACGTGCGCGCGGACCTGGCCGCGTGGCGCGAGTCCCGCGGCCTGCCAGCCGATCCGATGGCCGCGTTCAAGGCGTCGGGCTACCTCGAGCGCATCGCCGCCGACCGGGTCGGCGGGACTCAGGCGGGCTGGGGCGCCTAAACGCCGATGGTCCACTCCTACGCCGCGGTCGACCTCGGGGCCTCCTCGGGTCGGGTGATCGCCGGTCACCTGGACCGGGGGCGCCTGGTCGTGGAGGAGACCTCCCGGTTCACCAACGCCCCGGTCTGGGTGCTCGAGGGTGCCCGTCAGGTCCTGCAGACCGACATCCTGGCCTTGTGGTCCGGGATCCGCGCCGGGCTGCGCGCTGCCGCCCGCACCCGGGTCCCGATCTCGGTCGGGGTGGACTCCTGGGGGGTGGATCACGGGCTGCTAGATGCCGATGGTGCGCTGCTGGGCAACCCGGTCCACTACCGCGACGAGCGCACCACCGGTGTGCCCGAGCAGGTGTTCGCCGAGATCACCCCGGCGGGTCACTACGCCGCCACCGGCGCGCAGGTCCAGCCCTTCAACACGGTCTTCCAGCTCGTCGCCGCGTCCACCACATGCCGGCTGGCCACGGCAGAGCGGATGCTGCTCCTGCCCGACCTGATCGGGTACTGGCTGACCGGCGAGCAGGTGACCGAGGTGACCAACGCCTCGACCACCGGCATGCTCGACCCGGCTACCCGCACCTGGTCACGACCGGTCATCGCCGCCGCCTCCCGTGCGGCCGGCCTGGACCTGGGCACCCTGCTCGCCCCGCTGGTCGAGCCGGGCGCCGTGATCGGTGCCGTGCGCCACGACGTCGCCAGTGACCTGGGCCTTCGCGGTGCGCACCTGGTTGCGGTCGGGTCCCACGACACCGCGTCGGCGGTGGTCGCGGTGCCGATGACCGATCCGAACCGGGCCGTCTACATCTCCTCGGGCACCTGGTCGCTGGTCGGGCTCGAGCTGGACGCACCGCTGCGCACCGAAGACTCCCGCGCCGCGAACGTCACCAACGAGCTCGGTGTCGCCGGCACGGTGCGCTACCTGCGCAACGTCGCGGGCCTGTGGCTGCTCCAGGAGTCGCTGCGCACCTGGGCCGACCGGGGCCGCCCCCAAGACCACGAGACCCTCCTTGCTGCGGCTGCGGACGTGCCCGGCCTGCGCACCGTGGTTGACGCGGACGACCCGGTGTTCGCCTCGCCCGGTGACATGCCCGCCCGGATCGCCGAGGCGGCGGCCGCCTCGGGTCAGCCGGTGCCCGAGGACCCCGCAACAACCACCAGGTGCATCCTGGACTCCCTCGCCCTCGCCTACCGTCGCGCGATCGAGCAGGTCGCGACCTCGTCCGGACGCACGATCGACGTCGTGCACGTCGTCGGCGGCGGTTCGCGCAACACCCTGCTGTGCCAGCTCACCGCCGACGCGACCGGGCTGCCGGTGATCGCCGGCCCAATCGAAGGCACCGCGATCGGGAACCTGCTGGTCCAGGCCTGGGCGGCTGGGGAACTGCCCGGCGGGCTGGCGCAGATCCGCGAGGTCGTCGCTGCCTCCACAGACCTGACCCGGTGGGAGCCCACCGGTAGTGATCGGGCCTGGGACCAGGCCGCCACGAGGCTGCCCGCCGGCGCGGCCCTGAACGAAGGATGAGCCATGGAGCTGAAGGAGCCCTACCCCGAGCTGGACGAGATCCTCACCTCGATGGGTGCCGGGGGCCGGCGGATCAGTGAGATCGACGCCTCGGAAGCCGGAGCCGGGAACATCTCGGTCTACGTCGGGTGGTCCATGGAGCTGCGCCGCCGGTTCCCCGAGCAGACCGAGATCACCCTGCCCCTGGCGGCCCCGGCGCTGGCCGGGCACACCCTGCTGGTCACCGGGTCCGGGCGCCGGCTGCGGCAGATCCACGAGGACCCTGAGGCCGCGATCGTCGGGGTCAAGGTTCACGACGACGGAGCGACCGCGACGATGTTCACCAGCCCGCGGCGGTTGTTCGAGAAGCCGACCTCGGAGTTCAACTCTCACCTGGCCGTGCACGCCGACCAGGTCGCCCAGCGTGGGGTGATGTTCCAGGCGGTCGTCCACGCCCAGCCGATGCACACCACCTTCCTGTCCCACATCCCCGCCTACCGCGACACCCAGACCTACAACGAGAGGGTCTTGCGCTGGGAGCCGGAGTCCATTGTCGCCCTCTCCGAAGGCATCGGGATCCTGCCGTTCTACGTCCCGGGCTCCGAGCAGATGATGGCCGCCAACGTCGAGGGCCTGCGCACCCACCAGATCGTCGTGTGGTCCAAGCACGGCGTCATGGCCCGCTCCGACCAGTCGGTCACCCGGGCCACCGACCGGATCGAGTACGCCGAGACCGGTGCGAAGTACGAGTACATGAACCTCGTCGCCGGCGGCATCGCCGAGGGCATGACGCGCGAGGAGATCAGCGCAGTAGCCACCGAGTTCAACATCGACTCGCCCTACGCCTGAGGCGCCGGTGGAGGCCGCCCCCCCCGGGGCGCCAGGACCCGACCCGGTAGAACTCCTGCGCTCGATGGGAATCGCCGGGATAGCAGCGGCGTACAGGCTGCCCTATCCCCTTCGGGGCGGGAGGGCCTCTTTTCCCCGGTGGCGACCGTGCCGTACGGTCCTCAGGAAGATCACGTCGGACGACGTCGCTCTGGGCCGGACTCCAGGCGCGTTGGCCTCGCCGGCCGGGCGGGCGGCGGCTGCACGAGAGGGTTGTCGAGATGGAGCTGTCGGGGCGCACGCTGGCCGCGAGTGACGCGATCGAGCCCGTGACGTCGTTCTACCTGTCGTTGCGTGCGATGGACGGCCAGCCCGACGTCGTCGACCTGACGTTCGGCGACCCGCACGAGATGCCGCTGCCCGCCCTGGTCGACGCGATGCGGGCGAACCTTGAACCGCGTGCCGAGGACTGGTTCGCCTACAAGTCCAGCCTCGCGCCCGCCCAGGAGGCGATCGCCGCCGGTCTCCGCGACGAGCTCGGGCTGCCCTTCGAAGCGGCGGACATCACGATGACCCAGGGCGCCTTCGGTGCCATCGCGTTGGCGCTGCGCCTGGTCGCCGACGCCGGTGACGAGATGGTGATCCCGGCGCCAGGCTGGTTCTACGCCCCGATGCTCCGCGCCGCCGACATGGTGCCGGTGCAGGCGTCGCTCACCGAGGGCACCTTCGATCTCGACGTCGCGGCGATCGAGCAGGCGATCACGCCGCGCACGCGCGTCGTCGTCGTGAACTCGCCGGCGAACCCTACCGGTCGCGTCTACCCCCGAGACCGGCTGGTCGCGCTCGCGGCGGTGCTTGAGGCGGCCTCCGCGAGCAACGGGCGCCGCATCTGGCTGCTGTCCGACGAGCCCTACCGGCGCATCCGGTTCGACGGCATCGGCTTCACCAGCCCGGCGGCCTGCTACCCGTGGACGCTGATCGACTACAGCTACGGCAAGGTGCTCCTCGCCCCGGGGCAGCGCCTGGGCTACCTCGCGCTCTCACCGCTGATCCCGACGACGGAGCGCGACGAGCTGCGTGCCGCGATGCTGCCGCTGCAGCTCGCTCTGGGCTGGGGGTTCCCGGACGCGCTCATGCAGTACGCGGCGCCGGCTCTCGAGCGCGTCTCGATCGACCTCGCCGAGCTCACCCGGCGGCGGGACCGCATGGTCGCCGAGCTCTCGCAGGCGGGATACGCGCTCACCGTGCCCGAGGGCACCTTCTACCTGTGGGGTGCTGCCCCGGGCGGCGACGCGGTCGCCTTCGCCGCGGCGCTCGCCGAACGAGGTGTCTACCTGCTGCCGGGCAGCATCTTCGACCGGCCCGGCCACTTCCGGATCAGCCTGACGGCCACGATGGAGATGCTCGAGCGAGCGCTCCCGGCGCTCCGCGAGGTCGGCGCCGGCTGAGTCCCACTCCCACCGTAGGTCACAAGGCCCGCGAAACGGCTTCGTCGCCTCGCTAGCCTCGGCGCGAGGGCGCCCGAGCGCGCCGAGGAGATGGGACATGGCGCAGGGAAGTGGCGCACCGCGCGTCGCGCCGGCCGCAGCCATCACCAGGTCCGCCAGCCTGCAGTCGTACCTGACGATCCGGTGGCTGGCCGACCGCGCCCATCGCGCAGACGCGTTCGCGCTCTACGCCTACTTCCGGTGGCTCGACGACATGGTCGACGTGCACCTGGCCGATCGGGACGAGCGGCTGGTCTTCGTGGCCCGCCAGCGGTCCCTGCTCGCTCAGGCCGCCGATGGCACGACGCCGGCCGACGCATCGCCCGAGGAGGCCCTCCTCTCGGTTCTCTTCCTCGCCAACGGCACGCGAGGGCACGACGACGGGACCGCCGACGGCCTGGTTGCCTCGCTGACCTCGATGCTCGACGTGATGGAGTTCGACGCCCGACGCCGCGGGCTCCCCGTGACGCAGCACGAGCTCGACGGCTATACGCACGACCTGGCGGTCGCCGTCACCGAGGCGTTGCACCACTGCATCGGCCACGGGTGCCGCAGCCCGCACGATGAGACGCGCTACGTCGCGGTGACCGGCGCGCACGTCGCCCACATGCTGCGCGACCTCGTCGAGGACCTCGCGGTCGGGTACGTCAACGCCCCCGCGGAGGTGATCGGCGACTGGGCCGTGTCGCCGGCCGACATGCACGCCCCCGACCTGCACACACCGGACCTGCACGCTCCCGCGATGCGCGCCTGGGTGCGCGACCGCGTCGGACTCGCCCGCTCGCGCTTCGCCACGGGGCGGCGCTACCTCGCACAGGTCGAGAACCCGCGCTGCCGGCTCGCGGGGCACGCGTACATCGCACGGTTCGAGTGGGTCCTGGACGCGATCGAGCGTGACGGGTACCGGCTCCGGCCCGCCTACCCGGAGCGCGCGAGGCTCCGCGGCGGGCTGTCGATCGCGGCCGGCGGCGCCCGGTCGGCCCTCGCGGCTGCGCGCACGCGGCCACGTCCGGCCGCCCTCACCCCGACCAAGGAGGCCGTGCGATGACCCGAGCCGTCGTCATCGGCGCGGGGGTAGGTGCAGGGCCTCTGCAAAGTCGGTCGTGGGGCGTGTCGGGGTGGTGACACGCGCGGGGTGGTGTAGAAGCCGGGCGGGCATGGCGCCTGGGTGGACGGTGA
>Ga0209747_1000681_pt1 | contig 18476 bp, 19 predicted proteins | sample BarGraNGADG00311_FD_184498 | JGI IMG/M metagenome (GOLD analysis project Ga0209747, IMG submission 184498) | Arctic peat soil microbial communities from Barrow, Alaska - Barrow Graham LP Ref core NGADG0011-311 (SPAdes) (version 2) | ecosystem: Environmental > Terrestrial > Soil > Wetlands > Peat...
TGCTCGATCGGGGCAACAGCGCCTGCAAAAGACTTCTTCCTGGCGGAAGGGGCAACCGGGTACGACGTGGGCTTCACCACCTACGTGCTGGTGCAGAACCCCAACAACTCTGACACTCAGGTCACTCTCACCGACATGACTCCGGCAGGCCCCAAGCAGCAGGCACCGTTCACCATGGCCGCCAACTCACGCAGGACCGTGCGCGTCAACGACCAGCTCCCTGCCAACACCAACGTCTCCACCCAGGTTCACGGCTCCAAGCCCATAATCGCCGAGCGGGCCATGTACTGGGGAGCGGGCACTCCCCTGGGGGAGGCCATGCACGCCTCCATAGGACTGGACTCAGCCCACATGAGCTTCTACCTGCCCGACGGGCAGACCTCAGACGGTCACGAGACCTGGACGCTGGTACAGAACCCCAACCCGGGAGCGGTCACAGTGCGCATAACATACCTGCCCCAGGGCGGAGGGACCCCGGTATCCTTCACCGACGAGATACCCCCGAACACCAGGAGCACCTACAACATGGCCGACAAGATCCCATCTGGCAGGGCCTCTATCATGGTCCAGTCCCTTGACGGAGCAAGGCCGGTGATGGTGGAGCGCTCCATGTACTGGGCTGGAAGGGGAGCAGGCACGAATACGATAGGAGCCTTCTCGGACTGATATAGAAGCGCAAGGCTCCTTGGTGGCCGCCAGGAATCAGAGCCCGATCAGCTTTCTGTGCCAGGCAGGGAAGGTGCCAGGGAACAATGGCCTCGCCATACTTTCTCCTCTAGGGAGATGAATGCTCTACTACTTCGCGAGATACCGGGCGATTCGGTTCTCAGCGTTTGCCCGGAGGTCGAAGTAGTAGAACGGGACATCGAAGGTATGGTAGATACCTGCGCCAATCAACTGGTTCCCCGGAGCCAACTGGCTGGGGTTGGCCGTGCTGCAGATAAGTGTTCCCTTGGCAGTGTTGATCTGGGCGTCCGCATAGTTCAGCACTTTCTGGGGATTGCCCTGTGCATCCATGACCGGGTACTCGTCACTACCGATGGCGATGCCGCCAAGGTTCTGCGCGGTCGTCGCCAGCGTTTCCGACCTGGTCCAGGTGATCGGGTTGATGACCATGGCGCCGGGCAGCACGACGGGATCGGCCACCTGGGGCGCAGGGGACGTGGTGTTGTAGGAGATTATGACCCCGGTATCGTCGGGGCCCTCCGCGAACTTCAGTTCCTTGTTCTGCTCGAGATACTGCGGTGTTATCGAGTACCCCGGGACATACGCGGCTATCATCCGCTTGTAGACCTTGGGGTTCTTCTTCATGTACTGGGCCATCAGGTTGATCATGATGTTCGATCCCTGTGAATGCGCCGCGAGGATGTACGGCCGTCCCTTGTTGTAGTGCTTGATGTAGTACTCGAAAGCGGCGAGACAATCTGACGTCGGCACGCCTCCCACGATTGACTGCTGCTGGGCCAGCGGCACCTGCAAGACCGATATGGCCGCCTGCTCGTAATAGGGCGCGTAGATATCGGCCATGGGCGCAAACACGGTGGCGTCTCTCGAAAATGCCGCTTTGGCGCCCGCCTGCATCTGGGGATTGTTGATCGCGCAGACCATGGGGTCGCTCGGGCTGGACTGCTGGTAGACAGTCGGATAGAGGAAGAACACATCTACCTTCTTCTTGGCCGCCGTCGAAGCAGGCAACGCCAGCCAGTTCGCCTTGTTTGCGTAATCAGGGGTCTGGCTTTTCGAAGAGGGTGTCGACGATGGAGTCGTGGACTTGCCGCTGTTCGAGCTGCTTCCGCAGCCGGCGATCAGCCCTACCAAGGCGATGACAGCAACCAACGTTACGGCGATCCAGGACTTCTTCATGGTGTGGAACCCTCCATCAACTCGATTGTCTCACGTAGGCGTCATTACCCTGCAGCAAGCTCTTTTCGACTCTCTTAAAGACTGTTCTCTTACCCTTGTCTGGTTTCAGAGTGATTCTCTCAGTGTTTACAACGAACTCGCCTGACAAGCATGCTTCGGAAAGCTGTCCCTTAAGATACACCGACTTGCTTTGGCGGTAAAGAATGACAGTCCCCAGGCGATAAGAGATGCAATCGGCATGAATGATGTAGACATTGTATTGCTGAGGTAGCGTCACAAGACCGATCGCTGGATTCGTTGTAAGATGTCGGGATTGAAGACGCATATGAGGACGGAAACGTTTTCCTGATCAAAGGGGTTCGAGTTGTACGGGAGAAAATGGCACGCGGTGGCCGCGGCGCTCTGTGTATTGACGCTCGCACTCGGAATATTCTCCGGCTGCGGCACCGGGCAGACGAGCCTCGAGGTAGTCCAGCTCGATTCGGGCAAGATAAGCGGGGTTCAGCAGGGCGGCACGTGGTCATATCTCGGAATCCCGTATGCGAAACCTCCCGTGGGAAACCTGCGTTGGAAGCCGCCCGAGCCGGCGGTCCCTTGGAGCGGAACGCGTGACTGCACGCAGTACGGCGCCACGTGCCCTCAGCCGCCGGGTCTGGTCTCTTTCAAGATGAATGAGGATTGCCTCTACCTTAACGTCTGGACACCGGCCAAGGCGCCGACAGAGAAACTACCCGTGATGGTCTGGATCTACGGTGGCGCCTGGACGACGGGCTCCGGTTCGGACCCCAGGTTCGTCGGTACGAACCTCACGAAGCAGGGCGTCATCGTCGTCACTTTGAACTACCGGGTGGGGATGTTCGGCTTCATGGCGCACCCGCAGCTGTCGAAGGAATCTGCTCACCACAGCTCGGGCAACTACGGGCTGATGGACATGATCCAGGCGCTCAAATGGGTTAAGACCAACATCAACGGATTCGGCGGCGACCCCGGCAAGGTGACGATCTTCGGGCAATCCTCGGGCGCGGAGTCGATACAGTATCTCCTCGTCAGCCCTCCCGCGAAGGGGCTGTTCCAGCGAGCCATATCCGAGAGCGGGCCCCGCTGGCACTATGGCTGGATCGCCCCGATGAATCCCACGCTCAAAGACGCAGAGAAGACCGGTGTGCATATTGCCGACAATCTCGGCCTTGCCAACTCTAGTGACCAGATAGCGGCGATGCGAGCGAAGTCGTCCGACGAGGTGCTCAAGGCGGCGGGCTATAACGTGCTGGCGTCTGACCCTCCGGTGGGGATACAAGCCGCGGTGAACGTGGACAGCTGGATCATCCCGGAGAAACCCGAGACGCTGTATAAGGCGGGAAAGCAGATGAACATTCCCGTCCTCATCGGCTCGAACAAGGATGACGGGACCCTGTTCGGCGGGATTGTGGGGAAGAACAACATCCCTGTGTCGCAGTACAAGCCCATCATTCAAGGAGCTGTTGGGGAACCGGCTGCTTCTGAAGTGGCCTCTATGTTCCCCGTGACAACCAACGCTCAGGTAGGGCCGACTGTCTCGAACCTTCTGACGCAAATGGATTTTGCCTCCTGCGCCAGGTTTGTCTGCGACTCGACGACGGCCAAGACTACTTCGAAAGCTTTCCTCTACCAGTTCACGCGCGTCCCGCCCACTCAGGCAGGGGCCCTGCTGGGTTGCTGCCACAGCTCCGAGATACAGTACGTCTTCGGGAACCTGCCTGCGAGTGAAGGGTACGGCCAGAAGGACACCGAGATCTCAAGTACGATGATGGGTTACTGGACGAGGTTCGCTAAGACCGGCGATCCCAATGGAGGAAGCAGCACGGTCTGGCCAGCTTTCAGTTCCAAAGACCAGAACATGGAGATCGGGGACCAGGTGACGGTCAATGCCGGTCTTTTCAAGGCTCAGTGCGACCTGTCGGAGAAAATCTACGCGGGCGGCAAGCCCTGACGACAAGCTCTTAAATACTCTTGGTACAAAGGCAAGAGATGAGCTATAGGGAGCCGTGCGAAAGGAGCAGAAAAAGGGCGTTCTTACTTTAGTCACGATCCTTGATTCCACCCTCTCCGCCAGTCTAGCTTTGTTCACGCAGGAGTATGTCTGCCAGTTCGACCGGGTGCGATATCATGCACGGGTGGTCGGAGTCCAACTGGAAGTAATCCCAGTTGTCCCGTTCGGCATTCTCGATGACCTTCTCGAAAGCCGGTTTGCCGATAGCAATAAACTCGCTTTTCGTGCAGTGGATATAGGTCTTCGGAATCTCGCGTATCTTCTCTTCATGGAAGTAGAGAGGTTCGAGGAACGGGGGGTCCTGCGGCAGCCCGTACGCTTCAGAGGTGACACCGAGAGGTTCGAACATCCCGTAGAGTGACATACCGTTTACGGGAACCACACAATCAACATAAATCAGGTGCTCTATTTTTCCGGGCATCCTGTCAGCAACCCCCGTAATAACCAGCGAAGCGTAACTATGACCCACAAGGATAATGCCGTTCAAGTTCTCGTCTTCGATGAGTCTGCAGACTTCAGAGATGTGCTCGCCGAGAGTTGAATTCTCAGGCTTTGACAAGGAAGGGGCATAGACCCTGTGACCGCGTGCTTCCAGCAGGGGAACGACTTTGTCCCAGAGGCTACCGTCTCTCTTACCACCGTGTACCAGAACGTAGTCTGCCATCACCACAGCCTTACTGGTCCTTGCGCCTCGCCCAGGTCACCGTGAAGGCGACAACCGACAGAGTGACCAGCGCATATCCCCAGAAGGCGCCCATGTAGTCCGACAGCGCCCCGATCGGCGGCGCACCGGGAAGCGCATTTCGGAATGCGACCATAGAGAAAAGTATCGTGCCCGCGAACGGGAACATCACCATTTCGAGCTTCCTGCCCTTGAGGACAAGACCCGCCATAACGGCTACCGTCCCCGCGAGCACCCAGATCAGCACGATCGAGAACCAGACAACCGCCTTGGTGATAGTCGAACGGTCTGCAAGAATCTTGATCGCCGCCTTGGCTCCTCCGATCATCTTGCCGACCTTAACGCGAAGTGTGAGGCCGGGCTCGGAGCCCTCGAAGCCGACCCGGGTCGTCACCGGCACGGGTTCGCCACCAGGTACCGGCCTGACCACGTAGACCGTGAACGTGGCCTCGTGGTCGTCCCATGGGTACAGCTCCGCTTCTCCTTCGGTGTCGAGCGTGATGTCCATCGGGCTTATGTACGCCCCGGGCAGGTAGGTCCGGTTCTGGTCCGTTGTGCCAGGGCTCACGTAGACCGTTAGCGGCTGCGCGAGCAAGTCCGTGTCCGGATTGTTGTCCGCAAGGCTTCCCTGTGGTACGACAACGATCCTCACAACGATGGATTTCTTGTTGAGGTCCGAGGAGATGACCCGCGCGTGAACGTCGACGTACTCGGATGCCAATGGTTTCTTGTCCTCGTAAAGGACCTGTCGCCCCACTGTCTCTTTCGCCCAGCCCAGGAGTACGGCAATTCCAATCACAAACAGCAGTACGATGGCACCCACAAAGATGAGCGCGGCTTTGCCGATCCGCTTTGCCTTTGGCTTCTTCAACCCGTCACTCCCGGTCTCCAGAAGTCCCGCGGACGCGGCTATTCTATCCCATGGGACGCAGCGACAGTGAAGGTCCGGTCGGATTACCCTTCGCCTGTGCAGAAGCAGTTACGGCTCGGGCGCCTCGCCGAATTCGATCTCGGCTTCAGGCCCACCAACCGAGGTCCTGAGCTTGAGGAGCAGGATGCCCGCAACTACTATCAGGGCGGCGCCAAGATAATCTTGCGGTCTGGGAGCTTCGCCGAGCAACGCAAATCCCAGCACCATCGCGCTCACCGGTTCAATATACGAAAGGATCGCGGCATCTTGCACCTTTACCTGCTTCAGCGCATAGAAGTACGTCAGGCTCGCGGCGCCGAAACTCACGGTGCCAAAGACTACCAGCGCGACCCACGCCTTTGGCGTAACCAGATACGTCGACGGGATGGCGAACGCCGCGGCCGCCGCCGCGCAGACCGCATTGGTCCAGATCCCTATCGTGAAAGGAGACGTCGTCTCGCGCAGCTTCTTCCAGATTATCATCAGGACCGCCCAGGCCAGCGCAGAAGCCAGCGCGTAAACGATGCCCAGTGCGCTCGATCCCCCCGAGTTGCCGGATTGGCCCCACGAGAGCAGGCCCGTGCCTGCGAGGGCGATGCCAAGACATAGCAAGGTGGACCGCTCGAGCTTTTCTTTCAGGACCAGCGGTGCCATCACCGCCACGAGTAGCGGTGACAGATACAGCAGGAAAGTCGCGCTCCCGACAGACACGAGGTTGTAAGCTTTGTACACGCATATCGCGAAGGCCGCGGTGACGAGCCCGCTCGCGATAAGCATCACGGATTGCCCGCCGGGCTTGAGGTCCTTCGTGCGCCGGGCGGCCACGATGACCACCAGGTAGAAGGCGACAGCGAAACACGACCGGTAGAAAACGATCACCTGCTCGTGGCCCGCCAGGTGCATCCAGCGAACGAGGACACCGCTCATTCCCCATACGAGTGGTACCAGGCACGCGAAGGCGTACGAGAGCCTGGCGTCTGTCGGATTCGTGGTTGTTTCAGTGTCCGATTGAGCTACTTTGATCAGCTTCCTTGTGGCCGGTGGCAACCCGCTCCGTGCGAGTCCTTCGCATCATAACCTGGACGATTATATCCGTCCCATCCGGTTTTTAACGACCACGCCGAACCGCAAGCGCAATATCGTCTTACTAAATGGTACACACGAAGGCTCAAGGGCACGTAGCTTAAGGAGTAGGAGGATGCCGAAGTCTAACCTGGGGTCGATCCACTGCACGGTGGTTCAACCTCAATGATCTTCCAGCAACCACTGTCCGTTGAAGAGTACGACTTTCTGGTCCAGCTTCGGGACGGGACCCATTTGACTCAAGCTCGCGGTTCGACCGCTTGCCGTTATCGTCATGTCCTCGACATTAAGGACGGCGCTGGTCGCGGTCCTGTTAGAAACGGACAGCTTCACGTTCACGATCTTGGCTGAAGTGCCACGGCATGTGATCAAGTCCGACATTTCCTGCAATAGTTTTTCCTGAGTGGGCACGCTATCGGGTGCGCATAGGGCCTGGACGGCGGCTACGTCTCCATTGGCTTTCGTTCTCGCGGACGTACTGGTTGTCGTGTGTTCTCGCGTTCCTGCTCGGTGCCGCGTTCCTGGTATTCAGCGCGGGCGCGAACGGCAGCCTCGTAAAGCACGCGCGCCCCGATATGCAGGGACGCATGTCCAGCCTGTGGGTGGTGACGTTCCTGGGCGTATATCCAGTCGGCGGCCTCCTGCTGGGCATCATGACCGACTACTGGTCCGCACACGTGGCGCTCCTTGTCGGAGGAATAGGATGCGCAATGGTCGCGATGATCCTCCTGTTCGCACCGATCGCCAGGGAGCAAGCGGAAGATGACGCCAGGCAGGCCGGGTCTTTGTCTGCCTAGAGGAACACGTCCAGGTCGCACAGGCGGAACCTCTTGTTGAGTGTCTTCGACAGGACCACGTACTTGTAGTCCGGCCTCCGGGGATCAGGGCTTTCGACTTCCACTTGAACCCGTTCGCCCGCTTTGAAGGCGACGGCCCCGCCAATGATGATGTCTCGCTGGATAACTGCCGCGCGAGTGCCTGTCTCAACAGGCGCTGGAGATACGGGAACTTCCTCGCTCGGAGCCGCGGGAACCGACGCAATGGTTGCGGGCGAGGCGGCCGCCACCGTCACGGGTCGTGTCGCTGCGGGAGCCACGCCGGCAGACCCGACGCGCCTCATCTTGAATCCACAGCCAGGGCATATGACCATGCCCGGGGCCACCGGCATATTGCAGTTCGGGCACACGGTCGAAGTCGTAATAGGGGAGAGACTCTGCACTGTTCCCCCGGGCATCCCCATCGGTGCCACCTTCCAAGGGTCGTCGTCTACCGGAGTCCCTCGCATGATGACTCCCTGATACCTCGGCACCAGGCTGTACGCCCCATAAGCGATAGCCGCGAAAACGATCACGGCAGCAAGTATCAATGCCGCCGCCACACCGTCGCCGCGTAAAGGGCGGGTATGGTTGATCGTGCTGTACGCGATTGCGCCCGCACCTGCCAGCAGGGCTATGAGGCCGGCGACACCCCACGCGACAGACTTTGAACGGAGGGAACCGCTGAGCTCTTTCTCCGATTTGGCGCTGACGACAAAGGGGCCACCCGGCCCTTTCTGGACAGTAGGTCCGTCAGAGGTCAACACTGCGTCGCCAAGAACATACACGGGCTCGCCGGCGGGAATGACCCACTCCGACTGCTTGTGGTAAGAGTCGACCCGGGACTCGCTCTCCTCACCGATCAGCTCCGCCTCTTTCGCGAGCACGAGAATTGTCCCGCTCGAGTCGCGCAGCATGAACGGGACGTAGTTACTCTCGTCCTTTATCGTGCGCCACTCGCTGGTCGTCTCTGTCCGCTGGTACCCACGGGAGTCGACGTAGCTGGAGGTGCTCTCCTGGAGCTCCGATATCTTGTGGTGATAGTAGATGCACCGGGTACCGGTAACGGGCGAGATAAGAGGCTCGGCCGTGGCCGCCGTCCCGTGGAGCTCGACCGTCGTGCCGCCTCCCGGCCGGGCTGCCGCCGCCGCCTCATGCGCGGTGATGGTGGGTACGGTAGACATGGCCTTGAGCTTTTCCTGGCCTTTTGAAGCGAGAACCGCTGCCAGGATCGTGAAAACTACAGCGAAGAGACCGATAAATATGATCGCCCAGTGCGTGAAGTCCAAGCTCTTCCTCCCCGAGTTGCCGCTAAGAAATGCGCCACCAGGGTCTGACCCCGGTGGCGCAATGTGATTGAGCTTGTGCTATTCCTTCGCGCGGTTCTCCTCGTACATGTCTATGACCTTGAGGATCGACTTGCGCTCCTTGCGCGCCCTCCTGCGCTTCTTCATCCACTTCATGACGAGGAGCGCACCTAGAGCCGCGGGCGCGACGACGGGGGCGGCCGCCTTGGCTTGCGCGACCATGTCTGCCACCTGCTTCTGGCGCGCTTCAGCCTCGGCCTTGAGCATCTTCTGGAGCTCGTCGACCTCCGTCTTCATCTCTTTGCCTGCCGTCTTGAGGTCTTTCGTGAGCCCCTCAGTGCTCTTGGAGAGCTCTTTCGCGTTGGATTTGGCGATGCCGACTCCAACCGCCAGTACCCCTCCGCCTATAAGGAGGAAACCTCCGACGACTATCAGCGCCGACAGCCACGGACGGTTGAGCGCCGCGTTGACCGCGAGGATGATGACCGCAAGGATGTACAGCGAGGCCACGCACGCCACTATCAAGCCAAAGAAAGAAACCCCTACCCCGATGCCTACCCCGGCGCCCTTCTTCTTGGCGTTTTTCTTCAGCTCTTTGCCTTCGGGACCGCTGAATCTCTTGAACTGGTCCTTCATCTTGTTGCTCAGCTTGGTGAGGCGGTCCAGGCGTTCTTTGATCTCTGGCAAGTTGCTCACTCGAACATCCCCCTTCCACGCGCTTGCTGGCGCATCCAAGCGTCAGCCTGAAATCCCGGGCACCTGTTGTCTAACGTATATTATCATCAGTTCAGGCAATTTCCGCCCGCCGCCGGGAGGCCGGCCTAATACAGAAGCACACCCGATTGACCGATCATCTTCCATTCTCCGCCGACCTGGTCGAGAAGACAGGCAGCCTCTCAGGGGCCCGGCTCGATCTCGTCATTGCGGGAATGGAACTCGTCCTCAAACCACGGGAGGTCCGCGCTCACTAGTCTTCAGTGAGAACAACGCCCGAGGTTCATCTCCCGTGTGAGTTGACGATCGCGACCAGGGGCTTTCCTCCTGGTTGTCCGGATCAAGCGGAGACTGACGGCCTGCGGTCCTCCCAGGGCCTGGCATCCTCGAGCTGCGCCGCCAGCCTGAACAGGGTGCCCTCCCCCGCGTACTTCCCTGTGAACTGGGACCCGACCGGCAGCCCGTCGTCGTTCCAGTGGAGCGGCACAGACATGGCCGGCAGTCCCGTGAAGTTAGCGAGGGCGGTGAAAGGAACTATGGCGCTGGCGCGGATCAGGCCCAGCAGAGGATTGTCAGGCGGCGCGTCGAAACTGCCGAGCGGATATGGCGGCTCGGTGATCGTCGGGGTTAGAACGATGTCGTAGGGTGAAAACGCCTCGGCGATCGAACGCGACATCAGTTGCAGCGCGGTGACCGCGAGAAGGTAGTCGGACGCGGACAGCTTGCTTCCTATCTCTCTCATGGTCCAGGTCAGCGGCTCGAACTGTTCTTGCTCGGGGGTTTTGCCCGTAACCCTCGCCAGCGCGGCAATCATCCACGCCGCGCCCGCCAGGTAAACCGCACTGAAGGCCTGAGTGATCATGTCGAAGTCGATCTCTATGCGGAACTCGCTGACATCGTGCCCGAGCGACTCGCACAGCTCCGCGGTGCTCAACACGGCCTGAGCGCAGTCCGGGTGGACCGGCGCCGGGAGGGGTGACACTGCCGTGAAACCGATCCTCAGCCGTCCGGGGTCGCTTCCGACTTCCTCGAGGAACGGTCGTTCGGGCGGCGGGGGATAGTAAGGGTCGCCGGGGGCAGGGCCGCATGTAGCGTCGAGCAGGGCGGCGCTGTCCCGAACAGTCCGCGTCACCGCATGCTCGACCACGAGGCCGCTCATGACGTCGCCGATGTCAGGGGCAAAAGAGTTGCGGGCGCGGGTGGGCCGCAGGCCGAAGATGCCACAACAGGACGCGGGTATCCGGATCGAGCCGCCGGCGTCGTTCGCATGAGCCATGGGGACGATACCCGCCGCGACAGCCGCCGCCGATCCGCCGCTGGAACCGCCTGTGCTCAGGCTGGTGTTCCACGGGTTGTGGCAGGCGCCGAACAGCAGGGGCTCGCTCGCGGGAAGGATGCCGAACTCGGAGGCGTTGGCCTTGCCGATGGTGATAAGCCCGGCGTTTTTCTGGCGCGCGACCAGCTGGCTGTCGTGGTCGGGGACGTAGTCTTCCAGGAAGCGGGAGGCGTTGGTCATGCGGACCCCCGCATAGCTCGCCATCACGTCTTTGAGAAGGAATGGCACACCCTTGAACGCACCGTCCGGCAACTCGCCGGCCGCTCGCTCGCGCGCGACGTCAAACATAGGTGTCACGACGGCGTTCAGCTCCGGGTTGACCTTCTCCGTGCGAGCGATGGCGGCTTCGACAAGCTCGAGCGGGGTGACCTCACCTTTCTTGACGAGCTTCGCCTGGGCGGTCGCATCCATGAACGCTGTTTCGTCGGAAAGTGTCACGGCAGTCTCCCTTCGGGCATTCTGCGGCAAACGTCCTGTCGTACGTCCATCACTGATTATATGCACGGCCGGCGGCCTCAGCCAGACCGGGCGAGGGCTGATTGGCCGACACTTGTTTCGGGCTTGCTATAATGATCGAAGCCGCTGGGAGTTTTTCGAGGTGGAGGGAGATGTCATGGCAGACAAGAAGATGACAAAGAACATGAAGCAGCTCGCGGTGATGCACTTCTTCGAAGCCGTGATCGCCTACCGCGCCGCAAAGAAACGAGGCAAAAACCCGAAGCTGTATTTCGTGCTGACGCAGGTCTTCGGTGTTTTCGTACTGATACCGCTGCTCCGCAAGCCCAAGCTCGCCAAGACTTGATTTGGGGACAGGCACCAGATTAAGTCTTGGCGGCGCTCCCTTTGCAGAAGCCGCACATCTTGCATTGGGAGCAGGTCTTCTTCCGGGCGATGGCGCCACTGTAAAAACCAGTGAGGAGCAGCGCCGCCAGGAACACCGGCTTGACCCAGGAGAAGTGCTGCACGGCCGAGATCGTTCCCAGCACAAGTGGGACGAGCGTGATCAGCCCGTACACCGCCGGCGCCAGCTTGACCCCGAGGCTGTCGTTGAAATCCTCGATATTGCCCTGCTTGAACATCAACGCCGAGAGCTTGCCCCACCCTGATGCGCAGCGCTTCCCGTAGTAGTAACAGTTGGGGCATACCAGCTTTCGCATGACGACAAACACAGTCAGCAGCGCTACGCCCAGGAACACCCATGCGACCACGGGGTTGAAAAACCAGCAGCACACTGTCCCAAGCGTGATCCATAGCAACATGGCGAGGTTGTTGTCGATCACCGCCGCCCGGGAATACTCCTCGACTCCGTCGTCATTCATCTTCGGGCAAGGCTTGTCGGCTATCATCTAATCCCCTTCCCCGGTTGCTGATCTATCTATCTGGAGGAACTCGACAGGCGCTCCGTTGTCGACGATGAACGCAGCGGTCACGCCTTCCCGCGGCCTGTCCGTGGGGATGCCTATATGGTGATACTTCACTTGACCTCCTCTGAGCAATGTTGATGATACGCCAGATTGCGCGCTCATCGCGGCATTTGTTTAGAATTGAGCACCCGCGACTGGATGCGAGAGGTCGGACATCGTCGAATTGAGCCCGGGAACTGCAGAGAGACTGAACAAGGTGTTCCGCCCCGAGCTTCGCGAGGAAGCCGGGCGGATGCTGACAGAGCAGTGCGCCGACGGCCTCCCGTTCCACGAGGATGCGGACCCGCAGAGGTGCGAGCGGGTACGGTTCGCGGTCATCAAGCTGTCAGGGGGTGACCTCCGCGAGCTGAAGAGGTGGATCGACGATGCGAACGTCGACTGGCGCAACGTTCTCATGGACGCGGGCTTCGGCTTCGATCCCGAAGCCCACCTGGATTGGAACCCCTGAGATCTAACGCCGGTTCCTGCCCCACTCGCCGGCAGGATGTTCAGACAAAGATACATCCCCCTCGGGAGCCTTCACCTTATTCCAAGCGCCGGTCCGGCCTACTTGCGATGGGCCGCCAACGACTCGAGCTCGGCGATGTCCGCCAGGTCCCGGACCATGATCTCATAGCCCTCGACCGTCGGCGCCTCTGTGAAGAAGCCGGCGAACTTCGCGATCACTTGCTGGAGGAAACCGCTCTGTTCTGTTTCTTTTGCGTCCGCCTCGGTCTGCCAGATGCTGAGGGTCATTCCCTTGCCCGTCTCGCGGTCGCCGAGAAGGATCGCCTCCAGGAACCCCTTCTGCTGCTTTGCCTCAGGGACGTAGCCGTCTTCGAAGATCTCGATCCCCTGGTCGATCTTTTCAGTATCGACCCGGAACCTCAGGATACGTGCATACATGACCTGATCACCTCCGCAAACTAATACGACACCAGTCAATTGCTAATGGGATTTCGCAGGTGACACGCCTGCCGAAGTTGCGCTATTCAAGCTCCTGACGGTCCAAGACCTTAACGCATCGGATGTTGCCGCTAACCGCATCTTCCATGTTGGACCCCGCCGGGCCGAGGGTCAAGCAATGCAGTGCGGACGCTGATTGCCACCGGAAAAAGCCCTCTGGTATCCTTCTAGCGTTGCACACAGCAATGGTTGGGTCTAAGGAGGGGTTATGGAGTTTGACCATCTGCTCATCTCGATCTCAGAGAAAGTCGCCACGGTGATGATCGATCGGCCCGAGAAAGGCAACTCGCTGTCGCCCGACGTCCTCGCGGAGATCGAAGTCGTCTTTGCGGAGCTGAGCGAGGACAAAGACGTCAACGTCGTCGTACTCACCGGCGGCGAGAAGATGTTCTCGGCCGGCTTCGACCTCGACTACATCAGGACAATCGATAAGGTTTCCAATGAGGCCTTCACAGCGCTCTTTCACCGCGCATACAGGGCCATCCAGTTCTGCAGGCAGCCCGTCATTGCCGCGGTCGGAGGACCTGCGATCGCCGGCGGCTTCGACCTCACTCTCATGTGCGACATCCGCTACGCGTCCGAGAGGGCGAAGTTCGGCCAGCGCGAGGTCGTCCTGTCGCTGACCCCGTTGCTCGACCCGCTGTGGAGGATCATCGGCCTCGGCGCGGCGCGCGAGATCGCGCTCACCGGTCGCATCTTTGACGCGGCGGAGGCTTTCCGCCTCGGATACGTCAGCAGGGTCTTCCCGACGGGGGAGGTCGTCGAGTCTGTGACAAAGATCGCAACCGAGATGGCCAGCTACGACCGCGATTGCCTTGCCGAGACGAAGCAGTTGAGCATAAGCGTGCTGGATCAGAGCCTCGAAACCGCGATGAAGACGCAGGAGTGGCTGTTCAGGTCTTACATCGGCTCGCAGGACAACAAGGCGCGCATCGAGGCGCTGCAGGAGAGCCTGAAGAAGCGTGCAAAGTAGGGACGAGACCGGTGCATTATCAGTGCCCGGTTACTTAAACCCCGCCTTCTTGAGCAGGTCGTCTTTGTGGACGATCCCTTTGTAGTGGTGGCCGCCGTCCAGCATCGTGGATATGCAGTCTTGGGGGCAGGTGTTGATGCACCTCCAGCAGGCGATGCACTTCTTGCCGAACGATGGGAAGGGGTCCAGCTCGATCGCTCCCACCGGGCAGTTCTTCTCGCAGACCCGGCACTCGGTGCACGCGGCAGTGTCGACTTTCTTCTTGCCCATCTTCACACGGGGTCCCGGCGCCAGGCGCGAGAGGCGCGAAGCCCAGTACAGCCCGGTCGGACGCACGCGGTACTCGGGCAGGCCGGCCGCTCTGCCTTCAACAAAATCCTCGATCGAGCAGAGCATGCGGGTCGTGAAGTCAGAGAGCTCGCGGACCGAATCGACTGTCGGCGTCTCGTCATCCTGCTTGTATGACCAGCGCCTGGTGCCACCCCACGAATCGGGGCAGATCAGGTTGTGGTCGCCGAGCAGCGCAAGGCCCTTCTTCTCCAGCATGCGCGCGAGGAGCTCGGTCGCCTGACCCTTGGCGCCCGCGGAGCTCGTGATGATGAAGGCGCACTTGCCGTCCAGGCGCATCATATTCTGGAGATACTGCTCGACGTTTCTGGCGGGCGCCCATTCGTATACGGGCGCACCAAAGCAGTAAGCGTCGAACTCCTTTAGATCGAGGTCCCCCGCTTTGGCGTAGGTCTTCATCATTACTTCGTGGCCTGCCTGTTCCATCACTAGTCTTGCGACTTCGCAAGCGAACCTCGTGTTACCCGTGCCGGAGTGATAAAGGATAAGCAGCTTCAAACCATTCCTCGCTTTATCGAACTGGGTCGTCCACTTTCCACTTTTCTCGTCCACTTTTTATCACGCCCGTCACAAAACGCAAAATAGTGGTCTGACCCCTGTTTTGCGTTTGAACCGAAAACTCCGGGCGGATAGACTTCAGGCAGAGTCCTTTTAAGATCGCGAGCCGACATGATGAGACGATGAGACAACTGAAATCCATGGCCCTGCCTTTCGCCGCGCTGGTCCTGGTGCCGGTGCTGATCCTTGTCATCGCCGAATCGACAGTGTTCGGCCTCAACTTCTTCTGGCCGCTCATACAGGTTATCCTCGGTCTCATCGTCTGTGTGGCCGGAATCAAGCTCATGTCCGTAACCATCAGGATGCTGGCGACGACCGGCGAGGGCACGCTGGCGCCCTGGGATCCCACCGCGGTGCTGGTCACGGAGGGGATCTACAGCCACGTCAGGAACCCCATGATAACCGGCGTGCTGATCGTTCTTCTGGGAGAGTCTCTCCTGCTGGGTTCCCTGGGTATCTTCCTGTGGGCAATTGCTTTTACCGCGGGGAACACGTATTACTTCCGTCATTCTGAGGAAGACGGGCTCGAGAAGCGCTTCGGCGATGCGTTCCTCGACTACAAGCGGAACGTGCCGATGTGGTTTCCGCGGATCCGGCCATGGAAGAAGGTGGAGTAGTCTGATGGCCGAGGGATCGCTGCCCGCACTTTTCGTTTCACACGGGGCGCCGACCTTGCCCCTCGAGCAGATACCTGCCAGGGAATTTCTGGCGGGGCTGGGCACTCGTTATCCGGACGCGAAGGCTGTGCTCTGTGTCTCAGCGCACTGGGCGACCAGAGCCCCCGCGGTCAGCGCCGTCGACACGCCTGAGACGATCCACGACTTCTATGGGTTTCCCGCGCCACTGTACGAGATGCGCTATCCGGTCAGCGGCGTGCCTGATCTTGCCCCCAGGGTTGCTGCGCTACTCCGCGATGCGGGCATTTCGTGCGACCTCGACAGGAAGCGAGGTCTCGACCACGGGGCCTGGGTGCCTCTGATGCTTATGTTTCCTGATGCGGACGTACCGGCTTTCCAGCTCTCTATCCAGGGGCATCTCGATCCAGCCCGTCACCTCGCTTTAGGCCAGGCGATCGCGCCCCTGAGGCGGGAGGGTGTACTGGTCATGGGCAGCGGAGGAGCTGTCCACCCGCTCGGTTACGCTGTGCTCGGCCCCGGCGAGAAGACTGACGGATGGGCGGAAGATTTCTACGCCTGGCTGCGCGACGCGGTGGAGCGAGGCGACACCTCATCACTGATCGACTACAAGAGGCTGGCCCCATTCCCACAGAGGGCGCACCCATACCCTGACCACTACATGCCGATACTGACCGCCATGGGCGCCGCAGGAAGCGGGGCGAAGGGCGAGGTCATCCATCAGAGCTGGCAGTGGGGAGACCTGGGCATGGCCGCGTTCGAGTTCTCGGACTGACACCTCCGGCGCCGCGACCGAGGGCGTTCCGATGTCGCCGTCGAAATCCCGGAGGGTGGGTAACGGCGCAACGCTATCGGAGGGTGAACCCATGAGGAAGATGTGTGCACTGTCATTCGCGCTCGTCCTGGCGCTGCTGGCGGTGGTGGGGGTGACCGGCTGTGGCACGAGTACCACAACGCCAAGCAAGCAGACTTCCCCGCCGTCCACCGTAGCAACCGTGAAGCACACGACCCAGGAGCAACTGATCTATGACTACTACAAAGCGATCAACAACAAGCAGTATGAAACCGCCTGGGCAATGACAACCGCGAACTTCAAGTCGCACTATCCAACTCTTGCCGACTTCAAGGCATCCTACGCCGACTATGTCAGCAGCGTAACAGCCGTGTCCGTGAAGAAGCTCGACCAGTTCTCAACACCGCAGAAGGAAGAGTACGAGACGGCTTACGACGCGACTTATATCAAACAATACCCGGCGGGAAGCGGTTATTTGCCGACGATCAACGTCCTTGTTCCAGACCCGGCGCACACAAACAAGTGGCTCCTCGACGAGATCGGGACGGGCCCGTGACACACTCGATGACGCGATGATCGAGATTTCCGAGTTCGAAGAGGTCACCAGGATCAAGATGAGCCGCGAGGTGGACGGCAAGGCTGTCTACTGGGTCGCGGCGTACCTTGTGGACGGTCTTCTCATCGACACCGGCGCTGCGGTCACGGCCACGGAACTCGTCGACTTTCTCGAAGAGAAGCGCCTCGATCTGGTGGTCAACACGCATTATCACGAGGACCACGTCGGCGCCGACCGGCTCATCATCGAGAGGTTCGGCGTGCCCATCTACGCCCATCGCGATTCCGTTCCTCGCATCGGCGAGGTCCCACGGCTGAACCCCTACCAGGAGTTCGTATGGGGTTACTCGGAGCCCGCGATAGTGTCGACGCTGGGAGAAACGGTCGAGACCCCGGACTTCCACTTTGAGGTCATCGAGACCGGCGGACACTGTGAAGGCCACATCGCTCTCCTCGAGAGAAGAGAAGGCTGGTGTTTCTCCGGGGACATCTTCATCACCGAGAGGCCTAAAGTCATCAGGGCCGACGAGGACGCCGCCGGGCTCATTAGATCGATGAGGCTGCTGGCCGGACTCGATACCGAAAGGCTGGTGCTCTTCACCTCGATGGGAAAGATAATCCCCGACGGCCGCGAGGCTCTTCTGCAGTGCGCGGACTATCTCGAAGGGCTGGACGAACAGGTACATGCTCTGAGCGCCCAGGGGATGGACCCCGTCGAGATAAGGGAGCGGATATTCGGAGAAGGAAGCTCGCTCGCCGCCTTTACAGGGGGTCATTTCTCGTCAGACAACCTGGTCTTGTCTCTTTTGAGCTCTCGTAAGGCGAGGTGAAAGTCTCAGGGCTCAGGGCTGGAGTCGATATCGCGAATCGTTAGCTCGAAGCACGCGCCGTTGTCGTTATAAGCGATTACCTCGCCCCCGTAAACGGCCATAAGCTTGCTCACTGTCGAGAGCCCGATGCCGGTGCGCCCGTGCGCGCCCTTGTAAAAAGGCAGGAACACTTTGGCGAGGTCCTCTTCGGCTATCCCTGAGCCGTTGTCTCGAATCAGGTAGTGATGTTCGGGTGCTTCGGCCGGAAGAGTGGCGACCTCGATGACCGGCGTATCGCTGTCATTGTGCTGGATGACGTTCGTGAGCAGGTTGGCGAACACCTGGTACATGTGGGTGGGCGATGCTCGCACCTCTCCCAGGTCATCCGCGACCATGACCGTGATATCCTTTGCCTCGATCTCGGCCGAACGTTCCTCCGTGATGAGGCCGATCAGTTCGCCGATATCGATCAGGCTCACGTCGGCGGGCACCTGTCCCGCTTCCGCAAGGGCCAGCAGGTCCTCGATAAGCGCGGTCGCCTTATGGGTATTTCGGCTGATGATGTCCGCGAGCTCCAGCGCGTGCCGGTCGTCCTCGCTCTCGGGCTTTGACACCAGCAGGGAAAGAGTCTCGCCGGCGGAATGGATGACCGCGAGGGGGCCCTTGAGGTCATGGGACACCGTGTGGGCGAACCCGT
>Ga0209747_1000683_pt1 | contig 18446 bp, 12 predicted proteins | sample BarGraNGADG00311_FD_184498 | JGI IMG/M metagenome (GOLD analysis project Ga0209747, IMG submission 184498) | Arctic peat soil microbial communities from Barrow, Alaska - Barrow Graham LP Ref core NGADG0011-311 (SPAdes) (version 2) | ecosystem: Environmental > Terrestrial > Soil > Wetlands > Peat...
GTATGAATACCTCGATATCCCTCTCAGGGAAGACCTTCGCGATTGCGATATTCTTTTGGGGGTAAAAGAGGTTGATGTCCGGACTTTCATCCCCGGGAAAACTTATCTGTTCTTTGCACATGTTGCAAAAAAACAACATCATAACCTTGCAATGTTTAAAGAGATGGCAGCCAGAAACATTACCCTGATTGATTTTGAATACCTTACAACCGAAAATGGTCAGAGAATTGTAGCTTTTGGAAGATACGCCGGTATCGTGGGAGCATATAATGGACTGAGAGCAAGAGGCATTGAAACCAACAGGTTCAAACTCAAACCTGCTTACCAGTGCAGAGATCTTGATGAGATGTGGGCAGGATTGAGACTCATTGAACTAAAGCCCGGACTTAAGATCCTGATTACTGGTAACGGCCGTGTATCGAAAGGCGCCATGGAAACTTTAAGCATCTGCAATATTACTCAGGTTGATCCTGAGGATTACCTTAAAAGAGATTTTCAAGTCCCGGTCTTTTACCAGATTGGTCCGGAACAATATGTCAGGAATAATAACGGACTTGATCACACTTTTTCTCATTTTGTAAATAACCCGACAGAATATGTTTCATCATTCCTCCCATATACTAAGGTGACAGATATATTAATTACGGGTCATTTCTGGGATCCGCATGCTCCGGTATTCTTTACAAAAGAGGATATGAAAAAACCTGATTTCAAAATTTCTATAATTGCTGACATCAGTTGCGATTTGAACGGTCCCATACCCTCCACAACCAGGGCAACAACAATATCAGATCCTTTTTACGGTTATAACCCTCATCTTGAAACTGAAGAACTACCATTCACCAAATCGACCAATATTACTGTAATGTCAATCGATAACCTCCCGGGTGAACTTCCCCGTGATGCTTCACTCGATTTTGGTAAGCAATTAATGCATAATGTGTTACATGATTTGTTGTCAGATATAAAAAGTCCTATGATCGAAAGAGCTACAATTCTGAAAAATGGTTATCTTACCACCCGATTTTTATACCTCAATGAGTATTTGAATGATTAATAAGTTGCAAGGTGCAAGTTGCAAGATGCAAGGTGGAAGAGTGGCCGGAAACGCAAAACGCGAACCGCGAAACATGCTCTTAACCCAGCACCCAGCACCTAATTCTTAACCTATAACCTTAACCTTTTTACTATGCGCAAAACCCTCTGCTTTATTCTTCTCTTATTTTCTCTTCAGATCCAGGCTCAGCAGGACAATGCCCCTGTTGTTGGTGTGAGTGATAAACGAGTTGAAGTCTACGGACTGAAAAATGCCCGCGTTGTGGTTGATTATCAGACCACTCTTGAGAATACTGATATTCTTATTTCCAATGGAAGGATTGAAGCCATTGGACAAAATCTTACTTTCCCGAAAGGTGCAATTATTACAGATCTTTCAGGAAAAACTGTTTATCCTTCATTTATCGATGCTTATGGCGGAAATTTCGGTATTAAGACGCAAACATCCGCACCTGATGCAAATCCTTATGCAGCTATGATGAATCCTGCTCAGACCGGCAGGCCGGGAGGGTCTCAACTTGCGACTGTTGACGCAAGGATTGCTGATTACTGGAACGATGGCATTAATGCCTCCTTTGATGTTTCTTCAGAATTTATACCCGATACCAGAGTTGCAGGGGAGTATCGTCTGGCAGGCTTTGGAGCCGTAGTTACCTTTAAAACCGACGGAATTGCCCGGGGTACTTCTGCTCTTGTAAGCACCGGTGATGGGAAAGCAAATAATGTACTTATCAAAAATAAAACAACAGCCAATTATTCTCTCGGAAGAAGCCGTTCAGCTGACATTTATCCAGCCTCACAATTTGGTGTAATCGCACTGCTCAGGCAGATTAACTACGATGCTCAGTGGTACAAGCAATTGCCTGCGGGGTATTTTCATGATGATGGGATGGAGGCTTATAATGCGAACTTTTCACTCCCTCAGATATGTGAGGTTGCAAATAAACTCGAAATTATCAGAGCTGACAATATCGGAAAAGAATTTGGCTTCAGCTATATTATAAAAGGTGCCGGCGATGAGTATCAGACTTTGAACGACATAAAAAAAGCAGGTAATAAACTGATTATTCCGGTCAATTTTCCTGATGCTCCTGATGTAAAGGACCCTTACGATGAAGCATCAGTAACATATACTGCTCTAAAGCATTATGAACTGGCTCCTTCAAATCTTTCAAGGGTTGCCGGTGCAGGACTGACCTTTGCAATTACTTCATCAGACCTTCGATCCCGTACATCTTTCCTTACAAACCTAAGAAAGGCGGTTAAGTATGGTTTGCCTGAAACGGAGGCGCTTAAGGCGCTGACATTTACTCCTGCAGCAATGATAGGTGCTTCAGACCTGATTGGAGCTGTGAAAAAGAATATGATTGCCAATCTCCTCGTTACATCCGGAAATATATTCGGTGATGATTGTGTTATTTACGAAAACTGGGTACAGGGAACTCCTTACAGGTTTATCGATCTTAGAATAAAAGATATCAGAGGCACTTATTCCCTTAATGTTGACACTTCAAAATTTAAACTTGCTTTGTCAGGCACATTTGATAAGCCAACTATTAAACTGACTGTTGATTCAACCGCAATAAGTGGCGCAACTGTAACTATTGATAAGGATATCGTCAGCATTAATTTTGAAAGATCAAGAGTCAGGTACCGCTTATCAGGTTATATCATGGGGAAAGACCTCGAAGGTAAGGGCCAGCTTGATAATGGTAAGTGGGTTACATGGAAAGCAACTTTCAACGGACCTGCTCCTGAATCTGAAGCAAGGCAACGAAGACAGACACCAATTCCTGAACTGGGTAAAGTAATCTACCCTTTTACCGGATATGGATTTACGGAACTTCCAAAGCAGGAGGACGTACTCTTTAAAAATGCCACGGTATGGACAAATGAAAAAGAAGGCAAACTTTTGAATACCGATGTATTGGTATTGAAAGGGAAAATTTCGAAAATCGGAAAGAACATAAACGCTCCTGATGGTGTAAAGGTTATTGACGGAACAGGTATGCATCTTACTCCTGGCATAATTGATGAGCATTCGCATATTGCACTTGATGCCACTAATGAGATGGGGCAGGCAATTACATCCGAAGTGAGAGCCAGCGAGGTTATAAATCCTGAAGACCAGACTATTTACCGTCAGCTTGCCGGTGGTGTTACTACTTCTCATATTCTTCATGGTTCAGCAAACCCGATTGGAGGACAGTCTGTAATCATAAAGCTCCGGTGGGGCCATTCTGCAGAAGAACTCAAGGTTGAAAATCAGGTAGGTTTCCTTAAACATGCTCTTGGCGAGAATGTAAAACGGACCACTAGTCGTTATCCCAACACCAGGATGGGTACCGAGCAGATTATTCGTGATGCTTATCAGAGAGCATCGGATTATAATGCCCAATGGAAAGCCTGGAATGGATTAAAACCTGCTGATAAAATAGGAAAAATACCTCCACGCCGGGATCTGGAACTGGACGCGATTGTTGATGTTCTTGAAAAGAGAAGCTTTATTACCTGTCATACATATCAACAGTCTGAAGGAACAATGATTATGAATCTTGCAAAAGACTTCGGTGTGAAAGTAAATACTCTCATTCACTTTAATGAAGGATATAAGATTGCTGATCAGATTGCAGAGAATGGAACAGCGGCTTCAGTCTTCTCAGACTGGTGGGATTATAAATATGAAGTTTATGAGGGAATTACCTATAATGCTGCACTTTTGATTAGTCAGGGTGTACTTACCTGTCTTCACTCCGATGATCCTGAAATGGGGCGTCGTCTTAATCAGGAAGCTGGAAAAATCATGAAATACGGTGGTATAAGCGATACTGAAGCGCTGAAACTGGTAACATTAAACCCGGCTAAAATTCTTCATCTCGACGACAGAATGGGAAGTATAAAAGCAGGGAAAGATGCCGACCTGGTGCTTTGGACTGATAATCCGCTATCAATTTATGCACGTGCCAGTAAGACAATGGTCGACGGTACTATTTACTTTGACGAGCAAACAGATGCAAAGATGACAGCACAGATGGATAGCGAACGTAACAGGATAATTGGTAACATTCTTCGTGAAACACCGGTAACAGGTTCAACAACTTCAAATTCTCCAAGACGATGAAAAACAAAATAATATTTTCTTTTGCACTTATTTTTGCCTGCTTATTTCAGGCAACGGCACAAAGTCCGGTTGTAGCTCAGGTACAGAAAAAACCTGTTATGCTCGTTGGTGGAACCATTCATACGGGTACAGGTGAAGTTATAGAAAACGGAACTCTTGCTTTTACAGCCGGCAAGATAACAGCTATTGGCAAATCATCAGATATTAAAATTGACAAGGCCGGGTATGAAGTTATTGACGTAACGGGGAAACAGATTTATCCCGGCCTGATATTTCCAAATACAAGTTTAGGTTTGATTGAGATAGGTAGCGGAGTAGAAGTTGCATCCGATGAACAGGAGATAGGGGATCTTAATCCAAATGTGAGGGCAATAGCTGCTTATAATACCGATTCACAGGTTTTACCTGTTATACGCTCTAATGGGATTCTGCTGGCTCAGATAGTTCCTGTCGGCACTCTGCTGCCCGGAACATCGAGTGTTGTTCAGCTCGATGCATGGAACTGGGAAGATGCTGCTTATAAGATTGATAACGGAATCCAGATGGGTTGGCCGAGAAAAGTCGTAGCTGGTCGTAGAAGGGCGGTCGTAGATGTTACTCAAAGTGCTTCAGCCGGTTCAGCAGCTTATGACAAAAGCGTTGAACTGCTTGAGAAAATGTTCTCAGATGCCATTGCGTATGCTTTAATTGAAAATCCAGTTAACGTAAACCTACGGCTTGAATCACTTCGGGGTTTGTTTAATGGTACAAAAACCCTGTTTATCAGTTCCGCTGAACCCAAGGGTATAATAGCTGCTATCTCTTTTGGAAAAAGATATGGTGTGAAGAAGATGGTTCTGACAGGTGCCGATGAGTCTGCCTGGGCAGTGAAGGATTTTCTGAAGGAAAATAATATTCCTGTTCTTCTCGCTGACCCACTCAGCATTCCGAAATATGATTACAGCGATACAAAACTCCCCTTTAAGCTTGCAGCCATGTTTAAGAATGAAGGAATTCTTGTCGGTCTGACATATTCAAATCAGGCGTATGGCAATCTTCCTTTTGCAGCCGGGCAGACTGTTGCTTATGGTCTTACAAAAGAAGAAGCACTCCAGACTGTTACATTAAATAGCGCTAAAATTCTCGGTATAGATGATAAAACCGGCTCGCTGGAAACAGGAAAGGATGCGAATATCGTTGTTTCAACAGGAGATATCCTTGATATGTCGACAAATAATATTGAATATGCTTTCATAACCGGACGTAACATTAATCTCGATAATAAACATAAGCAGCTTTACAGACGCTTCCAGGCAAAATATGATAATGCAAAATGAAAGTAATTTTACTTGGACCTGCACATCCTTACAGAGGAGGACTTGCTTCATATAACGAACGGCTTGCACAGCAATTCATAGCCGACGGAAATGAAACTGAAATACTCACTTTTACTCTGCAGTATCCCGGCTTCTTTTTCCCAGGCAAAACTCAATTTACTGAAAATAAGGCGCCTGCAGGAATTAAAATTACAAGGGTACTGAATTCTGTCAATCCTTTAAACTGGATTAAAACAGGTTATAGAATCCGAAAGGAGAATCCCGACATACTTTTAATTAAGTACTGGCACCCTTTTATGGCTCCATGTCTGGGAACTGTCGCCAGGATTGCAAAGAAAAGTAAAACAGGAAAAACCAGGGTTATCTGTATTTTTGATAATGTTATACCCCATGAGAAGAGGTTTGTAGACAGATTCCTTTCGAACTATTTCATAAGCAGTATTGATGGAGCTGTTGTAATGTCAAAGAGTGTTCTTGATGATCTGAACACGTTCAAAGTGAGTATTCCCGTTGCGTTCAGTCCGCATCCTTTATATGATAATTATGGAGCTATTCTCCCAAGGGAAGAAGCGCTGAGAAAACTTAATCTGTCGGAAGACTTTTCTTATCTGCTATTTTTTGGATTCATCAGGGCTTATAAGGGTCTGGATCTTCTCATTGAGGCATTTGCCGATGACCGGCTTAGAAACAGAAAGCTGAAGTTGGTTGTTGCCGGGGAGTTTTATGAAGATGAAGCCCCTTACAAAGAGCTTATTGAAAAACTTGAAATCAAGAATGATGTCATTCTTTTCGATCGCTTTATTAATGAGGATGAAGTGGGAGCATTTTTTAGTGCTGCTGATCTGGTTGTGCAACCCTATAAAAGCGCCACTCAAAGCGGTGTTACACAAATAGCCTACCATTTCGACAAACCAATGCTTGTTACTGATGTGGGAGGATTGAGTGAGATAGTACCCCATGGCAAATGTGGCTATGTGGTAAAGACTGAACCAAAGGCAATTACAGATGCAATCCTTGATTTTTTTGACAACAGCAGAAGTCAGGTATTCACAAAAGGGGTAAGGATAGAAAAAGAAAAATTCACCTGGAATAAAATGACAGCATCCATTGCAGAGGTTTATAGTAAAATTTAAACAAGTGTACTTACCTGGGAAGACAACTCTAAGGAGAAGGAATCCAGTATATTTATGGGTAGAGGGAGAATATCTAGTTTCCCCTCCTTTTGAAGGACTACTCTTTATACACATCTTTTTTATTAAGTTCCTCCTGCTAATCAACAACATACCTGTCATCCCGAGTCCGCCAGCCGGCGGACGAGGGATCCCCTTCTCATTAAATTAAATTCAATTCGAACAACAATTATACTCAATAAACTTAGGATATTAAAGGGCTATAAATCAATTAATAATTAAAAATTGTAATTATTTCCGAAGGAAAATAAAAAGATGTGTATAAAGATTGGCCCCTCCAAGGAGGGGAACCTTTCCTCCAAAATGTCTCATATTCTCCCTTTCTCCCTTTCTTTCTTCCTTGTGTCGTGAATCGTGCATCGTGAGTCTTTTTTCCTTACTTTTGTCTTTTTACTTTTATCTTTTGTCTTTTCATATGATTTATCCCGATAATTTTGAAAACAAGATTGGCTTTGACAGAATTCGTACGCTGTTGATCGAAAGATGCTTGAGTCCGATGGGACTTGAAATGGTAAATGAGATTGGCTTTATTAATGACTTCGATGTCTTAACAACTATATTATCTGCTACCCATGAATTTCAGCAGATACTTCAGTTTGAAGATTTTTTCCCGTCGGAACACTACTATAAAATTTCGGATTGTCTTAACAAAATAAGAATTGAAGGTACTTTTCCAGAGGTTACTGAGGTGTTTGACCTGAAACGTACGCTTGAGACAGTTAAAACCATCCTGAATTTTTTCAGGAATAAAGATGTGATTAAGTATCCTGTTCTGAGCGCAATGTGCAGCTCTGTAAAAACTTATCCATATGTACTTGATGCAATTGACAGGATCATCGACAGAAGAGGAGTGGTAAAGGACAATGCTTCTACCAGATTGAAAGAGATCAGGTCTGAGCTGGTTAGTAAAAGCATTCATGTATCAAAAAGACTTAATGCTATTCTGAAGCAGGCACAGTCTGATGGAATTGTTGATTCAGATACTTCAGTCTCAGTGCGAAACGGGAGGGGGGTAATTCCTGTAAGCGCTTATGATAAGAGGAAGATCAAAGGTCTTATTCATGATCAGTCGGCTTCAGGTAAAACCGTGTTTATTGAACCGGAGGAGATAGTTGAAATAAATAATGATATTGTAGAGCTTGAATATGAGGAGAAAAGAGAGATAGTCAGAATCCTGACTGTATTTGCCGATAATGTAAGACCATACATAGACGACCTGCTTGAATCAAATATCTTTCTTGGGGAAATGGACTTTTTAAGGGCAAAAGCAATTCTTGGGAATCACCTTCATTCAATAAAACCTGTTTTAGTCGATAAGCCCTTTATATCATGGAGACGGGCAGTACATCCTTTGTTATCACTTACATTTGAGAAAGTCCAGGGAAGAAAAGTTGTTCCTCTTGAAATAATTCTTGATGAGCGTGACAGAATATTGCTGATCTCCGGCCCGAATGCCGGTGGTAAGTCGGTGTGCCTGAAAACTGTCGGGCTACTTCAATACATGCTTCAATGTGGTCTTACCATACCTGTGGCAGAAGGATCAGAGACCGGTATGTTTAAAAACATATTAATTGATATCGGTGATGAGCAAAGTATTGAAAATGATTTGAGTACTTATAGTTCTCATCTCATTAATATGAAGTTTTTTATTAAGAACGGTAATGACAAGACGTTGATTCTTATTGATGAATTCGGAACTGGTACCGAACCTATGCTTGGAGGCTCAATAGCTGAAGCAATACTTGGAGAGCTGAACAGGAAAAAGGTGTTTGGTGTAATAACTACTCACTATACTAACCTGAAGCACTTTGCATCGCTTACCGATGGTGTTATAAATGGAGCAATGGCTTTTGATAACCATCTTATGCAACCTCTCTTTCAGCTTACAATTGGCAAACCCGGTAGTTCATTTGCATTTGAAATAGCCCGAAAAATAGGCCTGCCTGAGGAGATATTGGCTGAAGCCGCCGGAAGAGCAGGAGTAAAAAATATTGATTACGACAGACACCTGAAGGATATAGCACGTGATAAACGGTATTGGGAAACAAAACGCCAGAGCATAAGGCAACAGGAAAAACGCCTTGAGGAGTTAATGTCTGAATATGAAAGTGAACTTTCCGGAGCTAAATCGCTCAGGAAAGAAATAATTTCCAAAGCAAAAGATGAGGCACAGCAGTTGCTTAAAGATTCCAATAAAATGATTGAAGGAACCATTCGTCAGATAAAGGAATCTCAGGCGGAAAAAGAGAAAACAAAAGATGTCCGGCAGCAACTCGAAGATTTTAAGAATTTAGTTGATAAGCAGACAAAGCCTGTAGAGACTGAATCGGAAACGAAGATTAAAGCCCTTAGCTCAAAAGCAAAAAGTATAAAATTGGATCCACAACCCCAAAAAGTTAAGCCCACAGTTATTCCATTATCTTCTGAACCATTAAAGCCAGGTGATTCTGTTAGAATGAAGGACACTCTTGCAGCCGGTGAAGTAATTGCAATCAGAGATAAGATGATTGAGGTTGAAACGGGGAGTCTGAGATTTTTTGTACCGGTTGACAAGATTGAAAGAATCACTAAATCAGAACTTAAGAAAAGCCTTAGAGCAAATCAACCACTCAGGGTAAATGATCAGGCAATAGTACAGCGCAATATTAATTTCAAACCGGAAATAGATATTCGGGGTGTACGTGGAGAAGAGGCTATAAATCAGGTCCGTGAACTGATTGATAATGCTCTGATTGTACAACATCGTAATCTCAGAATATTACATGGAAAAGGTAATGGAATATTGCGTCAGCTTGTACGACAATATTTAGATACTGTAGATGTTGTAAAAACCTTCCGCGATGAGAATATAGAGTTTGGTGGTTCTGGTATTACAGTGGTCGAAATGGATTTTTAATATCTTATAAAGATGAAATACAAACCTTTAATCCTTGCAGCATTATTTATCTCAGTTATGTTCCTTATTTCCTGTAAGAATATGAATAGACCTAATGATAAACTATCTCCTGCTTCATTATCCGAAAGACAGGAGTGGGCTATTGTCATACATGGTGGTGCAGGGGTTATTACCAGGGAAAAAATGACCCCTGAACTGGACAAAGAATACAGAGCCTCTCTTACATTAGCTTTGAATACCGGCAGGAAAATTCTTATAGAAGGGGGTACTGCACTTGAGGCTGTTGAGGCCACAATAAGAGTAATGGAAGATAACCCGCTTTTCAATGCCGGGAAAGGCGCTGTTTTTACCCATGATGGTAAGAATGAAATGGATGCAGCAATTATGGATGGATCAAATCTGGCTGCCGGATCAATAGCCGGGGTTACCGATATAAAAAATCCGATTACTGCTGCACGATATGTAATGACAAAATCAGAACATGTTATGCTTACAGGTGCCGGCGCCTCACAATTTGCAAAAGAGCAGGGACTTGAGATTGTTCCTCCGTCGTATTTCTACACTGATAGAAGATTTAACGAGCTCCAGGAGATATTAAAAAAGGAGAAGAATGGAACTGTAGGGTGTTGTGCTCTCGATAAAAACGGGAATCTGGCTGCAGGAACATCTACCGGAGGAATGGCAAATAAGAAATATAACAGGGTAGGGGATGCCCCTATTATAGGTGCGGGTACCTATGCAAACAACAACACTTGTGCTGTATCTGCCACCGGACATGGGGAGTATTTTATAAGGTGGACCGTTGCTCATGATATTTCTGCACTTATGGAATATAAAGGACTTTCGCTTAAAGAGGCTTCAGAACTGGTCGTAAATGATAAACTCGTAAAAGCAGGTGGGAGCGGAGGTGTGATATGCGTTGATAAGGCAGGTAACATCTCAATGCCATTCAATTCGGAGGGAATGTTCAGAGGATTTGCTACGTCAAATGGGAAAGAGGGCGTGTTTATATATAAGGATGAAAAATAAAAGTAGAGACGCCAAGCATGGCGTCTCTACTACAATTAATTTACACGTTTCTGCCGTTATTTTTATTTTGAAAATTTATCAATACAGTTTTACCGACCCATAGGAAGCAACTACATTAACCTGAGCCGACGGAGATTCAGCTTTTCCGACAACTCCGCTTACTTCTTTAGAATTATTCTCAATATTTCGTCTCTGGTTCTTAAAGTTATCCTCGTTATATTTTAAGCTGCCATACGATACTTTGGCGTCTAGTTTATAACTTGCTGATTCCTCAATACCGAGTTTTACACCCATATAATGTGTTTCAACGTCAATCGATTCAAAACCCGACGGTATGCGGTCGATTGAAAAGGAACCATAGCTTCCGTTATAAGTAAGTTTCTTTGTCAGTGTTCCAATATTTACTTCAGTATATCCATTATCGAGCACCAGGTTGTTAATAGATTCTATCCTGATATTGTCATACTTGCTTTCGCCAACCATTGAGCTGGTTTCTCCGAGCGATAGTTTTGAATATTTACTATCAAGAAGTATTGCCTGACTTTTTATAATTTCAAAACTGCTGATATATCTTACAGTAAGATCGAGCCACCCGGCTTCATCAATATTTCCTTTTCCGTAGGCCAGGTTTATGGCATTTAGCGGTTTTATATTCCCCCTTGTAAGCTTTCCTGCAGTAAGGTTTCCGTATTTTATATTAAGATTGATCAACCCGTGAAGTTCATTTATGTCAGTATTGCCATACTTGTTTGAAAGAGTCAGGGCAGTACCAACGGGCATTTTTATATTGTAATCAATACTGAATTTTTTTGAATCAAAACCCCATCCTGTAAAGTTAAACTTGTCATCAATAATTGTTTTTGCAGAGATTAGATTTTCGCCTTCTGAGAACTGAACATCAATATACCCTAAAAGCTTCTCGGCTTTTTCCTTATTTGGCAATTCAACAGTTACCTTTACATCTATAACCACCTGATTCTTATCCCAGCTCTCTATCACTACATCACCATATCTGTTGCTTATTTCAAGAGTTGTATTTGCTCCGGCAGAATATTCCTTATGGAATTCCTTGGTAACTTCCTGAGCTGATAAAGCAAATGAAACAAATAGAATGGGCAGGAATAAGAGCCTTCCTGATTTATAATTTGACTTTTTCATTTTCTGTACTTTTTTGATTATCATTTTTGACTGTCTTAAGCTGATTTACAATGTATGTCATGACCTCGACTTTTGTCTGGTAATGTTCAATCATCGCATTTATAATTCTTTCATCATTAGGATTTGCTTTGAGTTCTTTTTGAAGTGATACATAAATAGAATCCATACTTTTCATCTCATTAAAGAGCATAGCCTTCTGATCTGGATTGTTTTTAAGATCGACATTTACGATTTCGCTTTCCATCATATTAACCTGATGAATATAGTAGTTCTCCACTTCTTTATATTGTGGTGATACCTGACTAAGAGTCATTTTATTGTTGGAGGGACGAATAAAATGATCCCATGTCCATAATGAGGAAAGGGTAACCAGTAATGTAACAACTGCAGCTCTTAAGAGGTATGGAACAATGCTTCTTTTGTGTAAACCGACCCGGAATCTGTTTCCAAGTTTTCTGTTGAACCTTTCAAAGTGACCTTTCGAAGGTTCCATATCTTCAAACCGATCCTTATTATCCCTGATTATGTCTTCTATATTTTTCATGACCAATAATTTTTTATTTTCCTTTTAATTCTCCGATGAGCTTCTGTTTAGCCCTCGATAGTTGGGATCGTGAGGTACTGCTATTGATTGAAAGAATTTCAGCTATTTCATCATGATCGTATCCTTCAAGAAGGTATAATGAAAGAATTACCCGGTATCCATCAGGAAGTCTTTCAATAGCTCCCTTAACCTCTTCAACCTTGCTTTCAAGTTCTTCATATCTGGCTGAATCGACGCCACTTTCATCTCTTATATCAACATGCGACTCAATATCTTCAAAGATTGCTTTCCTTTTATTCAGAGAGTCAAGTGACCGGTTTACAACTATTTTTTTGAGCCAGGCGCCGAAACTTACTGTTCCTGAATAAGTATCAATTTTTTCAAAAGCCGACAGAAACGATTCCTGCATAATATCTTCAGCTTCCATAGTGTCAGAAACAATTCTCAGACTGGTATTGTACATCGCTTTGTAATACAACTTGTAAATCTGAAACTGTGCTTTCTGGTCGCCAATTTTACACCCGTTCAGAAGATCCTGGTGCAGATTTTTGAATGCCGCTTCTACATTTGACATCTTTACGTAAAGACTGGTTTCTATATGTGTTGCCGCACCCACTTTCTATTAACTTTTAATTAATAGACGTGGTATTAGTTTAAATGATGCACCTAATTTAAGAAAATTAAATAAAATGTCAGAATAAGTTTAGGATAAATCCCTGAGTTACTTCTCCGGTTGTGTAATCTAATTGTGAACCAAATAAGCTGTGTGGAATTGAAAATACCAGAAGCAGGACAAGTGCAGCGATAGCTGTGTAGATAGGTCTATCTTTCTTTCTGTTCATAACAACAGCCAGAATCCAGAATATTAGTGCAATAAGTGTTTTATTATCAGTAAGATCCCATCCGAATGGAATTCCTGTCCAAAGATCTCCAAAGGCATCGAGCTGTACAATAGGACCAAGTATCATTCCACCCGCAGTGAAAAGGATAAGAGTCCAGATTGCATATAATTTGTACCTGGGTTCTTTTACAAGACTCATCAGTCCGGCAAGAGTCGAAAAAAGCATAGCCATAAACATCAGAAGAATATGGGGAACAAGGATATATGCTGGAACTCCACCTTTAAATCTTATAACTATTGGTGAATCTTTAAAAAAAGTCTGGGTCCCCTTGGAATCAGTTATTTCAAAGTAATACTGAACCTTGCCTGCAGGTGGTTGCTGAGGCACTAAAGCAAATAATCCTTCATCTGCATAAATTTTAAATATCTTGTTCATCAGAAAAGACTTAACAGGATATACTTTATACGAAAACTCATTAACCTGATATTCTTCCTTACTGCCTAAACGTTTAAAAAACAGTCTTGCCTTGACCGAAGTATCTGTTAATGCAAGTTTTACTTCTGGTTTTTCATCAAGCGACAGACTTCTGACAAGCTTAAGTTCGTACAAATTATTATTAAGAGTAACATTCAAATCCTTTGGGTAGGTTGGCCCGGTGTGACGCTGATAAATAGCAGCAGTTACGGTAATTATAATTGCCAGCGACCACAAGATTAATTTTTTCATTATTACTTTTTTATAATTGAATCAACAAAACCACTTTCTTTCCGTCGCGTATAACTTCCACACTTATTGTCTGACCATGTTTGAGTTGTTTCATTCTAAACATGTAATCCTCAATATTGTTTACCGGCTTAGTTTCAATAGCAACTATAATATCTCCTTTTTTCATTCCTCCGAGAGCAGCGGGCTTTCCCGGAGTGATGAAGTCGGCTCTTAATCCGTTTTTGATAACGCCGGCAAAATCAGGCATAATACCGAGAGTTACACTTTTTCCACGAACTGACCTCAGTGCTTCTACTTTGGGACCTGATTCTTTAAACTGAAGTCTGGATTCAGATGTTGCAAGTTCCTTCGAAACATTGAATATAAGTTCTGAAATGGTTACCATTCCATTATAGTTAATCTTATCATAAGTATCTGAAGGTGTATGATAGTCGAGATGAGCCCCTGTTGAGTAATAAATAACAGGAATATTCTTCAGATAGAAAGAGGAATGATCTGATGGTCCATAACCTTCAGGTAAGAGACTGAGTTTTATTACTGAAGTATCAGTTTTGGCATATATAAGATCTTTTAAACCGGTTGCTGTACCAACTCCGAAAATCTGTAAATTATTTGTCTCGTTTAACCTTCCTACCATATCAAGATTAACCATTGCATTAACTTTTGAAAGATCAATTCCCGGATCATTTGTAAATTGTTTAGATCCAAGCAGTCCTTCTTCTTCTCCGCTAAAAGCAACGCAGATTATGGTTCTTTTATGACTTCCTTTTGTGCCGGCAAATTTCTCTGCAAGTTCAAGCATCATTGCAACACCTGATGCATTGTCGTCAGCTCCATGGTGAACAGCAATTGTATCAACAGCTCTGCTTCCGGATCCGGGTCCGCCCATACCCAGATGGTCAAAATGAGCACCAAATATTAAATATTCATTTTTAAGCGTTTCATCTTCTCCGGGGAGCATCATAACCACGTTGCGTGTTGCAGCGCTCTCCCTTACAATTTCAGCATTAGCATTAACAGAAACTTTAATAGAAAAAGAGTTGGCCTTTCTTGTAGTATTCAGCTTTTTTTCAAGGTTTTCGATGGTATTTTTTGACTTTGAAAGAATAATATCTGCTACATCCCTTTTTATTCTTAGCACTGGAATACCTACAGAGAATCCTTCAGTATTCAGTGCTTCGAATGTATCCTGCGAATCAAATACCTTACCAGATACCATAAGCACTCCTGCAGCACCCATGTCTTTTGCAATAATCGCTTTGTCTCTGTCACCGCTAAATGGGATAAAAACACTTTTGTTATTATCAGTCTCAGGATCGGCACGGAGTATCATTACCCATTTACCTTTAACATCAATACCGGTATAATCATTCCATTTTAAGCTGTCTTCATTAATATTGAATCCATAACCAGCAAAAATAACTTCAGATTCAAGTCCCGAATTTGAACTAAAAGCCAAAGGCATAAAATCTTTATCCGGAGCGTAGTTAGTTCCGTTGACCAATAGAGAGTTATCCTTTCCCGGAAGAACTCTTTTAGTTACTTTATACCGTTGAAATCCATCACCGGATAAGGGTTTAAAACCATACGTGGCTAATTTGTTTCTGATATATACAGCTGCAAGACTATCGCCTTCTGATCCGGTAAGTCTGCCTTTGAGTGAATCTGAAGAAAGATATTTTATCTCTTCCTGAAGCTCTTTAACAGTAACATTCCGGTTCCCGGTACATGATATAAGAAATAGTAATATCAGAAGCGTAAGAGAGCTGAAGATATGTTTTTGTGAATTATTTATAGCCATAGTAAGTTTTATTTTATTCAAAAAGTTTGAATGATTCTTTGATTAATATAATTGCTTCTCTAAGCTGGCTCTCAGTAATTATAAGGGGCGGAGCAAAGCGGATTATATGACCATGAGTAGGTTTTGCGATGAGTCCTTTTTCTTTCATGGCAAGACAAACATCCCAGGCTTCTTTGCCATTCTTTGGTCTTATCACAACAGCATTTAATAGTCCTTTTCCACGAACCAATTCAATCATTTCTGATTTGATGTTACTGAATTCTGCACGGAAAATTTTACCAAGACGCTCTGCATTTTCTGCAAGCTTTTCGTTTTTTACGACTTCCAGAGCTGCAACAGCTACTTTGGCAGCAAGGGGGTTTCCTCCGAATGTTGAACCATGTTCTCCCGGCTTTATTGTAAGCATTATTTCATCATCGGCAAGTACAGCAGAAACTGGCAAAACGCCCCCTGATAGAGCCTTCCCAAGTATGAGAATATCAGGACGAACACCCTCATGATCGCAGGCAAGTAGTTTTCCGGTACGGGCAATCCCTGTCTGGACTTCATCTGCTATGAAAAGTACGTTTTTAGCTTTGCACAGGTCGTAGGCTTTTTTAAGATATCCTTCATCAGGTACGAAAACACCTGCTTCACCTTGTATCGGTTCTACAAGAAAACCGGCTACATCAGGGTCAATCAGGGCATTTTCAAGAGCTTTTAAGTCATTATAAGGTATAATTATGAAACCTGGAGTAAATGGTCCGTAATCATTTCTTGCATCAGGATCTGTCGACATGGAAACGATACTTATTGTCCTTCCGTGGAAGTTTCCTTCGCATGCAATAATCTTTACGTTATTCGGCTTAATTCCCTTTTTTTTATAACCCCATTTACGGCAAAGTTTAAGAGCTGTTTCATCTGCTTCAGCACCTGAATTCATTGGCAATACTTTGTCGTACTTAAAATATTTCGTTATATATTCTTCGTATTCACCTAGTGCAGAATTATAAAATGCCCTTGAGGTCAGAGTAAGCCTTGATGCCTGGTCAGTTAATGCTTTAATGATTTTCGGATGACAATGTCCCTGATTAACTGCCGAATAAGCCGACAGGAAATCGAAATATCGTTTACCTTCTACATCCCATACAAATGGTCCTTCACCTCTTTCAAGAACTACAGGAAGCGGATGGTAGTTGTGTGCTCCGTATTTTTCTTCCCGATTAATATAATCTTGTGCATTCATGTTGTTGATTATTAAGTAGATAATTTATTTCAAAATGTGAATACAATTTTACGAAAGCTTTTTATTATTTCAAAATTTTATGAGGAGATAGGAGTTGCAGAATGTTGGAATAATGGAAGGATGGAATTTTAGTATAATCAGGTATATCATTTTGCTTTTTACATTTAAATGCTGAGTGCCGTAGAGCAGGCGCAGAGACATTCCCCTTATCTCGCAGTCTCTCAGTCTCCCAGTCTCTCAGACTCCCCTTCTTCTTCCAACAGACCCGGCCTCAGTCTCCTGGTTCTTTCCTCCGACTGCTCATGTCTCCATTTGTCAATCTCACCTGTGTTTCCTGACAATAGAATATCGGGTACTTTCCAACCCCTGAAATCTGATGGTCGCGTAAATACAGGTGGTGCCAGAAGATCATCCTGGAAAGAGTCAGATAAAGCAGACTGTTCATCGGAGATAGCCCCGGGTATAAGCCTGACAATAGCATCAGTAATTGCAGCCGCAGGCAATTCCCCTCCTGATAAAACATAATCTCCAATTGATATCTCCCTGGTTATCAAATAATCACGAATTCTCTGATCAACACCTTTATAATGTCCTGCCAGGATTATAATATTGTTTAACATTGAAAGCCGGTTAGCGATCTTCTGAGTGAATTTCTCTCCATCGGGAGAGGTATAGATTATTTCATCATAAACTCTCTCACTCTTAAGTTTTTCTATTGCCTTATAGACGGGTTCTATCATCATAACCATACCTGCCCCTCCACCAAATGCATAATCATCAACACTTTTGTATTTATCTAAAGTGAAGTCACGAAGATTAATTATATTTATCTCAACCAGACCTTTTTCTTTTGCTCTTTTAACTATTGAATGGTTTAACGGACTCTCAAGTAATTCCGGCAGGACAGTGATGATGTCAATTCTCATTGTTGTTATTTTTTGTAAAAATACGAAGAAATAATCCATATTCATTCATATTTGTATGTTGTACGGAACGGTCGCGACCGTTCCGTACAATCGCGACCGTTCCCTACAACACAATATTTTCATATATTTGCCCAATGGAATGTCGCGAAAATTGTGCTGCCTGTTGCATAGCTTTGTCAATATCTTCTCCTATCCCGGGCATGCCTGAGGGTAAACCGGCAGGAGTAATGTGTATTCATTTGATTGATGATTATAAATGTAATATCTACACTTCCTCAGATAAACCAAAAGTATGTGATGATTTTAAAGCTGAACCTCAGTTTTGTGGTTCGGATAGGGAAGAGGCGATGAGGATACTTTCATCACTATCTGATTGCCCCGCAACCCCCCTAAAGAGGGGCTAATTCTCAGATATTAAGGCGATTTAACCCCAATTTAAGGCGACGGCAACATAGGGGTAATTCACTTTCCCGAAGCATAAACAACTTTTCCCCCAGTAATTGTATAATCAACCTTGGTTTTCATAATCTCTGTCTCAGGAATTTTCAGAAGGTCTTTATCTGTTATTACAATATCTGCCAGGAAACCGGGTTTTATCATCCCTTTTCTGTTTTCC
>Ga0209747_1000685_pt1 | contig 18427 bp, 17 predicted proteins | sample BarGraNGADG00311_FD_184498 | JGI IMG/M metagenome (GOLD analysis project Ga0209747, IMG submission 184498) | Arctic peat soil microbial communities from Barrow, Alaska - Barrow Graham LP Ref core NGADG0011-311 (SPAdes) (version 2) | ecosystem: Environmental > Terrestrial > Soil > Wetlands > Peat...
CGTCCGAACGCTTCTGGCGACGGTGCAGCAGCCGCGGCTTGGCCTCCAGGTGGGAAAGGCCGTTCCAGGCCAGGTTGACCAGGTGCGCGGCCACCTCGTCCCGCTTTGGCTTGCGCGCCTCCAGCCACCACTGCCCGGTCAGCGCGACCATGCCGACCAGCGCCTGCGAGTACAGGCCGGCGAGCTTGGTCTCCAGACCACGAGACTTGAACTCGCGGGCGAGGATGTACTCGACCTGGCTGGCGATGTCGCTGATCAGGCTGGCGAAGGTGCCGGTGCTGGCGGCCACCGGGGAGTCCCGGACCAGAATGCGGAAACCGTCGGTATCGTCGTAGACGTAGTCCAGCAAGGCCAGCGCCGCTTGCTCGAGTAGCTCTCGGGGATCACCCCCGGACAGCGCCCCGGTGACCCGGTCGAGCAGGTGCTCCATCTCCCGGTCCACGACGACGGCGTACAGGCCTTCCTTGCCGCCGAAGTGCTCGTAGACGACCGGCTTGGAGACCTTGGCCTTGGCCGCGATCTCCTCGATGGAGGTGGCGTCGAAGCCCTTCTCGGCAAACAGCGACCGGCCGACGTCGAGCAGCTGGTTGCGCCGTTCGGTGCCGGTCATCCGCACCCGGCGGACGGCTCGCGCGTCGTCGCGCCGGACGTCGCTCACCGGTCGGTCATCGACGGCAGCCGGGGCCAGCGGTCGCCCGGTTCGCGCGTCATCCGGCCGAGACCCGCCGGGCGGCGATGCGCTCCTGACTCGGCCAGCGCACGTCGTACGCCCAGCCCAACCCCTCGAACAGCCGGATGATCTCCGCGCTGGTGTCGAGCTGCCCCTTCAGTACGCCGTGCCGGGCCGACGTCGGGTCGGCGTGGTGCAGGTTGTGCCACGACTCGCCCATGGACAGAAACGCGAGCGGCCAAAAGTTGGCCGAGCGGTCGCGGGTCTTGAACGGCTTGTTGCCGAAGACGTGGCAGACCGAGTTGATCGACCAGGTCACGTGGTGCAGCACCGCGATACGGACCAGGCCGGCCCAGAAGAAGGCGCTGAGCGCACCGCTCCACGACATCGACCACAGCCCACCCAGTACGGCGGGCGCGAGCAGCGACGCGGCCACGATCCACGGGAAGGCCCGGCTCACCCGGACGACGTCGCGGTCGCGCAGCAGGTCCGGCGCGTAGCGCTGCTGGGACGTCTGCTCCAGGTCGAACAGCCAGGCGACGTGGGCGTGGAACAGGCCCTTGGTCAGGCCGCGGAAGGACTCGCCGTACCGCCAAGGGGAGTGCGGGTCGCCGTCGCGGTCGCTGAAGGCGTGATGCCGGCGGTGGTCGGCGACCCAGCGCACCACCGGTCCTTCGATCGCCATGCTGCCGGCGATCCCCAGCGCGATCTTGAGCGGCCGCTTGGCCTTGAACGAGCCATGGGTGAAGTAGCGGTGGAAGCCGATCGTGATGCCGTGGCCGGCAATCGCGTAGCACACCGCGGACAAAACGACGTCATGCCAGCCGATCCCGCGGTTCCACAGCAGCGGTACGGCGGCGGCCACGGCGACCAGCGGCAGGATCACGAAGGCGTAGAGCGCAACCTGCTCCCAGAGGTGCTTTCGCTCACCCCCGAGCGTCGCGCCGGCCGCCGCTGGGGGCAGCGGCGAGCTCGGCTGCAGCTTCGTGAGCTGCTCCTCGGTGGGCGCTGGCGCAGCGGCGTAGGTGGGACCGTCGGTGAAGGCGGTGGAGGATGGGGTCATGCGGACGTCCTCGATCAGTAGGGGGGCGTCGGGCGGGATGCCAGGAACTATACCTACGCCACCGTAACCTACGCTTGCGTAGCTACGGCTGTCCTCCGAAGCGACAGTTCTCTCACGATAGCCGGCGCTGTGGTCACGGCGACCGGAATCACCGGTGGGCTGGCGGCGACAGCAGCCTGGGTTGGCGATCGCTAGCCTTGGGACGGCGATGCAGTCCCGGGTCGTCTAACGGCAGGACAGCAGCCTTTGGAGCTGCCTATGGAGGTTCGAACCCTCCCCCGGGAGCGGGGGTGCCAGCGCGGAGGTGGGGGGGCACGCCAAGGGCCCCCGCCGTAAGCCTGCGACCGGATTGCTGCCCGCACCGGTATCCTGCCGGTACTGCGCAGCCGGCAACCGAGAGGCCATCTTGTGAACGACGCGCGGCCCGCGGCGGTCACCATTCTCGCCGCCGGTGAGGGCACCCGGATGCGGTCCAAGACCCCGAAGGTGCTGCATGGGCTTGGTGGCCGATCCATGCTCGGACATGCGTTGGACGCCGCGCGCGGGGTTGACCCGGCGTACCTGCTGGTCGTTGTCGGTCACGCTCACGATCTGGTCAGCGCGGAGGTCTGCCGACACGACCCAGCAGCCCGTCCGGTCGTGCAGCAGCCGCAGAACGGTACCGGCCATGCGGTTCGACTCGCCCTGGAGGAGGTGCCGGACCTGGCCGGAACAGTCATCGTTATCCCGGGCGACGCGCCGCTGCTCACGGCCGACACGCTGCGCACCCTGGTTGAGCAGCACCAGACAGCGGGTAACGCGGCCACGCTGCTGACGGCGTCCCGGCCAGACGCCACCGGCTACGGCCGGGTGCTGCGCGACGAGGCGGGTGCGGTCCTGGCCGTGGTCGAGGACCGGGACGCGACCCCGCAGCAGCGGCTGGTGCGCGAGGTTGCGACCTCGGTCTACGCCTTCGAGGCCGACCTACTGCGCGCGGCGCTCGGCCAGCTGTCCACCGACAACTCCCAGGGCGAGGAGTACCTGACCGACGTCATCGGCCTGCTGGTCGCGGCCGGCCGCGGAGTCGGCGCGGTGGTGGCCGCGGACTGGACCGAGACCACCGGCGTGAACGACCGGGTGCAGCTGGCCGCCGCTCGAGCGGCGCTGCGGGACCGGCTGCTGCGGGGCTGGATGCTCGCCGGGGTGACGGTGACCGACCCGGCCACCACCTGGCTCGGCGTCGACGTCATCTTAGAGCCCGACGTCACCGTGCACCAGAACACCCAGCTGCACGGGCACACGGTCATCCGCTCTGGCGCGGTGGTCGGTCCGAACACCACCCTCACCGACACCGAGGTCGGCGCGGACGCGACAGTGCTCGCCACTACCGCCACCGGCGCGACGATCGGTCCGGCCGCGACTGTCGGGCCCTACACCTACCTGCGCCCCGGCACCCGGCTGGGCCGCGGCGCCAAGGCCGGGGCGTACGTCGAGATGAAGGCCGCCGACATCGGCGACGGCGCCAAGGTGCCGCACCTGTCCTACGTCGGCGACGCCGCGGTCGGCGCCCGGTCTAACGTCGGGGCCGCGACCGTGTTCGTCAACTACGACGGCGCCCGCAAGCACCGCACCGTGGTTGGTGAGGACGTCCGGATCGGCAGCGACACCATGCTGGTGGCCCCGGTGACGGTCGGCGACGGCGCCTACACGGCCGCCGGATCGGTGATCACTGACGACGTACCGCCGGGAGCGATGGGCGTCGGGCGGGCTCGGCAACGCAACATCGACGGCTGGGTGGGCCGGCGACGGCCGGGCTCGGCGGCGGCTGCCGCGGCCGAGCGCGCTGCGCAGGCCGAGCGCGCTGCGCAGGCCGATGCACCGGCGCGGACCGACGGCACCGACGAGGGAGACGCGCCGTGAGCGGCATGGAAATGCAGAGCCGGAAGACGTTGATGCTGTTCAGCGGCCGGGGCTACCCCGAGCTGGCGGCCGAGGTCGGTGCCGAGCTGGGCGTCCCGCTGACACCGCTGGTCGCGCTGGACTTCGCCAACGGCGAGATCTTTGTGCGGATGGAGGTGTCGGTCCGCGGGTGCGACGCCTTCGTCCTGCAGAGCCACACCGCGCCGATCAACACCTGGTTGGTTGAACAGCTGTTGATGGTGGACGCGCTCAAGCGAGCCTCCGCCAAGCGGATCACCGTGGTGGCGCCGTTCTATCCCTACTCCCGGCAGGACAAGAAGCACCGCGGCCGGGAGCCGATCTCGGCTCGGCTGGTCGCTGACCTGTTCAAGACCGCTGGCGCCGACCGGCTGATGACCGTCGACCTGCACACCGCGCAGATCCAGGGTTTCTTCGATGGCCCGGTCGACCACCTGTTCGCCCTGCCGCTGCTCGCCGAGCACGTGGAGCGCACGTACGCCGGCCAGGAGCTCACCGTGGTGTCCCCGGACGCCGGCCGGGTCCGAGTCGCCGAGCGGTGGACCGATCGACTCTGCTGTCCACTAGCGATCATCCACAAGCGCCGCGACGCCGACGTCCCCAACGAGGTGCGGGTCTTCGAGGTGGTCGGCGAGGTGGCCGGCCGCACCTGCATCCTGGTCGACGACATGATCGACACCGCTGGCACGATCACGAAGAGCGCCGACGCGCTGTTCGCCAACGGGGCCGCCGACGTGGTGGCGATCGCGACGCACGGCATCCTGTCCGACCCGGCCGTGGACCGACTGAAGAACTCGCGGATCAGCGAGGTCGTGGTGACCAACACACTGCCGCTGAGCGACGATCGCCTGTTCGACAAGCTCACCGTCATCCCGATCGCCCCGCTGCTGGCCCGGGCCATTACTGAGGTGTTCGGCGACGGCTCGGTCACCAAGCTGTTCGACGGGGTCTCGTAGTCGCCGGTCGTCTGGGTGGCCGCGGGTGTGCTGCCCGCCGGGTGCGTGCCGGGCTGCGCCGGGTGCGTGCCGGGCTGGGCCGGTAGACTCGCACTTACGCCGCTCAACTCGTTCCGTGTGCCCGCTTGAGGAGAACTCCCCCGTGTCCGAGGTCCGCATCGTCGCCGAGCCGCGCACCGAGTTCGGCAAGGGCGGCGCTCGCCGTACCCGCCGGGCCGGAAAGGTGCCGGCCGTCCTCTACGGCCACGGGGCCGCGCCGCGCCACGTCAGCCTGCCGAACCATGACTTGATGCGCGCGCTCAAGGGCGGCGCGAACACGTTGCTGCGCCTTGACCTGGGGGTCGGCACCGAGCTGGCGCTGCCGCGGGCGGTCACCCGAGACGCCATCAAGGGGACTCTGGAGCATCTCGACCTGCTGCTGGTGCGGCAGGGCGAGAAGGTCACCGTCGAAGTTCCGATCGAGCTGTCCGGCGACGCGCCGATGGACGGCATGGTGGACCAGCAGGTCGTCGTCTTGTCGGTCGAGGCCGAGGCCACCCACATTCCGACCTCCTTCGAGGTCTCCCTCGCGGGCCTGCGCATCGGCAGCACGATCCACGCCCGCGACGTCAACCTCCCGGTCGGCACCACGCTGGCGGGCGACCCGGAGACCGTGATCGTGCATGTGCTCTCCGCCCAGACTGCCGAGCAGTTCGAGGCTGAGCTCGAAGGCGTCGAGGCCGAGCTCGGAGCCGGCACCGCCGGGACGGCTCAGGAAGAGGCGCAGGCGGCCATGGGCGACGGGGTCACAGATGCCGCGACCGGTACCGGCGACGTCGTCGCCGACTCGGGCTCGGGCGGCCCAGCCCAGCCCGCCGGCGTCTGAGCGAGGTCGGCTGGCTCGTCGTCGGCCTGGGCAACCCCGGCCCGACGTACGCCGGCAACCGGCACAACGTCGGCTTCATGGTCGCCGACCTGCTCGCCGGGCGGATGGGCGGCCGGTTCAAAGCGCACCGCGGTCGCGCGGACGTCATCGAGGGCCGGCTGTCCGGCCAGCGCGCCGTGCTGGCAAAGCCAAAGTGCTACATGAACGACTCCGGCGGCCCGGTGGTCGCCATCCGCGGGTTCTTCAAGGTGCCGGTCGAGCGGCTGCTCGTGATCCACGATGAGCTGGACATCCCGTACGGCAGCGTGCGCCTCAAGCTCGGCGGCGGCGACAACGGGCATAACGGGCTGCGGTCGGTGACCAAGTCGCTCGGCACCCGGGACTATCAAAGGGTCCGGTTCGGCATCGGCCGGCCGCCCGGGCGCCAGGATCCGGCCGACTTCGTGCTCAAGGACTTCACCGCGGCCGAGCGCCGGGAGCTGCCGTTCCATCTCGACCGCGCGGTGGGTGCAGTCGAGACGCTGCTCGCCGAGGGGCTCGCGGTCGCCCAGAACGCGTTTCACGCCGACCCCGCGGACTGATCGCAGCAGCGTCCGCCGGCGCCGGCGCCGGCGCCGGCCGGGTCGGGCCACGCCGTCCGCCGGTAGGATCGCCCCCTAGACCCCCCCGGATATGGGCCGGCCGGGGTTCCTTGTGCTGTGACGGGAGGCTCTGCATTGGCGATCGCCGGGCTGCTCGACGTCGTTGCCGGCGACCCGGCGCTGGCCGCGGCGTTGGCAGCGGCCGGCCGCCCGACCCTCGACGTGACCGCGCCCGGGCCGGTGCGGCCGTTCGTGCTGGCCGCCCTGGCCGACCGGCTCGGCGGACCCGGCGGCCGGCCGCTGCTCGCCGTCACCAGCACCGGCCGGGAGACCGAAGACCTGGTAGCTGCCCTGCGGGGCCTGCTCCCGGTGGAGTCGGTGGTGGAGTACCCGGCGTGGGAGACGCTGCCGCACGAACGGCTGAGCCCGCGGGCCGATACGGTCGGCCGCCGGATCGCGGTGCTGCGCCGGCTGGCCCATCCCGGCGCTGACCCGAGCGCTGCGGCGGCGCCGGTCCGGGTGGTGGTGGCGCCGGTGCGCAGCGTCCTGCAGCCGCAGGTCGCCGGCCTGGGCGACCTGGTGCCGGTGACCTTGCGGGCGGGCGACGAGGCCGACTTGGAGCGGGTGGTCGAGCAGCTGGTCGACACGGCCTATGCCCGGGTCGATCTGGTGGAGAAGCGGGGTGAGTTCGCCGTCCGCGGCGGCATCCTCGACGTCTTCCCGCCCACCGAGGAGCACCCGCTGCGGGTGGAGTTCTGGGGCGAGGAGGTCGAGGAGGTCAGGTACTTCCAGGTGGCCGACCAGCGCAGCCTGGAGGTGGCCGCGGACGGCCTGTGGGCGCCGCCGTGCCGGGAGCTGTTGCTGACGCCGGCGGTTCGGTCCCGGGCCAAAGCGCTGGCGCTGGTCCATCCCGAGCTGGTCGACATCCTCGACCGGATCGCCGACGGGACCCCGGTGGAGGGGATGGAGGCGCTCGCGCCGGTCCTCGCCGACGACCTTGAGCTGCTGCTCGACGTCCTGCCGGCCGGGGCGCACGTCGTCGTCTGCGACCCGGAGAAGGTCCGCGCCCGGGCGCACGACCTGGTGCGTACCAGCCGAGAGTTTCTGGAGGCTTCCTGGTCTACCGCGGCCGCTGGCGGCAAGGCGCCGATCGACTTGGGCTCCGCGGCGTACCGGAGCCTGGCCGATATCCGGGAGCACGCCGCCGCCATCGGCCTCCCCTGGTGGTCGATCACGCCCTTCACAGCTGACACTGTCGGTGACACTGAGCTGGACGACGACAGCCGCGCGGTCGCCGCCCGGGCGGCGGAGAGCTACCGCGGCGAGACCGAGCGGGCGATGGCCGACGTCCGGGGCTGGCTGCGCGCCGGCTGGCGGGTGCTGCTGGTCACCGAGGGCCACGGCCCGGCCGAGCGGCTGGCCGAGGTGCTGCGGGCCGAGGACATCGGCACTCGCCTGGCCCCCGACGTACCGACGCCGCCCGACCCCGGCGTGGCCACGGTGACGACGGCCTCTCTGGACCGGGGTTTCGTCAGCGACCACCTGCGCCTGGCGGTGCTCACGGAGACCGACCTAGCCGGTCAGCGGGCCGCCACCAAGGACATGCGCAAGATGCCGTCGCGCCGCCGGGACGCGATCGACCCGCTGCAGCTGCGGCCGGGCGACCTGGTCGTGCACGAGCAGCATGGGGTCGGCCGCTACGTCGAGATGGTGCAGCGCACGGTCGCCGGCGCTACCCGGGAGTACCTCATTCTGGAGTACGCCGCCTCGAAGCGGAACCTGCCCGGTGACCGGCTCTTCGTCCCCACCGACGCCCTCGACCAGGTCACCCGCTACGTCGGCGGTGAGGCGCCCTCGCTGGACCGGCTCGGCGGGGCGGACTGGGCCAAGCGCAAAGGCCGCGCCCGCAAAGCGGTCAAGGAGATCGCCGCCGAGTTGATCCGGCTCTACAGCGCCCGGATGGCCGCGCCCGGCCACGCCTTCGGCCCGGACACCCCATGGCAGCGCGAGCTCGAGGACGCCTTCCCGTACGTCGAGACGGTCGACCAGCTGCAGACCATCAACGAAGTCAAGGCCGACATGGAGTCGCCGGTCCCGATGGACCGGGTGATCTGCGGAGACGTCGGCTACGGCAAGACCGAGATCGCCATCCGGGCGGCGTTCAAGGCGGTGATGGACGGCAAGCAGGTCGCCGTACTCGTGCCGACGACGTTGCTCGCGCAGCAGCACTTCGCCACGTTCTCCGAGCGGTTCGCCAACTTCCCACTCGCCGTCCGGATGGTCAGCCGGTTCAACAGCGCCGCCGAGCAGCAGGCGGTCCTGGACGGGGTCCGCGACGGCAGCGTCGACGTCGTGATCGGCACTCACCGGCTGCTCTCGGCCGGCACCCAGTTCAAGGACCTGGGCCTGGTCATCGTCGACGAGGAGCAGCGTTTCGGGGTCGAGCACAAGGAGCACCTCAAGGCGCTGCGCACGGCTGTGGACGTGCTGACCATGTCGGCGACGCCGATTCCGCGGACGCTGGAGATGGCGATCACCGGCATCCGGGAGATGTCGACGATCCAGACCCCGCCGGAGGAACGGCACCCGGTGCTGACCTTCGTCGGGCCGTACGACGACAAGCAGATCGCCGCCGCCATCCGCCGCGAGCTGCTGCGCGAGGGCCAGGTCTTCTACATCCACAACCGGGTGGACTCGATCGACCGAGCGGCGGCGCGGCTGCGCGAGCGGGTGCCGGAGGCGCGGGTGGCCATCGCGCACGGCCAGATGAACGAGGACGCGCTCGAGCACATCATGATGCGGTTCTGGGAGAAGGAGTTCGACGTCCTGGTCTGTACGACGATCGTCGAGAGCGGGCTGGACATCGCCAACGCCAACACCCTGGTGGTGGAGCGGGCGGACACCTTCGGGGTCAGCCAGCTGCACCAGCTGCGCGGCCGGGTCGGTCGTGGCCGGGAGCGCGCGTACTCCTACTTCCTGTTCCCGCCGGAGAAGCCGCTGACCGAGCTGGCGCACGACCGGCTGGCCACCATCGCAGCCAACACCGACCTCGGCGCTGGCATGGCGGTGGCGATGAAGGACCTGGAGATCCGCGGCGCCGGCAACCTGCTCGGCGGGGAGCAGTCCGGCCACATCGCCGCGGTCGGCTTCGACCTCTACGTCCGCCTCGTCGGCGAGGCGGTGGCCGACTTCAAGGGCGAGCCGGCGACCGAGCAGCCGGAGGTGAGGATCGACCTGCCGGTGGATGCGCACCTGCCGCACGACTACGTGCCCGGCGAACGGCTGCGACTAGAGGCCTACCGCCGGATCGCGGCCGCGACCGACGACGCCGCGGTGGCCGCTGTCCGGGACGAGCTCCGCGACCGGTACGGCGAGCTACCGACGCCGGTGGAGAACCTGCTCGCAGTGGCCAGCTTCCGGGCGGTCGCCAGCCGCTACGGCCTCACCGAGGTGGCGCGCCAGGGCGGCGGAACGGCGGCCACCATCCGGTTCGCGCCGGTGGAGCTGCGGGAGTCCCAGCAGCTGCGGCTGCAGCGGCTCTATCCCCGCTCGGTGGTCAAGCCGGCGGTGCGCACTGTCCTGGTGCCCGAGCCCAGGACCGCCCGGATCGGCGGCCAGCCGCTGCGCGACACTGCCCTGCTGGACTGGTGCCGCGACCTGCTGCCGGCGGTGCTCGGCGACCCCGTGCCGACGATCGCAGCGGCGGCCGTGTGACGATGCGGGCTGCACCGACCGTCCTGATCGCGTGGCGGACGTCGTCCGGCGCCGTCCCCTGGTAGAAGGAACTCTGTGACCCGCACCTCCCGGCGCCTTGCCGGCGGCACCGCCATCCTGGCTGCCGCCGTTGCCCTCTCCGGTTGTGGCGCAGCGCCGCGCGCCGGCGCTGCCGCCGTCGTCGGCACCACTCGGATCAGCGACGGGTCGCTGGAGCAAATCGTCAGCCGCAGCTTGGCCGACCCGACCGCGGCTCGGGCGGTCGGCGACAACCGGAATGACTACTTTCGGCAGGCGCTGACCCGCCTGATCAACCGGGTAGTGTTGAACCAGGGCGCCGCCGACAACGGTGTCTCGGTCACCGCCGGCCAGGTTGATGACCGGCTGGCCCAGTTCGAGCAGCAGTCGGGCGGGCCGGCGGCCCTGCGGCAGCAGGCGGCGCAAAGTGGCGTCGCGCCGGCGGACCTGCGCGACTTCGTCAAAGACGTCGTCCTGCGCGATGCCCTCGGCGACAAGCTGACTGCCGGCGTACCGGTCGACCCCAAGGCGCTGCAGGACGCCTACAACGCCAACCTCGCCCAGTACGACCAGGTGCACGCCGCCCACATCCTGGTCAACGACCAGGCCCAGGCGCAGCAGCTGCTCGGCCGGGTGCAGGCGGATCCCGGCTCGTTCGCCGCGCTTGCCGCCCAGTTCTCCACCGACACCGGCAGCAAGGACGCCGGCGGTGACCTCGGCTTCACCGGCCGGGGCCAGCTGGTCAAGCCGTTCGAGGACGCCATCTTCGCCGCCCAGCCGGGCGACTACCTGTTAGTCCAGACCCAGTACGGCTTCCACGTCGTCCATGTGATCGAGCACCGGACAACGTCCCTGTCCCAGGCGACGCCGGAGCTGCGCCGGCAGGTGCTCCGCCAGCAGGTGGAGGAGCGGACCAACGCGGCGATGGCTGCGGCCGCCAAAGAGCTCGGCGTGACTGTCAACCCGCGCTTCGGGACCTACCAGGACCTCCAGGTCGTGGCCGCACCGGACACGGTGAGCTCCCCGGGCACCACCACCGCCGGTACGCCCACCGCCGGTACGCCCACCGCCAGCACCCCGGCCAGTCCGACCCCGGTGCCGGCGGCGCCAGGGCAGTCTTCGGCCGGCAGCGGCGCACCGTCGCCGGCGGGCGGCTGACCGGCGCGGCGCCGCTGATGTCTGGGCTCGTGGTGCTGCGGACCGCGGCCAGCCTGCCGGCGGGACTGTTGTCCTGGTCGGCGTGGCAGGCGCTGCGGGCCGCTGATCGGGTGCTGACCGGCGACCCAGACCATCCCCAGCTTGGTGCCCTGCGGGCCGCCGACGTACCGGTCGACGTGGTCGACCTCGCGGCGGATCCGAACCTCATCGCCGACCTGGCCGCCGAACTCGGGTCCGTGGCTCGGGCGGGCTCGACGGTCTGGCTGGCCGGCAGCAACGCCGATCCGGTTACGGAGGCCGTGCTGGCGGCAGTCACGGTCGCCGACCCACCGGTGGCGGTCGAAGAACTTGTTGGCTCCGTGGATCCGCCCGGCGCCCGGCTGCTCGACGTGGTGGCGGTCATGGACCGGCTCCGCTCGCCCGGCGGCTGCCCCTGGGATGCCGAGCAGACCCACGCCTCCCTGGCCAAGTACCTGCTCGAAGAAACCTACGAGGCCTACGAGGCGATCGAGACCGACGACCTCGACGCGCTGCGCGAGGAGATCGGGGACGTCCTGCTCCAGGTGTGCTTCCACGCCCGGCTGGCCGAGGAGCTGTCGCCGGCGCGGCGCTGGGACGTCGACGACGTGGCGGCCGGCCTGGTCGAGAAGCTGGTACGGCGCCATCCGCACGTCTTCGGCGACCGGGTCGTCAGCGGGGCCGCCGAGGTGCTGGTCAACTGGTCAGCGATCAAGGTGGTCGAGAAGGGGCGCACCTCGGTGGCCGACGGCGTACCGATGGGGCAACCGGCGCTGGCGCTGGCCGCCAAGCTGCAGCAGCGCGCCGCGACCGCGGCTGCGTCGCCGGACGGTCGGTTGCCGGCCGAGGCTCGCGCGCCGTTCCTGGGCGGGACGGAGTTGCCGGCCCAGGCAGTGGCGGCCGCGCTCGACGCGGTTGCCGACGACCCGGACAGCGCAGTCGAGCGCGTCGGGGACCTGCTGTTCGCGGTGGTGGCGCTGGCCCGGTCGCTGCACGTCGACGCCGAGGCGGCGTTGCGCGGAGCGGCCCGGCGGTTCCGGGACCGACTCGGCGAGCTGGGCGGCTGAATCTCGGCCGGCCAGGGGCTCAGCCTCAGGGGGGCTCGCCGTACGCCTTCACCCGCCGTCGGCATCGTTTCCGGGCGCGACACGCCGAGTCAGTGGTGCCGTAACCGGGTGAAGTGGGGCTCGCCGTACGCCTTCACCCGCCGACGGCATCGTTTCGGGGCGCGACCGCAGCGGCGGCGGGAATCGTGGTCGGGCAGCCGCCGCTGACCCAACTCGCCGTCGCGATCCATGCCCGGAGGCGGTAGCGGCGGGGCAGTCGGACGGCGTCCGCACCGGCCGGTAGGCTCCGGCCGTCCCGTTCGCACCGCCCACCGCTCAGGAGCGACTCGTGCCGTCCATCGAGGCTGTTGGCGCCCGGGAGATTCTCGACTCCCGCGGCAACCCCACCATCGAGGTCGAGGTCGCCCTCGACGACGGCACGCTGGCCCGCGCGGCCGTGCCCAGCGGCGCCTCCACCGGCGCCTTCGAGGCGGTGGAGCTGCGTGACGGCGGCGACCGGTACGGCGGCAAGGGCGTCCAGCAGGCTGTCAGCGCGGTGCTCGACGACGTTGGTCCGAAGCTCGTCGGCTACGAGGCGACCGAGCAGCGGGTCTTGGACCAGGCGCTGATCGACCTGGACGGCACGCCCAACAAGGGCCGGCTGGGTGCCAACGCCATCCTCGGCGTCTCGCTGGCGGTGGCTCGGGCCGCGGCGGACTCAACCGGGCTGCCGCTGTTCCGCTACGTCGGCGGCCCGAACGCCCACCTGCTGCCGGTGCCCATGCTGAACGTGCTCAACGGCGGCGCGCACGCGGACACCAGCGTCGACATCCAGGAGTTCATGATTGCCCCGCTGGGGGCCAGCACCTTCACCGAGGCGCTGCGCTGGGGGGCGGAGACCTACCAGGCGCTCAAGGGCGTGCTCAAGCAGCGCGGCCTGACCACCAGCGTCGGGGACGAGGGTGGCTTCGCCCCCGACCTGCCGCACAACCGGGAGGCCCTGGACCTGCTGATGGAGGCGATCACCAAGGCCGGCTTTACCCCCGGCAGCGACATCGCCCTCGCCCTGGACGTCGCCGCCTCGGAGTTCCACGGCGACGACGGCTACCGGTTCGAGGGCACGGCGCGGACATCCGAACAGATGACCTCATACTACGACGAGCTGATCTCGGCGTACCCGATCGTCTCCCTCGAAGATCCGCTCGACGAGAGCGACTGGGACGGCTGGCAGCGGCTGACCGACCAGCTTGGAGCGCGCCTCCAGATCGTCGGCGACGACCTGTTCGTCACCAACCCGGAGCGGTTGCTGCAGGGCATCACTCAGGGCTGCGCCAACGCGCTGCTGGTCAAGCTCAACCAGATCGGCACCCTGACCGAGACCCTGGACGCCGTGGACATGGCGCACCGCAGCGGCTACCGCTGCATGATCAGCCATCGCTCGGGCGAGACCGAGGACACCACCATCGCCGACCTTGCGGTGGCCACCAACGCCGGCCAGATCAAGACCGGTGCACCGGCCCGGTCGGAGCGGATCGCCAAGTACAACCAGCTGGTGCGCATCGAGGAGGACCTTGACGACGCCGCCCGGTACGCCGGGATTGCGGCGTTCCCCCGGGCAGCAGCGATCAACGACCAGGACTGAGGCCATGCGGCTACCCCGCCGGCCGCGCCGCGGGGGCTCGCGGGATGCTGCCCGACGTCGCCTCCGTCGTCGGCAGAGCGGTCCGCGGACGGCGGCCCGACCGGCCGGCCCACCGGGGCGCAACCGGTTTGGGAAGACCGGGAGCCGCGGGATCGCCGAGCCGCACCCGGACCGCAGGTCGGACTCCGGACGGACGCCGTTGGAGCCTGGCGGGACGGGGGGCGGTCGGTCGGGGAGGGCTGGCGGCGCCCATCCCGCATCAGGTCCACGTCGCCCGGCCAGCGGGCTGACCAGCCGGGCAGCCGTGCTTGGGGTAGTCGTGTGCGCCATCGTGGTGACCCTGGCGCTACCACTGCGGCAGTACCTCGGCCAGCGGGCGGAAATCTCGCGGTCGCAGGCGCAGCAGGCCGCCCAACACCGCCGGGTCGCCGAGCTGGAGGCGCGCACCCGCCAGCTCGACGACCCCGCCTACATCCGGGCTCAGGCGCGCACCCGGCTGCACTACACCGAGCCCGGTGAGACGGCGTACATCGTGCTGCAGCCGGCTGCACCGCCGGTGCACCGGCCCTCTACCGATGCTCGAGCGGCGCCGGCGCCGACGGACCGGGCCTGGTATGCCCAGCTCTGGGATGGCACGGTCGCGGCCGGTACGGCGTCTCCGGCCGCCCGCAGTCCGGCGCCCACGGCGGCGCCGTGAGCGCCGCAAGGCCGAGCCCCGCCGTCGCTTCGAGGCTGACGGCAACGGACCCGACAGTGGTGACCGCCCAGCTCGGTCGCCCGCCGCGCGGGCTGCGCGCGGTTGCGCACCGCTGCCGCTGCGGCCTGCCCGACGTGGTGGAGACCGCGCCGCGGCTGCCCGACGGGACGCCGTTTCCCACCTTCTACTACCTGACCTGCCCGCGGGCGAGATCGGCCGTGGGCCGGTTGGAGTCCGGCGGCCTGATGCAGGAGATGACCACCCGGCTGGCCACCGACGCCGAGCTCGCCACGGCGTACCGGCAGGCACACGCCGACTACCTGCGCCGACGTGACGCCGTCGAGGCGCTGCCCGGCAGCCCCAGCGCCGGCGGGATGCCCGACCGGGTGAAGTGCCTGCACGTGCTGGTGGCGCATGAGCTCGCATCACCGGGCAGCAACCCCTTCGGCCGCGAGGCGCTCGACCGGTTGGCCGGACCGGGCCAGCAGGACTGGGCGTGGGAGACCGCTCCGCCCTGCGTACCGGGGCCGGCGTGAGCGAATCGGCGTCGCGGGTTGCGGCGCTGGACTGCGGCACCAACTCGCTGCGCCTGCTGGTGGCCGACGTCGACCCGGCGGCCGGAACTTTGCACGACGTGCTGCGCCGGATGGAGATCGTGCGCCTCGGCCAGGAAGTCGACCGGACCGGTCGGCTGGACCCGGACGCGCTCACCCGGACGTTCGCCGTTTTGCGGGAGTACGCCGAGCAGATCCGTGAGCTGGGCGCCGAGCGGGTCCGGCTGTGTGCCACCTCGGCCACCCGCGACGCCGCCAACCGGGCCGAGTTCGAGCGCGGCGTGACCGACATCCTCGGCGTCGCAGCCGACGTGGTGACCGGGAGCGCGGAGGCCGAGCTGTCCTTCGCCGGCGCCACCCGGGAGATCGCGACCGGTGCGTTTCCCACGCCGTACCTCGTCGTGGACATCGGCGGGGGATCCACGGAGTACATCGTGGGGTCGGAGTCCGTGGATGCGGCGATCTCAGTGGACATCGGCTGCGTGCGGCTCACCGAGCGGCACCTGCGCGACGACCCGCCGGCACCATCCCAGATCGACGATGCACTAGCCGACATTGACGAGGCGCTCGACGTCGTGCGTTCAGCGGTCCCGGTCGACCAGGCCGCCACGCTGGTGGGGTTGGCCGGTTCGGTCACCACCGTGGCCGCGCTGGTGCTGGGATTGGACGACTACGACCCGGCCCGCATCCACCACGCCGTGATCTACCGCGCCCACGTTGCGGAGATCACCGGCCGGTTGCTGGGCATGGGACACCGGTCGCGGGCCGCTTTGCCGGCGATGCACCCGGGCCGGGTGGACATCATCGGCGCCGGGGCGCTGGTGCTGCTGCGGACGATGGAACGGTTCGACTTCACCGAGGTGGTCGCGAGCGAGCACGACATCCTCGACGGGATAGCGTGGAGCATGCTCTGAGGCTTACTTCGCGAAGAGACAGTGCCAAGCGGCTCCGCCGCGCTGTATCCCTGAAAGCGCGTGGCTGTCTGCCATACCCGCACCCCCCTATCAAGTCCACCCCTGAGGAAGATCGTTTCAAAGCGCTTCGCTGAAACCATCTTGCGGGTGGACTGGACAGCGGGACCCCGCGGGCACGGCGTGAGGGCAGCACGGCAGGTAAGGGGAACCTGCCTCGGCTAATCGCCACGCGCAACTACGCCGCCAGCCTCGGCCCACCGTGCGCCCTCGCCTGGTGACCGCAGATACAGCGGATGCACCAGCCGGCGTACCGCTGCTGGACGGCGTCACCACGCGGGTAGGCGTCGGCTGGGAGCACTAGGCGACAGGATCGGCACGACGCGGTCACGCCGCCACCTCTAGCGCGTCCATGAGCGCGCGCAGCGTCGAGATAGCGACGTAGGTGTCGTAGCGGATTCCACGGCCTCTGCGTGCGTCTTGGATGGCCAGGTCGATCGAGTGCCGGGCTTCGTACAGTGCGTCTGGTACTGCCAAACTGCGCGCCATGAGCTGGTCCTCCCATGTGGACTGGCTCTAGGTCCGGTCGGTGCTGTGAACATCGGCCGGACCGTCTCAACAGTGAGCGGTTGCTCGCCGTTTTCTAGCTACTGCGCGCTGCCACCAGCCGGCGCAGCGCGGCGACCAGTACGTCGGTGACCGTGCGCCCTTCGGCAGCGGCCGCCTCCTTAGCGGCCGCGTACAGGTCGTCGTCGACCCGAAAGGTCCGGGTGTGGGTGCTCATCGGCCCGTGACCCGGTAACGCCGCGCTCGGTTCTCGGTGTCGATCATCCGTTCCTCGGTGGTCCGTCGTGACCGTTGCCGGCGCAGTTCCACACGTTCGGCCGCCCGGTCACGGACGTAGGGAGTCGTCAGCAGTTCGTTGATCTGAAAGTCTGCCGTCCGCTCATGACGGGTCACCGCGACGGCGGTGACGCCATCCTTCTTCGCCTGCCGCGCCCAGGACGGGGAGATCCGCTTGCGGATCGGATAGCGGACCCAACCCTCAGAGGGGGTGAAGGTGGCGGCCACGATCGCGTGGTCGTGGTAGGTGGTCGCGGCGCCAAAGTAGGCATCTACCGCTGCTGGCTGCTGGGCGCTGTGGCTGGTCATGGCCTGCCCCTTCCTTAGTATGTCAGTACAGTCTGCGCTCGTTCGTACTGACAGTCAAGCCGAACGGGGGGTCAGTTTGGAATGGATCGCCGGAGCCGGAGCATGACCGGGGGGACGCCGCTGGCGAGCAGGAGGCCCTGGCCGACCTTGAGCAGCCGGAGCTGGTCGGCGGGAGCCAGGCGGCGGGTCTGCGGCCCGGTCGAGGTTGAGTGGCCGCCCTGTGCCTGGTGCGTCGTCGAGGTCCGGTCGACCTCGGTGTCACCGCACAGCCGGGAGAAGTGATCGAGGGTGGCGAGGTCGCCGATGCCGGCCAGTGCGAGCTGCGCGCTGTTGGTCAGCACGGTCTCGGCGCCGTTCTGGCCGTACCGCTCGCGGAGCTGGCCGAGAGATTGCCAGACGGTCGCCAGGATGATGCCCTGGCCGCGGCCGGTAGACAGCAAGTCCGGCAGCGCGCGCAGCGGGGCGATGTTGCCGCACTCGTCCAGCATCAGCAGGAGTCCGGGGTCCACAGGACGGCCAGCCTGCGCCCGGGCCTGCGCTGCCCTGACGACCTGCATGATCAGTGCCTCGAACAGCGGACGGAATCGGCCCTGAGCGTGCCGGAATGAGGACGGCGTGGCTGGCGCATTTCAGCAAGCGGGTGACGGCGGCGGCGGAATGGCTCGCCGAGGCGAAGATAATCGACGCCGGGCCGGCAGCGTGGCAAAGGGCCGTTCTCGCCACGCGGCTACCGAAAGGCGAACGGCTCGACGAGGCGACGCTGCGGGAGAAGTGGGCGACCGAGGCCGAGGACGTCGGACTCACACCGGATGTACTGGCCGAAGCGATCGCACGTAGCGGCCAGCGAGTAGTCCGGGAGGCCGACTGGCAGGCGGTGACCGGCCGCATCCTCGGGGTCGACGGCCTGACTGCCGGCGAGGCTTCCTTCTGTCGCCTCGACGTACTCCGGGAGCTGGCGGCGGCCGCCGGAAGTGGCGCCACCGCCGCCGAGCTGGACGAGCGAGTGGCACGAGTGCTCGGATCGGAAGATGTCGTGCCAGTGCTCTACGGACGCGACCCGGTCACAGGTGGGCTGTTGCCAGGGCACAACCCGCGCGAGCCGCGGTACACCACGCGGGCGCAGCTCGACCTCGAGGCGGCGGTCCTCGTCGAGGGTATCGAGCGGCGACGGGGTGATGGCTCCGGGGTCGTCTCGGAGACGGTGGCAGACGCGGCCATAGCCGGAGGAACAGTCCGGCTGGGGGAGGACCAGGACCGGGCCGTCCGCGGCCTACTGGCCGACCGCAACGGGGTCGCCGTGCTGATCGCACCCGCTGGCGCCGGCAAGACGACGAGCCTCGCCGTAGCGCGGGTTGGCTGGGAGGCTTTGTGAACATGAACGCGGAAAGCGAGGCAATGATGGAAGGAGTTGGCGGTCTCGTGGACTGCGGTGCTGGACGAGTGATGGAGGTTGTTTGGCCCTCCG
>Ga0209747_1000686_pt1 | contig 18407 bp, 17 predicted proteins | sample BarGraNGADG00311_FD_184498 | JGI IMG/M metagenome (GOLD analysis project Ga0209747, IMG submission 184498) | Arctic peat soil microbial communities from Barrow, Alaska - Barrow Graham LP Ref core NGADG0011-311 (SPAdes) (version 2) | ecosystem: Environmental > Terrestrial > Soil > Wetlands > Peat...
GAAGACCCGGACAGACCGGCACCCCACCCACGCCCAAATCAGAAACGACACGACTCAGACCCGATCAGAGCTCACCGAAAGCGGACCGGTGGATCGAGGCTGAACGCGGGGATGGCCTCGCCCGCGCAGTCACACCAGCCGGCGAGCGATCCGTCCGCCTCTGACGTCATCGATCGAGACCTACGAGTGTGCGGAATCCTCGCCATGATGGTCGAGGAAGACGACCGGGATACCCAGACGTGTAAGCGTGCCCAACGGCGGGTCGGCGTCGCTCAATGGTGCGACGAGCACACCCCGGGCCCGTCGCTCCTCAAGTGGCTCGAGGTAGCGCCGCTCGCGCGCCTGCTCCCCGGCGCTGTTGCCCAGGAGAACCACGCCTCCGGCATCCTTGACGGCGTGCTCGACGCCGCGCGCTACGTCGGCAAAGGAGGGGTTGGCGGCATCGATTACCACGAGCCCTATCGCCCTACCTGAATCGGCTCGGAGCCGACGAGCAGACTCATTGCGGACGAACCGGTGTTCTTCGATCACCACGTTGACGTGTTTGCGGGTACGGACGGAGACCAGGTGCGGCTTGTTGAGACCGTTCGAGACCGTACCGAACGAGGCACCCGCCGTCGCCGCGACGTCGGAGATCCGGGTCGTGGGGGCCACGGCGCTCCTCAACTTTTCGGTTCGGGTTGGCGTGCGAGGCTGGACGTCGATCCGCATCGACCGTCGAGAATCTTAGGAGAACAGAAGACGATTCAGTGCTCGGTGGTGCGCCGCGATGTCGCCGGGGCAAGGGGGCTGAGGCGGGTGAGCTGGGTGACGTGGGCGGGGGTAAGTTCTTCAAGGGCGGCCACGCCGAGTAGTCGCATCGTGCGGATGATCTGTTCGGTGAGAATCTCGATGGCGCGGTTGACACCGGCCTCGCCGCCGGCCATCAGGCCGTAGAGGTACGCGCGTCCGATCAGGGTGAACCGGGCCCCCATTGCGATGGCGGCGACGATGTCGGCGCCGGACATGATGCCGGTGTCGAGGTGTACCTCGAGTTCGGCCCCGACCTCGCGCATGACGTCGGGGAGCAGGTGGAACGGGATCGGGGCGCGGTCTAGTTGGCGACCGCCGTGGTTCGACAACGTGATGGCGTCGACGCCGGCGTCGGCGAGCAGGCGGGCGTCAGTGAGGTTCTGGACGCCCTTGACGACGATCTTTCCGGGCCACTGGGTGCGAATCCAGGCGAGGTCGTCGTAGGTGACGGTGGGGTCGAACATGGTGTCCAGGAGCTCGGCGACGGTCCCGGACCAGCGGTCGATGCTGGCGAAGGCGAGCGGTTCGGTGGTCAGGAAGTTGATCCACCAGGCGGGGCGGGGCAGCGCATTCAGGACGGTGCGGGGGGTCAGCGCCGGCGGGATGGACATCCCATTTCGTTTGTCGCGCAGCCGGGCCCCGGCCACGGGCACATCCACGGTCACGATGAGGGTGTCGAAGCCGGCCTTTGCGGCGCGCTCGACCAGGGCCATCGATCGGTTGCGGTCCTTCCACATGTACAGCTGGAACCAGTTGCGCCCGATCGGATTGGCCGCTGCGACGTCCTCGATGGTGCAGGTGCCCATCGTCGACAGCGCGAACGGAATCCCAGCCCGGGCCGCGGCGTGGGCGCCAGCGATCTCGCCCTCGGTCTGCATCATGCGCGTGAACCCGGTGGGGGCGATCCCGAAGGGCAGCGCGACGGGGGCACCGAGGACGTCCCACCCGGTGGCCACCTTGGACACATCGCGCAGGATCGACGGGTGGAACTCGATGTCCTCGAAGGCCTGCCGGGCCCGGGCCAGGGAGATCTCGGCCTCGGCGGCGCCCTCGGTGTAGTCGAATGCGGCCTTCGGGGTGCGCCGCTTCGCGATCGCCCGCAGGTCACTGATCGTCAACGCCGCCTCCAGTCGCCGCCTCTTAGCATTCAGCTCCGGCGCCTTGAACTTAATCAAAGGGGCTAGGTCGTGGACCTTGGGGATGCGTCGTTGTGTCATGTCGTCAGTCTTTTCTCTCTGTCGATCGACGTATCTCTGGAGGAGTTCTCGGGGGAGTAGCGAATGGGAGTGAAGGTGTGGGCGACGAGGGCACGCAGGCTTTCGAGGGTACCGGTGGCGAGTCCTTGGCTTCGGGCCTGGATGAGAACGTTGCCGATGGCCGTGGCCTCGACGGGTCCGGCCAGGACCGGCAGGCCGGTGCGATCCGCGGTGAGCTGGCAGAGCAGCTGGTTCTGGGAGCCGCCGCCGATGATGTGCACGGTGCGGATCTCTTTGCCGGACAATTCGGCCGCGGTGTGCAGGGTGCGGGCATAGGCAGCGGCGAGGCTTTCTATGATGCTGCGGATGGTTTCGGCCGGCGTGCGCGGGGGGTGCAGCCCGTGTTCGAGGCAGTGTGCAGCGATCCGGGTCGGCATGTCGCCGGGGGCCAGGAAGCGGGGGTCGTCGACGTCGAACACGGCGACCGAGCTCGGTTGCACGTGGGCGGCCGCGGCCAGCAAGGCGGTGAGGTCGGTCGCGTCGCCGGCGCGTCCCCAAGTGCGGGTCGATTCGGACAGCAGCCATAGGCCCATGACGTTGCGCAGGTAGCGAACCCGTCCGTCGACGCTTCCCTCGTTGGTGAAGTTCGCCTCGCGGCTGGCCTCGCTCAGCACGGGGGCCTCAAGCTCGACGCCGACCAGGGACCACGTGCCGCACGAGATGTATGCGCAGTCGTCGGAGGTCATGGGTACCGCGACGACCGCGGAGGCGGTGTCGTGGGAGCCGACCGCGACGGCCTCGAGGCACCCCGTGGCGCCGATGTCGGTGGCGACGGCGGGCAGCAGGGGCCCGATCTTGCTCCCGGCGTAGACGAGGGTGGGGAACAGGGTGCGTGGCAGCCGGAGGCGGGTGATCAGGGTCTCGTCCCACTGGCCGGTGCGGATGTCGAGCAGGCCGGTGGTGGAGGCTTTGGTGCGCTCGGCGACCGTGCGTCCGGTGAGCCAGTAGGTGACCAGGTCGGGGATGAGAAGCATCGACTCGGCCCCCTCGAGATCACCGGCGAGGCGGTCGGCGGTGAGCTGGTAGAGGGTGTTGAACGGCAGGAACTGCAGCCCGTTGCGCGCATAGAGCTCGGCCGGGGCCACCAGGGCGTGCGTCGCGGCCACGCCCGCCCCCGTGCGCTCATTGCGGTAGTGGTAGGGGTTGGCGAGCATGCGGCTCCCGCGCAGCAGGGCGTAGTCCACGGCCCACGAGTCGACCCCGACGCTGGCCAGTGCCGGTTCGTCGTGGACCGCGGCGCGCAGCCCACTCAGGACCTGGCGGTAGAGCTCGAGGAGGTTCCAGTGCAGGCCGTCGATCGTGCGGACCGGGTCGTTGGCGAACCGTGCCACCGGGTGCACGCTCAGCTCGTTCGGACCGACCCGGCCGAGCACCACCCGCCCGCTGGATGCCCCGAGGTCAACCGCGGCCACCACACCCGCAGCCCTCACCGGGCGCGCACCTCGAGCGCGGTATGTGTCATCGCAGGAACGCGGCCGCGACGCCCGCGTCGACCGGGATGTGCAGCCCGGTGGTGTGGCTCAGGTCGGCCGAGCAGAGCACGAACACGGCGTTGGCCACGTTCTCGGGCAGCACCTCGCGCTTCAGGAGAGTGCGCTGCGCGTAGTACTTGCCCAAGTCCTCCTCGGCCACGCCGTAGACCGCCGCCCGCTTGGCGCCCCACCCGCCGGCGAATATGCCCGAGCCGCGCACCACGCCGTCGGGGTTGATGCCGTTCACCTTGACACCGTACTCACCGAGCTCGGCGGCGAGCAGGCGTACCTGGTGGGCCTGGTCGGCCTTGGTCGCGGAGTAGGCGATGTTGTTCGGGCCGGCGAAGATCGAGTTCTTGGAGGAGATGTAGACGATGTCGCCGCCCAACTTCTGGTCGATCAGGACGCGGGCCGCGGCGCGGGAGACCAGGAACGAGCCCTTCGCCATCACGTTGTGCTGCAGGTCCCAGTCCGCGACCGTCGTCTCGAGCAGCGACTTGGAGAGCGAGAGCCCGGCATTGTTGACCACGAGGTCGAGGCCGCCGAAGGCGAGCACCGTGGCGTCAACGCACGCCTGCACCTGCGCCTCGTCGGTGACGTTCGCCTGCACGCCGATCGCGACGTCGGTGGTGCCGATCTCGGCCGCCGCGGCCTGGGCCTTGGCGAGGTCGAGGTCGGCGATGACGACGCACGCACCTTCCGCCGCGAGGCGGGTGGCGACGGCCTTGCCGATTCCGGAGGCCGCGCCTGTGACGAGCGCGATCCGGGTCGCGAGCGGCTTGGGCTTCGGGAGGCGCGCGAGCTTGGCCTCCTCGAGCGCCCAGTACTCGATGCGGAACTTCTCGGCCTCGTCGATCGGCGCGTAGGTCGAGAGTCCTTCGGCGCCGCGCATGACGTTGATCGCGTTGACGTAGAACTCGCCCGCGACGCGCGCGGTCTGCTTGGTGGCGCCATAGCTGAACATGCCCACGCCGGGGACCAGGACGATGACCGGGTCGGCGCCGCGGATCGCGGGCGAGTCACCGGTCGCGTTGCGGTCGTAGTACCCCTGGTAGTCGGCGCGGTACGCGGTGTGCAGCTCATGCAGGCGCGCGATGGAGTCCTCGACGGAGGCGTCGGCCGGAACGTCGAGCACGAGTGGTTTGACCTTCGTGCGCAGGAAGTGGTCCGGGCAGCTTGTGCCGAGCGCAGCGAGGCGGGGGTGCTCGACGCGGGAGAGGAAGTCCAGGACTTCGGGTGCATCGGTGAAGTGGCCGACCTGCGCCCGGTCGGTCGAGACCAGTCCGCGAATGGTCGGGGCGAGCGCGGCGGCCTTCGCGCGCCGTTCGGCCTCGGGCAGGGGGCCGAATCCGCTGAGCTCTGCACCGAAGGGCTCCGCGGTCGAGTGTGCGGCGATGTACGCGGCAGCGGTGTCGATGATCCAGAGTGAGTGCTCCTCGGCATCCTCACTGGTGTCGCCCCACGCGGTTATGCCGTGACCACCCAAGATGCAGCCGATCGTGTTGGGGTTCGCGTCCTTGATGGCCGCGATGTCCAGGCCAAGCTGGAAGCCGGGGCGACGCCAGGGGACCCATGAGACGCGGTCGCCGAAGATCGCCCGGGTGAGGGCCTCGCCGTCGGCGGCCGTCGCGATGGCGATGCCGGAGTCGGGGTGCAGGTGGTCCACGTGCGCCGCGTCGACCAGCGCGTGCATCGCGGTGTCGATGGAGGGTGCCGCCCCGCCCTTGCCGTACAGGGTGAAGTCGAACGCCGCGACCATCTCGTCCTCGCGGTCCTGTCCGGGATACACGTTCACCAGCGCGCGCAGGCGGTCCAGCTGCAGCACCGCAAGCCCGGCCTCCTTCAGGGTACCCAGGTCGCCCCCGGAGCCCTTCACCCACAGCAGCGCGACCGGCTCGCCCGTCACCGGGTCGGTGCCGGTGCCCTTGGCGGAGGTGTTGCCCCCGGCGTAGTTGGTGTTCTTCGGGTCCGCACCGAGGCGGTTCGACCGTGAGATGAGCTCGGCGGCCGCAGGGTTGGTGGTCATGCACTTCTCCTGGGTACTGGAGGGGTCGATGGCATGGAGACGTGAAGCCGCTTTGGGCGGTGGAGGGCGGAGCGCGCGGACCGGATCTATGCTCCCCAGCCGGTTTGGGTGCCGCCGACGCGGGCGTGGGCCATCTGCTTGAGGTAGCCCGATTCGTTGAAGGCGGTGATGGGGTTGGCAGGTAGTCCGCGGGATTCGCGCCAGGCGGCGAGGTCGGCTCGGACGTCGGTGTAGAAGGCATCCATGAGGATCGCGTTGGCACCCAGGACGTCGCCGGCGTTCTGCGCTTGGGCCAGCGCAGCGGCGTCGACGGTCAGGGCGCGGGCGGTCATTTCCTGGACGTTGAGCACGGAGCGGATCTGGCCGGGGATCTTGTCCTCAACGTTGTGGCACTGGTCGAGCATGAACGCGACAGGGCTGGTCGGTCCGTAGCCGCCGCCGCGGATGACCTCATACAGGATCCGAAAGAGCTGGAACGGGTCGGCGGCGCCCACGATGAGGTCGTCGTCGGCGTAGAAGCGGGAGTTGAAGTCGAACGAGCCGAGCTTCCCCAGGCGCAGCAGCTGGGCGACGATGAACTCGATGTTGGTGCCCGGGGCGTGGTGGCCGGTGTCCAGGCAGACCAGGGCCTTGTCTCCCAGGGCGCTGACCTGGGCGTAGGAGGTGCCCCAGTCCGGGACGTCGGTGTGGTAAAACGCTGGCTCGAAGAACTTGTACTCCAGCACGAGGCGCTGGTTCTCCCCCAGGCGGGCGTAGATGGCGGCGAGGGAGTCCGCGAGGCGGTCCTGGCGGCCGCGGATGTCGCCCTGGCCGGGGTAGTTGGTGCCGTCGGCGAGCCAGATCTTCAGGTCCCGGGACCCGGTGGCGTTCATGATGTCCAGGCACTCAAAGTGGTGGTCGATCGCCATCTGGCGCACGCCCGGGTCGGTGTGGGTCAGGGAGCCGAACTTGTAGGCCTCGTCCTGGAAGGTGTTGGAGTTGACGGTGCCGAGCTTCAGGCCGAGGTCGGCCGCGTAGCGACCCAGGGCGGTGTAGTCGTCGGTCTTGTCCCACGGGATGTGCAGGGCCACTGAGGGGGACAGGCCGGTGTACCGGTTCACCTGGGCGGCGTCGGCGATCTTCTCGGCGATGGTGCGCGGGGTGCCCGGGGTTGTGAATACCCGGAACCGGGTGCCGGAGTTGCCGAACGCCCACGAGGGGAGCTCGATGGCCTGGGTCTCGAGCTGGGCGAGGACCTCAGTACTGATACTCACGAGCTACTTCTTTCTGTTGGTGCCTCGTAGAGGGCGGCGAGTTGGTCTTCGAGGTGGAACACCTCGGTCAGGGCCATGAAGCCGGTGTAGGGGGCACCGTCGAGATCGACGGAGGACTCGCTCATCTCAACTTACCAGCACGCGTTGACGTCAGTGGCGGCCGTCGCGTCCCGAGCCGAGGCTGTGCCACCACTCAAAAAATGGTCGTCTGAACGCCGAAACCGTTGATGACGGCATGCATCTCCGCATCTGTCAGGCCCTCGGCCCGGCCGCCGATCGTCATGTTGAGGTACTCGTACCGGGCACCGGTCTCGGCGTACTCGATCCGGTCGACCGCCTTGGTGGGCGAGATGTCGGACCGTGCCATGACCCCGTGCTTGCTCCACAGCACGATCTGGAAGTCGCGAAGCCCTTTGATGTTGGTCTGCATGAGTTCGTCGGAGCCGGGGACGATGAAGGGCAGGACACAGATGCCCTCGGGCAGCATCACGATGCTCTCGGGCTCCCAACGCAGCACCGCGCGGTTGAAGGCGATCTGCTCGCGATACGCGGGGATGTGACTCAGCAGGGTCAGGTACGGCGGCTGCGTGTGGACTAGGGCCTGATGGGTGATCCGGCGACGTCTGACCTGGTCCTCGTGCACCGCGAGGTGTGAGTTGAACTCGCTGGTCAGATGCTCGTAGTCGCGCCTCTCCGAGAAATGCAGGGTCCCTGTGGCGCCCCCCGGCGCGACCTCAACGACACCGACGCAAGGCTCTGGGTCGTCGCCGACATCGCGCAGACGCTTGCCCGATCCGGTTACGACGACACACCCACCGGCCAGCGAGGGAACCTTCCACGGCAGCTCGATGACCTCGGTGCAGGGGAACATCTCGTCTACCTCGCCGAGATCCGCGTCGGCGATGAAGACGGAGATGTTGCCGGCACTCGCCTCGACGGCGTCGATCTGGTTGGCCCGGCGACCAGCGGCGCCCATGTCTGCCAGGATTGACGGAAGGTTGTTGTCGATGCTCATCGCGTGCTTCCTTTCTCCGAGTCCGGAGGTGGTCCGGGATCGTTCCTACAGAGAGTCAATGAGGTTCTGGTCGATATCGGGACAGCCTCGCCCCGTTGTCAGCTCGTGTAGATGGTCTTGGCTGCTTTTTCGATATGACCGCAGCCGTCACTACGGCCCGAGCGTCCCGACCGATGGTGATCGGTCCGTGGTTGCGCACCGGGACCGCGGGTTGCAATTCAGTTCTCGAGGTGCTGGCGCAGGAAGGCGCGCGCGCCTTTGGCGAGTTCCATCGGATCCTCCCAGAGGTTGCGCCAGATGGCCAGGTCATTCGAGAAGGACGAGTGGACCACCTTGGACGAGAACGACTCGAAGGTGACTATCCCGTCGTAACCGACATCCTTCAGCGCGCCGAGGAACTCGTTCCAGTTGACCGATCCGGTCCCGAGTTGCCCGCGGTGGGACTCGCCCACGTGCACGTAACCGAGCCGACCGGCGTCGTGGGCTTGGTGAACTGCACCAGACATCGAGCCCTCCTCGATGTTCATGTGGTACGTGTCCAGGTGGGCGAACACGTTCGGCCGGTTGATTACGTTGATGTAATCGAGGGTCTGGGCCGTCGTGTTCAGCACGTTGGTCTCGTACCGGTTGCAGAACTCGAGCCCCAGCGAGATACCGGACTCCGCCGCCTTGTCGGCCAGAGACGCGATCGTCTCGTAGGAGTTCTGCAGGCCTTTGTCCGTCGCCGGGTGCGAGAACTTGGTCAGCGCGCTGTAGATGACGCCGCAGAGGAACGTGCCACCGCAGTCGCGCACGAGGTTGAGGGCCAGGTCCAGCCGCTCGCGTCCGGCCTTGAGCACATCCGGGTCCTCGCTGGAGACGTCGGTCGAGGGCCCCAGTCCCAACGAGGCCGTGCATTCAAGGCCGTTCTCGGCGAGGAGCCTGGAGGTGAGGTCGGCGTCGAAGGTCTCGGGGTTGATGACCGAGAGCTCGATGAGGTCATAGCCGGCCTCGGCGGTTGAGCCGATCGCCTTGCGGGCCGCCTCCGGTGACCAGTCGCCGACCCAGACCATGCTGTGGATACCGAACTTCATGTCAGTGCATCCTTTGCCATTTGTCCGGTGCGTGCACCGGGTATGTCGTGTGGTGGGGTCGGCTATCGTGCGCCGCTGTACTTGCGTGCCGTGAAGGTGTTCAACAGGGCCGAACCAACCAGGATCAGGCCCAAGGCCAGGAGCTCGACCTGACTTCCGGTGTTGCCGCTGAAGGCCAGCAGGATGCCGGCGTTCAGCCAGACGACCAGGAGGGTCGCCAAGACCACGCCCGACGTACGGCCGGCGCCACCAGTCACGGCGACACCGCCGAGCACCGCGATCGTGATCGCTGGCAGCGCCATGCCATTGCCGGACGTTCCCGCGTCCGGGCGAGCTGAGGCGAACTGCGAGACGTTCACCACGGCGACCAGTCCCGCAATCGCACCGGAGATCACGTAGGACATGGCGCGGGTGCGTACCACGTCCACGCCGGACCAGGCGCCAGCCACGTCGTTGGTCCCGATCGCGTACAACCGACGCCCGTAGGTCATCTTCGCGAGCAGCAGCCCGACAATGACGACCGTCGGAAGTAGGAATATGACGATGCCCTTCGGCAGCAGCGGGAGCTGCTGCCCGATGAGCGGGATTTCGACCGCCTTGGACAGGCCGTAGAGGTCCTGAATCGGCGGGGAGCTGATCGGCTTCTGGTTGTTGCTTACCAAGGCCAGCGACCAGTAACCGTAGTAGGTGGCCAGCGTCGCGATGAGCGGCGGGAAACCGAATCGGGCGATCAGCACGCCGTTGACGGCTCCGAGCAGGGCGCCAGCAACCACCGCCAGAACGATCGACAGCGCCAATGGCCAGCCCCAGATCCCGTACATGAACCCGAAGCCCATGCCGACAAGGGAGACGATCGACCCCAGCGACAGGTCGATGCCACCGCCACCGGAGATGATCACAACCATCTCCGCGAGTGCGAGCATCGCGAGCGGGACAAGGTTGATGAGCGCCGCCGACATGTAGTCGGGGCTGTACGCCGCGGACAGATATCCCGCTTGGTCGAGCCCCATCAGCAGGGCAACGACGACCACAAGCAGGATCACGAGCAGCGCGACGCGGTTCGTGAGCAGGGTCTGCACCAGCCTGCTGCCGAAGCCCTGTTGCCCGTCCCCGGCTTCGGCCGACGTGCTCGGGGTCGGTGGCTTAGTCGTGGGGGCGATTCGGGCGCTCATGCGTGACTCCTGCGACGATGCTCACGGATCAGGTCTGCTCCGACCGCGATGATGATGAAGATGCCCACGAAGAGGTTGGACAACTGTGACGGCCACCCGAGCTGGGTGACACCGGTGGACACGGTCTGGACCAGAAGGGCGCCCAGGACGGCGCCGAGCACGGACCCACGTCCGCCCAGGACCGACGTGCCGCCGATCACGACCGCGGCGATGGTGGCCAGCTCCTGGCCCTTGCCGACGTTCTGGTCGAGGGTGGAGGTGCCGCCGGCGATCGTCACAGAGGCAGCGAGACCCACGAGTAGCCCGGTGATGACATAGGTGATGAAGATGCGGCGGCGGACGTTCACGCCGGCCAAGGCTGCGGCGCCCGAGTTGCCGCCGATGGCGTAGAAGTGCCGGCCGCCGGGGAAGTGACGCAAGTAGAACCCGGCCAGCACGACGAGCACCAGCATGATCATGAAAGCGTGGGATACGCCAAAGGTTCGCCCCCCAGCACCTGGGCCCAGGACGTCGCGGCTGGCTGGCAGGCCGTTGACGGTCTGGCTGTTGAAAACCTTCAGGCCGATGTACTGGAAGATGTTCGCTGTGCCGAAGGTGATGATCATCGCGGGAACTCGACCGTAGGCGATCAGCACGCCGTTGAAGGAGCCGAGCAGGCCACCAATGAGGATCGCCACGGGGACCGCGGTCCAGAAGCCCCAGCCGCCCTCGGCGATCAGTTTGGCCATGACGACGCTACACACCATAAGAATGGCGGCGACCGAGATGTCGATGCCAGCGGTGACGATAATCATCGTCATGCCGACCGCCATGATGCCGATCGGGGCGAGCCGCCAGAGCAGCTGCTGGATCGAGCCCGCCGACAGGAAGGCCGGCGTGAAGATCGTCAGCAGGATCCACAACGCGGCGATGACGGCGATGAGAACGACCTCCTGACCCATGACGGGGGGTGGCAGCACCCGCCCGGACTTCGGCGCCTGGGTCGTCGCGGGCGCGCTCATGTGGGCCCGCTCTCAGCCAACGTCTCTTCTTCCTCACGGGACAGCTGCCCAGACGCGGCGGCGAGCACATCGGACTGGCTCGCGCCGCGGGCAAACTCGGTGAACGTCGTGCCGTTGCGGATCACGACCATCCGGTCCCCGATCCGCATGGCCTCGGTGAGATCCGAGGTCGCCACGAGGACTGCGGTTCCATGCTCGCAAAGGTCCTCGATGATCTTGTGGATCTCCTCCTTGGCGCTGATGTCGACGCCCTGGGTCGGTTCCGCCAGCACGAGCATGGCGGGCCTCTCGACGAGCTGGCGCGCGAGGACGACCTTCTGAGCGTTGCCACCGGAGAGGTTGGAGACTGCCACTTGGGCGCCGGGCGTCTTGATGGATAGCGTCTTGATCATCTCGGTCGACACGTCCGTCTCGTGGCGCTTGTTCATCCAGATCCCTCCTTTGCTCAGCAGCCGAAGATGGCCGATCGAGATGTTGAACGAGATGGGCTGGAACGAGAACAGGCCCTCCTTCTTGCGGTTGGCCGGCAGCATCGCGAGCCCCAGTCGCTGGGCCTGGCGAGCGGACCTGGGGTGGACCTCCTGCCCCGCGAGCATCATCGAGCCGGAGGTGATCGGGCGCATGCCGTAGATAGCCGAGGCGATGTCGGCGACACCGGACCCAACCAGGCCGTAGAGGACGACGGCCTCACCCTGGTGCACCGTCAGTTCCACGTCGCGGAAGGCCCCGCGGGAGCCAAACCCATTCAGGACCAGCTGCGGCTTGCCAACCGACTCTGCGGTCCTCGTGGACTGGGCGAGGGCGAACTCGCCACCAACCATCATCTCGGCGACGCGCCGGACGTCGAGGCCACCGATCTCGTAAGTGCCCAGCGTCCGGCCGTCTCGCATGACTGTGACGACGTCGGCAATCTCGAAGAGCTCGTCGAGCCGATGGGTGATGTAGATGATCGATACCCCGGATTTGGTCAGCCGTCGGATTGCGGCATAGAGCACCCCGATCTCGACATCGGTCAAGATTGCCGACGGCTCGTCGAGGATGAGAATCTTGGCGTCACCAGCCAGTGCCTTGGCGATGGCCACCTGCTGCGCCTCGGCGGCCGAGAGATCCTCGACGTGCCGGGTCGCGTACTCTGGGGGAAGGCCTATCCGGTTCAGCAGGTCAACGACTAGGGCGTTCTGCCCCACCCAGTCGATCCGCGGCCCCTTCCGAATCTCACGCCCGAGGAAGATGTTCTCGGCCACCGTCAGCTGCCCGAAGAGCTGTGTCTCCTGGTAGACGGTGGCGATGCCCAGGTCGATGGCGTCGATAGCGCCTCGGACGGTGACCTGCTCGCCATCCAGTTCCATGGATCCGGTATCCGAGGATTCCGCACCGGCGATGATCTTGATCAGTGTGGACTTGCCCGCACCGTTCTCACCCACGAGTGCGTGGACCTCACCGGGCATCAGGCAGAAGTCGGCGTGCCGGATAGCCTGCACGCCGCCAAACCGCTTGCTGACGTCCTTGAGGAACAGTCGTGGCGTCCCTGTTGCCGCGCGTTCGTCGAGCGCCTCGGACACAGCGTCAACTCCAGTTGCTCGGCAGCGTATTTGCCAGGGGGCGGTGCCCGCTGCCCCCCTGGCAAATAACCGCGGGTGGATGAAGGATCAGTAGTTGAACTGAGACGCGTTTTCCTTGGTCAGCACCAGCGGCGCACCGAGTAGGAGCTCCTTGGTGTCAGGATTCCACGTGACACCCTTGATCGTGCTGGTCACGTCATTGGTCGCCTGGAACTGCTTGCCTTGAGCCATCTGGACACCGGCCCAAGCCGTCAGGTAGCCGAGGTTCTGCACGTCCCACAGGATTGAGCCGGACGAGGATCCGTCCTGCAGGTAGGGCAGCATCGACTGCGGGGTGCCGACCCCCACCGTGAAGACCTTGCCGATCTTGCCAGCGTCACGGACGGCCTGCGCCACGCCCGGTGCGGAGGTGGTGCACTGGCCGATGATGCCGGTCAGATCGGGGTTGGCGTTCATCAGGTCGGTGGCCATCTGGGTGGCCTTGTTCTGGTCCTCGCCCGCGAACACGGTGGGGAGCATCGTGATGTTCGGGTACTTGTCCTTGAACGTCTGGTCCTCAACCTTGATCCAGGAGTTCAGGTTCGCGGCGGTCTCACCGCAGGACACGATCACGGCTTTGCCCTTTTCGCCCATGGCCTTGGCCAGCGTGTCGGCGGTGCCCTCGCCGATGCCCTGCGAGGATGCCTGCTCGACGAAGACCCTACGCACGGAGTTCGGCGCATCAGTGTCCGCGGTGGCAACCTTGATGCCCGCGGCCTCGGCCTCCTTGAGGATCGGTGCCAGCGAGTCGGGGTCGTTCGGGGCGACGATCAGGACGTCGACCTTCTGCTGAATCATTGAACGGACGATGTCCGCCTGGGCCGCCGGGTCAGCGGTTGTCGGTCCCTGGTACACCCACTTGAGGCCGGGAATCGCGGACTGCGCCTTCTGGCCACCGGTGTTCATCGCTTCGAAGTACGGGATGCCTTGGATCTTGGGAACGAAGGCAACAGTGACCTTGGTTCCACCTGCCGACGCCCCGCTGGACGGAGCAGTTGCTGCGTTGCGGCTGCTGCAAGCCGCTGTTGTCGCGAGCGCCGTTGCGAGCACGGCTACCATCACTAGACGGGACCGGGGTGTTTTTAGCACTTGATTCTCCTGACTGTGTTGGGTGGGGGATTGACCGGGTGGAAGGCGGTCAAGAAGCGACAGCGCCATCACCGCGATGGACGTCGCGGCGGTCGATCGGTATGCCCATTTCCCGCCACGGAGCCAACTGCTCCTCGGTTGCGCCCTCGTCCGTTAAGAGCCCGGACAGCCGATCGGGCGCGAGCCACGGTTGGAACGTGAGACCGGTGAACTTGCTGGAGTCCACCAGCGCGTAGACCTGGACACAGTTGGCGACCAGGGCACGCTTGGACTCCGCTTCGTCCAGCGACACCTCGGACAGGCCGGCGTCGGGAGTGATCGCGTTGCAGCTGAAGAAGCCCTTGCTTACGACCCCCGAGAGTGCGGCCCGGGAGGAGGATGAGATCAGCGTGGCCCGGGAGGACCGGCGCAGGATGCCACCAGCCAGGTAGACCGTCGCGGAGGAGTGGTCGAGCAGCAGCGTTGCCGTGGCCAGGCTGTTGGTGACAACGACGAGTTCGCGGCGGTCGAGAATCTCCTGGGCGAGGAAGTAGCAGGTAGTCGAGGAGTCGAGGCAGACGGTGTCGCCGTCCCGCACGAGCCGTGCGGCGCGACGGGCGATGTCGCCCTTGGCCCCGCTGGCCTGGCCGAGCCGGTAGGCGAACGATCCCTCGTCGTGGATGTCCGTGCGGACCGCTCCCCCGTGGACGCGGCGGAGCACCCCACGGCGCTCCAGGTCGGACAGGTCCTTACGTATGGTGACCATGGAGACGCCAAATTGTGATGCCAGACCGCGTACCAACACCTGACCCTGGTCCTCGGCGGCGCGTTGGATCATCTCCTGCCGGGATGCCTCCACCAGGAGGTCCACGTGAGCCTCCTCGCTCGACGTAGTGCACTGCTGGCAACCACGATGGAAGAGGATCCCGTCGATGTCAAGGAAACGGAAGCAAAAGCAAAGTCATCGCTTTCGGTTCGCTGTCGTCACGAAAGTCGCTCAGCCGCCTCTGCCCACCGGGGGGGGTCTCCGGACGGTGTGTAAGTCTGGAAGTCCTCCCCGATGAGGCGTACCTGGCGCAGGTCCATCAGACTGCCCTCCAGCAGGCCGAGGCCCCGCGCCTGGATCAGGACGTTGCCCAGCGCGGCGCCCTCGACAGGGCCCGCTACCACCGGCAACTCGGTCGCATCGGCAGTCAGCTGGGCCAGCAGGCGGTTCCTGACTCCGCCGCCCACCATGTGAACCGAGTCGACGACCGTACCGGAGAGGTCCTGGGCCTCCCGGATGGCGATCCTGTGACACAAAGCCAGAGAGTCGTGAATGCACCGGACCATGGAGGGGCGGTCGGCGGGCTCAGGCTGGCCGCCGGCCCGAGCCAGGATAGCCAGTCGGCCAGGCATGTCCCCCGGTGGGAGCAGGCTCACGTCGCGGGCATCCACCACGGTGCGCAGCGGCTCGCAGGCTGCGGCGGCTTGGATGAGCCCAGGCAACTCGGCCGAGCCGAGACCCCACTCGCGGAGGCACTCGTTGAGCATCCACAGCCCCATGACGTTCTGCAGGAAGCGCACCGTGCCGTCGGGTCCGAGCTCGTTGCTCATCCCGGCCAGCCGTGCCTCCTCTGTGACCACAGGCTTTGTCAGCTCCAGGCCGACAAGCGTCCAGGTCCCGCTGGAGATGAATGCGAAATGCTCACTGCGCGCTGGCACGCTGACGACCGCCGAGGCCGTGTCATGGCTCGCCGCCGCCAGCACCAAAGGAAGCGCTCCGTCTGGTTCCAGGTCCAGCACACGCGCAACGCGCGGGTCCACGTGGCCCAGCACGGCACCGGGCTCGACCAGAGTGGGCAGGAGCCGGCCGAGGTCCATGCCGAAGTGCGCCCGCAGCTCAGACAGGGTGTCCTCGCTCCATGCACGCCGCTGCACGTCGAGAAGGCCGGTTGTGGACGCCATTGTGAGCTCGGCCCGCACCTCACCGGTGAGCCAGTAGTTGATGAGGTCAGGCAGGAAGACCAAGTCGGCCGCGGTCCGCCAGACCTGCTCCCCCGACGACGCCACCAGCTGGAAGAGGGTGTTGAACGGGTGCGGGTGGAGCCCGCAGCGCTGATACTGCACCTCGGGTGGCACGACCGCCGCGTATGCCGGCACGGCCAGCTCGGTGCGCCGGTCGCGGTAGTGGACGGGATTGCCGATCAATTCCCCGTCCGAGTCCAGAAGACCGTAGTCGACGCCCCACGTGTCCACGGCGATGGACAGCAGGGAAGCGTCCCTGCTCCGCACGAAGACCACCGCCCGCCGCAGGCCCTCCTGCACCCCCTCGAGCAGGCGCAGCATGTCCCACCGCAGCGTCACCCGATGTTTGCCGAGCACAGGCACGGGCCCGTTCGGGAACCGGTGCACCTCGTGCATCCGGATCCCGTCAGCGGACACGTGCCCGACGATGACACGTCCGCTCGAGGCGCCGAGGTCGACGGCAGCGACGTACCCCTCCGCACGGACCATTAGCGGTTTACGCGCCCCAACCCGCCTTGGTTGCCACCCAGCCGCTCGGCCGCGATCTGCTCAAGGTAACCGCTGCGGGCGAAGGCGTCCATGGGGCGCGGTCCTGGTCTTGCTCCTCCCGCAGATCGTCAAGGATCCGGCGACCGTCCGTGTTGTAGGCGTCCCTGAGTATCCCGTTGGGGCCGGGTACGGAGTCGGCCTGCTGGGCTGCCGCGAACACCTCGTGGTCCAACAGCAGCGCCTTGGCCATCGCCTCCTGCACATTCATGATCGAGCGAATCTGCCCGGGGATCTTCGGCTCTAACTTGTGGCACGGGTCCAATGTGAAACTCACCACGGAGTCCGGACGCAGCGCGTCGGCCAGCTCGCTCTCATACATCATCATGGACAGCTGAAACGGGTCCGAGGCGCCGACCATGAGGTCGTCCACGGCGTAGGAGCGGGAGTTGGAGTCGAAGGCCCCGAGCCTCCCGACTCGCAGCAGCTGCATGACGATGAACTTGAGGTTGGTCCCCGGTGCGCGCGATGTCCGGTATCGAGCACGACCGTCGCCCGGTCCCCTAGCGCCACGCAGCGGAGCACAGAGGTCCCCCAGTCCGGGACGTCCTTGGCGTAGAAGGCCGGCTCGAAGAACTTGTACTCGAGGATCATGCGCCGGCCCCGCTGCGGTGCCGCATACATCTCGGCTAGGCACTCCGAGAGACGCTCCTGGCGGCTCCGCAGGTCGTCCTGCCCGGGGTAGTTGATTCCGTCGCCGAGCCAGATCGTCAGGTCTGTCAACCCTGTCTGCGTCATGATCTCGATGTACCCGCGGTAGTGATGGATGGCCTTGGTCCGCATGCGCCTGTCGGAGTAACACAGGGACCACATCACATAGTCGTCATCCTGGATCGCGTTTGAGTTGATGGCGCCGATCGTCATACCGAGACCGACGGCGTTTTCCGTAAGCTTGCCGTAGTCGTCGACGGTGTCCCACGGCATGTGCAGCGAGACGGGGGGGCCAAACCTGCGTCGAGGCTCACCTGGGCGGCGTCGGCGATCTTCTCCCACGGGTTCCGTGGCACACCGCGTTGCGCGAACACCTTGAAACACGTGCCCGAGTTCCCGAAGGCCCATGAGAGGACCTCGATGGTCTGTTGCCGGAGCTGCTTGAGCGCTGACTTGGTGATCGTGGTGCCGGTCGTGATGCCACCTCCACGTGACAAACCATCGGGACAGATTGCCCGACGCACTCACGGTAACTGCTTGGCCCGTTGTATGCCGGCTTGCCCGGGTGCGCGATCTGAACGAGGGCTCGGCGGCCACGAGTTTCGAGACCCGGTTCGCTAGCCCGTCGTGGCTTCGGCGACGATGGCGCTGGGGATCGTGGACTCTTCCTGAATTTCGGCAGCGAGGCTCGCGGGTAGGGTGCAGACGGCGCCGTGCACGTCGTGGCCAGCCTGCTGGAGCTCGCGCAGCGGCGCCAGGGTGTCAGCCGGACTCCAAGTGGGCGGGAGGCGTCACGTTTCGATGCTTGAGGTCGCTGGTAGACCAGCTCGCTGCGCACAACCGGATTGCTGATGCGGGCGGCGGCTTGGTCGCCGAAAACCAGGTTGAGATGCCCGGAGAGCGTGAGGGTCACCTCGACGAGGTCTGACAGGGCGACGTAGCGCAGTTCCACGGTCACGATCGACGCAAGTCTGAGGGCCGGCATGCCGGGGACGGCGAAAGTCAGCCCAAGCTTGCGCAGTTCACCAGTCCGGGACCCACCTGAATGTCAACCAGGTCGTCAGCGGTCACGTGTCCACGGTGGCTTCGTCCAGGACGATGGTTAGGCGCATGTGGTCAGCTTGGCCCCAGCGGTAGACCTTGCGCAGGATCATCGTGATCGGTGGCGGATGGCTTCGAAGGCGGCGAGTGCCTTGTCGTCGGCGTCGGGCAAGGTGTGTAGGTACTTCTGGGTGGTCATGACTTGGGAGTGGCCCATGCGTTCCATGACGGATTTGAGGTCCGCGCCGCCGACCAGAAGCCATGAGGCGTGAGCGTGGCGCAGGTCGTGGACGCGGACGTGGAAGTCGAGTCCGGAGCGTTCCAGGGCGGGCAGCCACACCTTGGTGCGGAAGGTGTTGCGGGACATCGGGTTGCCGCCGGCAGTGTTGGTGGACGAGAAGATCAGGTCGTCGCGGCCGAGGCCCAGGTGCTC
>Ga0209747_1000687_pt1 | contig 18406 bp, 16 predicted proteins | sample BarGraNGADG00311_FD_184498 | JGI IMG/M metagenome (GOLD analysis project Ga0209747, IMG submission 184498) | Arctic peat soil microbial communities from Barrow, Alaska - Barrow Graham LP Ref core NGADG0011-311 (SPAdes) (version 2) | ecosystem: Environmental > Terrestrial > Soil > Wetlands > Peat...
GAAACCGAGCCATGGACGCTGGCCAGGCAGGGGCAGCAGGAGCGGCTGACGCAGGTCTTGTCCGACGTCGTGGAGGCTGTGAGGATTGCGGCGGTCCTGTTGCTGCCGGTCATGCCCGGATCGTGCGCGGAGATCCTGCGCCGTATGGGCGAGACGCGCGCGCCGAAAGAACTGCGGCTGGACGTTGATGCGGTGTGGTCAGGCGCCACCGAGCGCGTGGTCACGAAGGCCGAACCGCTCTGGCCGCGGCTCGAGGCCGCGCCGGTTTACGCCGCCACGGCCGCTACCCGGAAAGAGGAAGAGACGATGAGTGACCAACCGACGGGCCAGCTGCCCGTACCCGTTCAGACGGCGACGCTTGCCGTTCCCGCGACGCTGGCCGCGTCTGAGGCTGCCTCGCCGACACCGGCCGCGCCTGCGCCTGCCGCGGCGACGTCCGCCGCTGCGGCGCCAGAGGGCGACAAGATTTCGATCGAGGATTTCATCAAGGTCGATCTTCGCGTCGCGAAGGTCCTGGCGGCCGAGAAGGTCAAGGGTTCGAAGAGACTGATCAAGATGCAGATCGACGTCGGCACCGAGCAACGGACGATCGTCGCCGGCATCGCCGAAGCCTACGAACCCGAAGCGCTGGTCGGGCGGTCGGTCGTGATCGTCGCCAACCTGAAACCGGCGAAGCTGATGGGAATCGAATCGAACGGGATGGTGCTGGCGGCCAGTCCCGAGGGCGGCCTGCCCACCCTGCTCGGCTTCGAGAATCCGCCGCCGCCCGGAAGCCGGGTCAAGTGATTGACAGCCACTGTCACCTCGCCGACCCGGCATTCGCCGGGGACCTCGACGAGGTGGTGCGCCGCGCGCACGACGCGGGTGTGTCCGACGGGCTCTGCATCCTGGCGTTCGGGGATGCCGCCGAATCGGCGCAAGCCTCGAGGGTGCGGGCGGCGTGGCCAGGGGTGAAGTTCGCCATCGGCGTCCACCCGCACCAGGCTCACGAGTTTGCCGGTCGGGAGGGCGAGGTGACAGCCGCCGTCAGGAGCGCGCTTTCGAGCGAGCTCGGCGTGCGGGCGATCGGCGAGATCGGTCTCGACTACCACTACGATCTTTCGCCGCGCGACGTCCAGCGCGAGGTGTTCCGGGCGCAAGTCCGGCTGGCGCGGGAGACGAGTCTGCCGGTAGTCGTGCATGCGAGGGAGGCAGACGAGGACACGGTGTCAATCCTCCGTGATGAAGGGGCCGGCGAGGTGCGCGGCATCTTTCACTGCTTCTCCGGCACCGAACAATTGGCACGGGAGGCGCTCGACCTCGGCTTCCTGCTGTCGTTCTCGGGGATGGTGACGTTTCCGAAGGCACAGTCGATCAGGACGATCGCGGCAGACGTGCCGGCGGACCGGCTGCTCGCGGAAACCGACTGCCCGTACCTGGCTCCGGTTCCCATGAGAGGACGGCGAAACGAGCCGGCGTTTGTCGCCCGGACCGTCGCGACACTGGCCGAGGTTCGACGCGTCGCGGTCAACGACCTGGACCGTGTGATGACCAGCAACTTCGCCAGGCTGCTCGGTGCGTGAGCGCGTCAGCCCGCCCGGTTCGCGCATGGCCGGACGCGGGTTGGCGCGTTGACACCTCCCGCGCAAGTATGGTCTGATCAACCCATTCAGCGCTCCGTGGACAAATCAGTGGTCACCCTGTCCGACATCTTCGAACCCATACGCCTGGACCTCGATCAGGTCGAGCGCGAGTTCGCCCGCCATGTCGAGTCGCACGTCGCCCTGATCCCCGAGATCGGTCGGTACATTCAGGACGCCGGCGGGAAACGCGTCCGGCCCGCGGTCCTGTTGATGGCCGCGCGCCTTTCGGGGTACTCCGGCAACCTCGCGGTGCTCTACGCGTCGGTCGTGGAGTTCATCCACACAGCCACCCTGGTCCACGACGACATCGTGGACGACTCGACGCTGAGGCGCGGCCGCCAGGCGGTCCACTCGAAGTGGGGCAACGACGTCACGGTCCTGCTGGGCGACTATCTCTACATCAAGTCGATGGCGCTGGCGCTCACCCAGGATTCGCTGGACGTCGTCCGGATCCTGTGCGACGTGACCCTGCGGATGATCGAAGGCGAGCTGTTCCAGTTGTCGAAGAACGGCGACCTGGCAGTCAGCGAGAGCGACCACTTCGAGATCATCCAGAGAAAGACGGCCGACCTGTTTGGCGGCTGCGCGGAGATTGGCGGGATCCTCGGAAACGCGGGACCGGAGGGCCGGCGCGCGCTGCGGGAGTACGGCTTCAACCTCGGTGTTGCGTTCCAGTTGGTGGATGACCTGCTGGACCTCACCGGCCGCGAAGAAGTTCTGGGCAAGCCGATCGCCAGCGATCTGCGCGAGGGAAAACTCACCCTGCCCCTCATCCACCTGGTGCAGCAAGGCGGGCCGCACGTCCGCACGCTGGTCGCCGACGTGGTTCGCGACCGCCAGTTGACACCCGAGCGGTGGCAGGAGATTGCGGCCTGCCTGAGCGAGCACCGGTCGCTCGACTACGCGTATCGCAAGGCGACAGAGTTCGGCGCCCGCGCGAAGGGCAGCCTCGCCGCCCTCCCGGCAAGCCCGGAGCGGGAGGGCCTGATGGCCCTCGCGGACTACGTGCTCTCCCGCGATCGTTGACGCGTCCAGGTCATGGCGCCCCGCCCGGGCCCACGTCCGCAGGAGCCCTCGTGACACCCGCCGAACGTCATGCCGATCTCCTCGCCTGCATCCGCCACCACGAAGAGCGCTACTACGTCCTGAACGACCCCGAGATCTCGGACGCCGAGTTCGATGCCCTGATGAAGGAACTCGGGGCGCTGGAGCGCGAGTTCCCGGACCTCGTGACTCCTGACTCGCCCTCGCAGCGTGTCGGCGGAAGGCCGGTCGAGGGCTTCGAGAGCGTCGAGCACCAGGTACCGATGCTGTCGCTCGACAACTCCTACAACGAAGACGAGGTGACCGCGTTCGATGAACGCCTGCGGCGGGCGCTCGACGACGCGGGAGTCGACGCCGCGTCGGTGGAGTACGTGGCGGAACTGAAGATCGACGGCCTCAGCATCTCGCTCACCTACGAGGATGGGCATCTCGTCCGCGGCGTCACTCGAGGCGACGGCTTTCGCGGCGAAGACGTGACGTCGAACGTGCGGACCATCCGCGCCATTCCGCTCGCGCTCGCGCAGCCGGTCCCGGGCCGGCTGGAGATTCGCGGAGAGGTCTATCTGCCCCGCGCGGCGTTCGATCGCGTGAATCGCGAGAGGGAAGAACGTGACGAGCCGGTGTTCGCCAACCCACGGAACGCGGCGGCAGGCACGATGCGCAACCTGGATCCCTCCGAGGTCGCGCGCCGCGGGTTGTCGGCGTTCACGTACCAAGTGCTCGGTCCGCCGCGCGTCGTGCCCGGCCGGCACGCGGACACCCTCGCGCTGCTGCGACGATGGGGACTGCCGGTTGAAAGGAACTGGCAGCGGTGCGTCGGCGTGGGCGAAGTGCTTGCGTATTGCGGGAAATGGGAGGACGCGCGCCGGGCGCTGCAGTTCGACACGGACGGCGTCGTCGTCAAGCTGGACGATATGGCCCTGCGGGAGAAGGCGGGCGCGACGTCGAAGTTCCCGCGGTGGGCGATCGCGTTCAAGTTTCCCGCCGAGCAGGCGACCACGAAGCTGCTGCGGATCGACGTGAACGTGGGCCGGACCGGCGCCGTGACTCCCTTCGCCGTGCTGGAGCCCGTCCGGCTGTCCGGTTCGACGATTCAGCTGGCCACGCTTCACAACGAGCAGGACGTGGCGCGCCGCGACATCCGGCCGGGCGACTACGTCCTGGTGGAGAAGGGCGGCGAGGTCATCCCGAAGGTTGTCAAGCCGGTGCTCTCGCTGAGGGGGGCGGACGTCGTGCCCTGGCAGATGCCGCACGAGTGCCCGAGCTGCGGGAGCCGCCTGCATCGTCCCGAGGGCGAGGTGGTCTGGCGGTGCGTGAACACGGCGTGCCCGGCGCGGTTTCGACGCAGCCTCGAGCACTTCGCCTCGCGCCGCGCCATGAACATCGAGGGGCTTGGCGAGGCGCTGGTGGACCAGGTCGTGAGCGCAGGCCTCGTGCGCGATTTCGCGGATCTCTACCACCTGACCGAGGAGCCGTTGGCCGCGCTCGAGCGGATGGGAACCAAGTCGGCGCAGAAGCTCCTCCAGCAGGTCGACGGAAGCCGCCGGAACGACGCGTGGCGCCTGCTCTACGCGCTTGGCATCCGGTACGTCGGCGAACGGGTCGCGCAGGTTCTCATTGGCGGGTTCGGTTCGATCGACGAGGTCGAGGAGGCGCCGCTCGAGCACCTGCAGTCGGTGAACGAGATTGGCCCGGTCGTCGCCGCCGCCGTTCGCGAGTACTTCGACGAGCCGCGCAACCGGCAGTTGGTGGGGCGCTTGCGCGACGCCGGCCTTCGTACCGTGGGAGAGAAGACCGCGCCCGAGGCAACTGGAGGCGCGCTGGCCGGGCAGACGTTCGTCGTGACCGGCGCGTTGAGCGGCCTGTCGAGGGACGAAGCATCTGCGGCCATAGAAGCGCTAGGGGGTAAGGTCACCGGGTCGGTGAGCCGCAAGACCACGTACCTGGTTGTGGGGGCGGAGCCCGGGAGCAAACTCGACAAGGCGCGCGAGCTCGGCATCTCCGTTCTGGACGAGCAGGCGTTCCTCAAACTCATCGGGCGAGGCTGACCCATGAAATCTCGCATCCTGGTGATCGACGACGAGGCTGCCATCCGCGATTCGCTGCGGATGATCATCGAGTACGAGGGCTACGAGTTCATTGGGGCCTCGTCGGGACCAGACGGCATCACGCTGGCCGAGCGCGAGTCGCCGGACCTCGTCCTTCTCGACATCAAGATGCCTGGCATGGACGGGTTCGAGGTGTTGGAGCGGATCAGGGCGATCTCGGACGTGCCGGTGGTGATGATCTCCGGGCACGGGACGGGGGCGACCGGCGCTGACGCCGTCCGGCGCGGCGCCTTCGATTTCATCGACAAGCCGCCCGACACCGATCGCCTCCTGGTCACCATTCACAACGCGCTCGAACGGCGCCGCATCACCGACGAAGTGCACGCGCTGCGGCGCGCCGTGGAAGTGAAACACGAGATGGTGGGCAGTTCGGCGCAGATCCGGCAGGTGATGGAGGCCGTGCGCCGGGCCGCGCCGACCAACGCCACCGTGCTGATCCAGGGCGAGAGCGGCGTCGGCAAGGAACTGGTGGCCCGCGCGATTCACCGGAACAGCCTGCGGAGCCGCGAGCGCTTCGTGCAGGTGAACTGCGCGGCCATCCCGGAGGAGTTGATCGAGTCGGAGTTGTTCGGCCACGAGAAGGGGTCGTTCACGGGCGCGACCGAGAAGCAGATCGGCAAGTTCGAGCAGGCCGACCGCGGGACAGTCTTCCTGGATGAAGTGGGCGACATGAGCCTGAAGACCCAGGCGAAGGTGCTGCGGGTCCTCCAGGAAGGCGAGGTCGAACGCGTCGGGTCGGCGCGGACGATTCGCGTGGACGTGCGGGTGATCGCCGCGACCAACAAGGATCTCGAGCGGGAGATCGAGAAGGGGAACTTCCGCGAGGACCTGTTCTTCCGCCTGAGCGTCATCCCGATCTCGGTGCCGCCGCTCCGGGAACGCGTCGAGGATATTCCGATCCTCGTCCAGCATTTCCTGGATGCGCTCGCCCGCGAGAACAACTTCAGGCGCAGGCGCATTGCGCCGCAGGCGATGGAGGCGCTGCAGCGGCAACGGTGGAAGGGCAACATCCGCGAGTTGCGCAACACGGTGGAGCGCTGCATCATCATGACGACGGGCGATACGATCGACCTGGCCGACCTTCCCGAGGCGCTGCGGTTTGACGGTCGCCTCCCGGCAACCGATAATGGGGGAGAGGCGAAGGCGGGTGCGGCCGCCACGCTGCGGGAATTCAAGGAATCGTCGGAGCGAACGTTCCTGGTGCAACGGCTTCGCGAGAACGCGTGGAACATCTCGAGGACGGCCGAAGTCATTGGAACGCCGCGCAGCAATCTGTACAAGAAGCTCGAGTTCTACAAGATCAGCCAGGAATCGGACGGGTCGCGGTGAGAGTGGGACCGTCGCCCGTCGCTCTTTGACAATTTGCCGCAGGAAGCCAGACGACCGCCGCGCACCGGTTGTCTCGCGGCGCTCGCGCCGCGGGAAACGCCGGGGCGGGGAGGAAAGTCCGAACTCCGTAGGGCAGTGCGCCGGGTAACGCCCGGTCAGGGTGACCTGAAGGAAAGTGGCACAGAAAATATACCGCCCTTCGACTCGCCCCTCCGGGGCTCGCTCAGGGCAGGCCCACGCAGGGCTTGCCTCGAGCGAATCCCGAAGGGGTGAGTCGAGAGGTAAGGGTGAAAAGGTGCGGTAAGAGCGCACCGCGCCGACGGCAACGTTGGTGGCAGGCAAAACCCCGCACGGAGCAAGACCAAATAGGGAGGCGTTATCAGGACGGCCCGTCCGAAGCCTCCGGGTAGGTCGCTTGATCCCGCCAGTGATGGCGGGGCTAGAGGAATGGTCGTCACGCTGTAGCCCAGGCGCAAGCCGGGGCGAAGGCGGACAGAACTCGGCTTACGGCTTCTCTGCGGCGCTTTTCTCAGTACCATGAACCTTGGCTCCTGAATCCCGAATCCTGATTCCCGGACCCTGACTGACTCCCGACTCCCGGCTGCTGACTCCTGAATCCTTGTTCATTGGATCGACACCCATGTCCCTCTACCTCGTGACCGGCGGCGCCGGCTTCATCGGCTCGCACCTGTCTGAAGAACTTGTTCGCCGCGGCGAGCGCGTGCGCGTCGTGGACAGCCTGATCACGGGCAAGCGCGCGAACCTGGCGCACGTGCCAGGCGTCGAGTTCCTCGAGGGCGACCTTTCGGACGTGGACGTAGCGCACCGCGCCGTGGCTGGCGTGGACTACGTGCTCCACCAGGCGGCCATCCCCTCGGTGCCGCGGTCGGTGAGCGACCCTATCACCTCGAACCGATCGAACATCGACGCGACGCTGAACGTCCTCGTCGCCTCGCGCGACGCCGGCGTCAAGCGCCTCGTCTACGCCGGGTCGTCGTCGGCCTATGGAGACACACCCACGCTTCCCAAGCACGAGGAGATGCCGACCAGGCCGCTGTCGCCGTACGCGCTCCAGAAGCTGGTGGGCGAGCAGTACCTCGCGCTGTTCACGACACTCTACGGGCTCGACACCGTCACGACCCGCTACTTCAACGTGTTCGGGCCGCGCCAGGACCCCTCGTCGCCCTACTCTGGCGTGATCTCGCTCTTCATCAGCGCGCTGGTGGACGGGGGTCAGCCGATTATCTACGGCGACGGCGGCCAGACGCGCGATTTCACCTACGTCGCCAACGTCGTGGACGGCGTCCTTCGCGCGTGCCACGCCCCCGGGATCGCCGGGCAGATGATGAACGTGGCCACGGGGGGGCGCATCAGCCTGAATGAGCTGCTGGCCACTATGTGCGACCTGCTGGGGGTCCAGACGGAGGCCATCTACCGCGAGCTACGGGCTGGCGACGTTCGCGACTCGCAGGCAGACATCAGCCGGGCGAAGCAGTTGATCGGCTACGTGCCGCTGGTGGATCTCCGCGAGGGGCTCGAGCGGACGCTGGCGTGGTATCGAGGCGCTGAGGTCGCGAGCCGCTAGCGTCGGACCACCAAGCTGCTTTCGGCTCTGGGCTTCCTGCGTGTGGCGCCGGGAGCCCAATGTTCGCCGTTCCAGGCCTCCGGTCGTGGGCGCCACCAGCGGCCGGCGTCCGGGGCTTGGCCCCGCTGGTAACCTCGGTTTCCCTCCATCGAACCGCCGTTGCCTCTCTGATTCTCAGAAATCACGGCAAATCCATCCGACCCTGGTGCCGCGGGTAACTCCGGTAGCCGTTTCTCGCGGGCTCTCCAGGCCCGACTTCGTCTTGCTGCCGGTTGGATGCCAGGAACTGATTCAAATCCAACATGTTATGGCTGCGCTCCTGATCGTGGCCCGCTGGCTTTGGTCTTGCCTTCACCTGGGTGACCCCGGCGGAACCGAGCGGCGGTGCCCGACCTCGAACCGACGCCGGGTGGCCGACCGGGGTCATCACTGCAGGACGAGGATTCTCGTTTCACTTCGAGAAGGAGGAACCATGTATCGACTGCATGTCGGAGCGGCCCTGGTGCTGGCCGTGCTGCTCGCGGCCCCGCTGGCCCTGGCGGAGCAGGCCAGCCCCGCGAAGGCGGCGCCTGGAGCGGTGGTCAACATCAACACGGCCACCGCGGAGCAACTCGATGGGCTGCCAGGGATCGGCGTGAAGATGGCGGCCCGCATCATCGACTATCGGCAGAAGAACGGCGGCTTCAAGAAGCTGGAAGACCTGATGAGCATCCAGGGAATTGGCGAGAAGAACTTTCTCAAGCTGAAGCCGCTCATTACGATCGGCCAACCCAAGACAGAGAAAGGGAACCAGAGTCAGTAGGCATCCCGGCTCGCCGAGCCTCCGGGGGACGCCGAATGATTCGAACTGCGCCGGGAACGGACGGGCATTGCCGGAGACAGGGTCGCCGAATGGTCCTCGCGTCTCTGCGAGGACCTGCGCTTCTGCCGCCCGCCGGCCGTGATCCGGGTGCCCGTCGTTCCGGGGAGGACCAGACGATGCACCGCGCTGCCTATTCTGTTCTCGAGCTGCTCGTCTGCCTCGCGCTCGCGCTGGTCGTCTGCGGGAGCGCCGCGCCGGTATTGATCGCTTCGCGAGATGGGGTGCGGGCAATCGGGGCAACGGACTTCCTTGTGGCACAACTGCATGCAGCCCGCATGGAAGCGCTCAAGCGCCGGTCGCACGTCGCTCTGCGCTTCGAAACGGATGGTGACGACTACCTGCTGGCGGTCTACGTGGACGGCAACGGGAACGGGGTTCGCGCCAGCGACATCATCGCCGGCATCGATAGCCTGCTATGCCCCCGCGAGCGGCTCGACCAGCAGTTCGCCGGGGTCGGGTTCGGGTTCGAAGACGGCGTGCCCGACGTGGATGGCACCGATGCGCTCGACAACCGGGACCCGATTCGCGTCGGCCGCAGCCGGATGCTCTCCTTCAGTCCCACCGGAACCTCCAGCACGGGCACCGTCTATCTCCACGGAAGAGGACGAAGGCAGCTGGCCGTGCGAGTGCTGGGCGGAACGGGGCGCATCCGAAGCCTGACTTTCGATTTCGGAGCACAACGATGGCAGCCGCGATGACGTTCGGGGGGCCGCGTGACGCTGCGACCAGCCACGCCGAAAGACGGCGGTTCCGACGGATTGGGGAGGCCGAGCAGTGTGCCGCAGCGGGTGCCCGGCTGCGACCGGGCAGGGACGTGTCGATCCTCAACGTCTCCAGGGGAGGCGCGTGCGTGGAGGCGGCGTCCCGCGTCTTGCCCGATACCCGGGTCGAACTGCAGGTGACGCTATCGGCCTGGCGGTGGGCTGTCGGCGCCCATGTGCTCCGCTGTCATGTGTCGGCGCTCGTCGAGGATCAAGGCGCCACGTATCGGGCCGCTTTGCAGTTCGAACGGTTGATGGATGCGGACGTCGAGGCGCAACTGCGCAAGGCGCTCGTCGAGGTGGGGGGCGAAGGAGGACCGCGCGGGTATCAAGTTCCCATCAAGGGGCATCGCGATCCTGCGGCGTTGGGAACTATCTACCCTGAACGTGGGACCGCGTTGTGAAAGAACGCCCAATTTCGGAAGAAAACGGGACGCTGGCTTCGCTGATGAGGTGGCACGAAGATTGATACTCACGCTACCACCGGCGTTCTCGACAATTCCGGAGGCCACGATGATCCGCTTGGAGAACAGCCAGCTCGATGTGCTTCCCGCTCCGCTGCACAGACCCTGGGTCCGGTCTCGCGACCGGCGCACGGCGGTAGCCAGGTTGCTGACCTCCCTTGCCCAGCACCTCAGGGATGGGCAAGAGACCGCGACGCTTCGAGCCCGGTTCGAGGCCGGCCTGCGAGAGGCGTTGAGGGTGCCGGCCGTTCGGCTGCGCGAGCATCCGCCGCCGTATCTGGCGGCGCTGCCGACCGGCGCGGACGCTCCACGCCGCGCCTGTGTGGACGTGCCCACCAGGCACGGCTCGCCGCGGGTTGTTCTCGAGGCGACGCTCGACTCCGAGATGGTGTTCGATGCCTGGGACACGCAGCTGCTGATGGTCGCGGCGCAGTTGGCGGCTCTCGTCATCGAGCTGGACCGGCGGCGGAGTAGTCAGCCACGGTTCTCGAGCGTCGCGCTTCGGCGGGACTCATCGACGCCGTCGCTGGTCGGTACTAGCCCGGCAATGGCCACCTTGCGCGAGAACATCGAGCGCGTGGCGGCCACGGATTTCACGGTACTCATCCAGGGAGAGAGCGGCACGGGCAAGGAACTGGTGGCCCGGCAGCTGCACGAGATGAGCCGTCGCCGGAACGGGCCGTTTGTCGCCGTCAATTGCGCGGCCATTGTCGAATCGCTGCTCGAGGCCGAGCTGTTTGGTATCGAAGACCGGACGGCCACTGGCGTCCGCGGCCGGCGCGGGAAGTTCGAGCACGCCGATGGCGGCACGCTCTTCCTGGATGAGGTATCCGATCTCTCGGCGTCGGCGCAGGCCAAGCTGCTCCGGGCCCTTCAGGAGCTGATCGTGGAGCGAGTGGGTGGACACCACAGCCGGAAGGTAGACACGCGTATCGTGATCGCGACCAATAGGAGCTTGAGAGAGCTGGCCTCACACGGCCAGTTTCGCGAGGACCTGTTCTACCGGTTGTCCGGCGTCGAACTTCACGTGCCCCCTCTCAGGGCCCGCCGACAGGACATCCCGGACCTGTGCGCGCACTTCCTGTCGCGCTACCAGGCGCCGCGGCCGCTGTCTCTCAGCGCGGAAGCCGCCGAGGCCCTGCAGGTGTACGACTGGCCTGGGAACGTGCGCGAACTGGAACGCCTGATAGAAGGGGCCGTCACGCTGGCGGGGTCCGAGTGGATCGGAATCGGCGACCTGCCGCCCACCCTGCGCGGCGACTGCGCCGAGGCCCTGCGCGCGTCCTTGAAGCGCGACGACTCGATGCGGGCGTGGGGGGCGCGTTATGCCCGTCTCGTGCTCGACCGATGTCAGCAGAACAAACGCAAGGCCTGCCAGGTCCTGGATATCAGCTATCACACGCTCATGGCGTACCTGCAGTGGAAGCCTGAGCCGTCTGGGGTGCCGGCACGTCCCCAGGACTGGCCAGACCGGAAAGACGAGGGGCAGGCGGAAGGAGGGGAAGGGAAGACGGCGGACGATGGGGCGTAGGGGAAGGAGAAGGGGAAGGGGAGTCGGGCTCAGGGAAGCGAGGTCGGCCAGCGCGGGGCATGCCGCGCATGCCGGGGGCCTCCGGCGTAAACGGTCAGTGAGGCGGGCTGGGCAGCCACGAGGTCGCGCACTGACGGCGGGTCGGAATGATGACCCGGGGATCCGGAGGTGTGGAATGGGGAGCGAAGGATCGATCACTCTCATCGATGATCAACAGGCGACGACGTCGCGGTCCGATCGGCGCACCTTTCTGAGTCTCGGTCTCGGGTGCGCGGTGCCTGTTCTCGTCGGCGGGGGGGTGCTGGATGCAACTGGTACGCTGGCTGCGTGGGAGAGGCCGGCTTCCGCCGACCCGGTGATGGACCACGTCAGCCGGGAGCTCATGCGCGCCTACAACGAGATGCGTGGGCCGGCAGGGATTCGCGGTGAACATGTCCGCACGCTCGCCGCAAATCTCGACCTGCTTGGTGCGCACCTGGAGGCCAGAGGGGACGACCGGCGCCTGGACGCGGTTCTTCGTCGGCGCATTCGCGAGAACGGGCGTGAAAGGACCGTGCAGGAGTTGAGCGCCAGATATGCCGACCTGGCGGTTGGGCTGAGCCTCCAGCACGGTGTGGTCTCGCGCGTGGAGACAGACGACCAGCGCTCGCTCGCGGCGCTCGATTCGCTCGTCACGCACGGGGTCGCGGGGAGGCTGCGCGGCTCCAACAGCGGGCTTCGCCAGTTGGCCGCCAACATCGACCGGTCGAAGGCGGTCCAGCACGCGAAGCCCGTCGCCGTGGTGCTTCGCCAGAAACCGGGGGACGACTTTCTTGGGTACCCGGCTCCTGAGGGGAACATGACTTGGTGTACCTTCTTGGCAGCGATGGTGGACGGCCTGGCGGTGATTGCGGCAATTCTCGGGGCCACGGGGTTGCTACCGGCCGCGGCGCAGGTGGGAATTGCCGCGGCGGCAGTGCAGGTCTTGAAGGACGCCTTATGTCAGCTGACAGTCGCTCCCTGATGTGGACGCGGATTTTGTTCTGGTCCAGTGCGGTATCGGCACTCTCGGCGTTCTGGTGGACCGTGCGCCACGCCACGGTCGCAACGCCACGGCTCGTGGAGTGGTCCGTCTTCACGCTCATCGTGTTCGTGCTGTTCGTGGTGACCACGCTGCGAACGGTCAGGCAGCTGGCGACGGCCGAACCAGCCGTCGCCCAGCAGAAGGTGCTGGTTGTGAGCGCCATCGGGCTCATCCTGGTGGCTTTCGCGCTCAGACTTCGCTGAGGACGCCGTGGCCGAGCGGGGGAGCGGCACAGGTCGGTTGCCGCTCCCCCGCGGTCGACGCGACCGGATCCGACGGCCGATTTCGCGCCTCAAACCTCTGATTCAAGCTCGGTCGTGTGCCCGCCGCTCCTACCTCGCGAACGCGCCGGATCCCTGCCATCCGACGTCTTGACCCCACGCGCGCCCGCATAGTAGTGTTACGTGTCTGTCAGGCATTCGCCCCTTCGTTCCTGACCATCCGATGACTCCAGCGACTTCACCCCCTCTCAAGACGTCTCTGAACGGATGGCACCGGGCTCACGGCGGACACATGGTGGTCTTCGCCGGATGGGACATGCCGATCGAGTATTCGGGCCTCGCCGTCGAGCACATGGCGGTGCGTACGCGAGCCGGGCTCTTCGATGTCTCGCACAAGGGACAGGTGGAGCTGGCGGGCAAGGACGCGCTGGCCGCCGTCCAGCACATGACGAGCAACGACGCTGGCAAGCTGAAGATCGGCCAGGCCCAATACTCGGGCCTGACGACGCCGGCGGGGACGTTCGTCGATGACCTGCTGGTGTACCGGTTCGCCACCGACCATTTCCTCTTCGTGGTCAACGCGTCCAATGTGGGCAAGGACTTCGCGTGGATTACCGAGCAGGCGAAGCCGTTTGGCGATGTCTCGGCCGTCAACACCAGCGCGCGCTACGCGCTCATCGCGCTCCAGGGACCGGCGGCCCGCGAGGTCCTGCAGACCTTGACCGACGTGGACCTCGGAGCGATCGCCTACTACTGGTTCGCGCACGGGGAAGTGGCCGGCGTGCGCGCTACGATCTCGCGCACCGGCTACACAGGTGAACGCGGGTTCGAGATCTTCACGCCGCCGCAGTCGGCCGTGAGGGTGTGGGACGCGGTCCTGCAGGCAGGCCGCAGCGCCGACGTGGTCCCCGCGGGCCTCGGCGCCCGCGACACGCTTCGACTCGAAGCGGCGATGCGTCTGTACGGGAACGACATCGACGACACGACCACCGTACTCGAGGCCGATCTCGAGTGGATCGTCGGGTGGGACAAGGGCGAGTTCACCGGCCGCGCGGTGCTTGCCGATCAGAAGGCGCGCGGACTGTCGCGGCGTATCGTGGGATTCGAGATGGTGGACCGCGCCATCGCCCGGCACGGGTACGACGTGTACCTCGACGGCGCGAAGGCCGGGACCGTGACGAGCGGGACAGAGACCCCGTTCATGAAGAAGGCGATCGGCATGGCGTACCTGCCGGTTGCCCGTACCGAGCCTGGCACCGAGTTCGAGGTGGACGTCCGGGGCCGTCGCGCGAAGGCCCGCGTGGTGCCGTTGCCATTCTACAAACGTCCGAAGGGGTGACCGATGTATCCGCAGACCTACAAGTACACGAACGACCACGAGTGGATCGACCTGGCCACTGGGCGCATGGGCGTCACCGACTACGCCCAGAAACAGCTCGGCGACATCGTCTTTCTCGAACTGCCCGAGGTGGGGAAGACGGTGAAGAAGGGTGAGCAGATCGGTTCGGTGGAGTCGGTCAAGGCCGTCTCGGAGATCTTTGCCCCGGTCTCGGGCACAATCGCCGAGGTCAACGCCGGGCTCGCCGAGAAGCCCGAGAGCATCAACCACGATGCGCACGGCAGCTGGATGGTCGCGATCACGCCTGCCGATCCGGCCGAGGCGCAGGACCTTCTCGACGCCGCGCAGTACGCAGAGCTGACCAAGTGACGCACCGCTACATACCCAACACAGACCAGGACGCGCGCCGGATGCTCGAGGCCATCGGGGTCCCGAGCATCGACGCGCTGTTCGAGCCGGTTCCCGCCGCTGTTCGGCTCCAGCGCGAGCTCGACCTGCCGCCGGCGCTTTCCGAGCCCGACCTGACGGCGCACCTGGGTGCGCTGGCCGGGCAGAACGCCGACCCATCGACGCACGCGGTCTTCCTTGGGGCGGGAGCCTACAGGCACTTTGCGCCCAGCTTCATCGACCAGCTCCTGTTGCGCTCCGAGTTCTACACCGCCTACACGCCGTACCAGCCGGAGATCGCGCAGGGGACGCTGCAGGCGATCTTCGAGTTCCAGACGCTCGTGTCGGAACTGATGGGGACCGACCTGGCGAACGCCTCGATGTACGACGGCAGCACCGCGATGACCGAAGCCGCCATGATGGCCTGCCGCCTCACGAAGCGCGACCGCGTCGTCGTCGCCCGCAGCGTGCACCCGCAGTACCGCGAGGTGCTCGACACCTACGCGAAGAACCTGGGGCTGTCGATCGTGGAGGTGGGCTACCTGCCGGACGGCACGCTTGACGTTTGCGCGCTGGCCGACGCCGCGAAGGGCGCGGCGGGGGTGGTCTTCCAGTATCCGAACTTCTTCGGGGTGATCGAGGATCCCCGGAAAGCGGTCGAAGTCGCCCGCGCGGCCGGTGCGCTGAGCGTGGCCGTCGTGGCCGAGCCAGTGGCCATGGGGCTGCTGGCGCCGCCTGGAAGCCTCGGTGTCGATATCGTCGCGGCGGAGCTGCAGGCGTTCGGCGTGCCGGTGGGCTACGGCGGACCGTACTGCGGGGTCATCGCCGCGTCCGAGAAGTGCATGCGGCAGATGCCGGGACGGTTCGTGGGCATGGCGACGGATACCGAGGGACGAACCGGCTTCGTCCTTACGCTCGCCACACGCGAGCAGCACATCAGGCGCGAGAAGGCGACGTCGAACATCTGCACCAACTCCGGCCTGATGGCCCTGGCGGCCACGATGTTCATGGCGGCCTACGGCAAGGAAGGGTTGCCGGAACTCGCCCGTCTCAATTTCGACAAGGCGCACTATGCCGAGGCGGCCATCCGAAAGGCGGGCGCGAAGGCGGGCGTCACCCTGCGGTTCGCGGCGCCGTTCTTCAACGAGTTCGTCATCGGCGGGCTCGGCGACGCGGCGGCGGTGCAGAAGCGGCTGCTCGGGTCGGGCATCATCGCCGGGTTGCCGCTCGGGCGCTATTACCCCGAGTTGCGCGATTCGCTTCTGGTCTGCGTGACCGAGTTGAACCGCGCGGAAGAGATCGATCGCCTGGCGGACGGGCTGGCCGGATAGGTATTCAGGAACACGTGAACTCATGACGATACCCGATCATCGCGATCAGTTGATCTTCGATCTGAGCACGCCGGGCCGCAAGGGCTACTCGCTGCCCGCGCACGACGTGCCGCCGGCTCCGCTCGAGGGCACCGTGCCCGACGGGCTGCTGCGCAGCGGGCTCGCGGGATTCCCCGAAATGACCGAAGTGGGCCTCGTGCGCCACTACACGCGCCTGTCCACCTGGAACTATGGTGTGGACACGGGGATGTACCCGCTGGGCTCCTGCACCATGAAGTACAACCCCAAGGTGAACGAGGCGGCCGCCCGGATGCGCGGCTTCGCCGAGGTTCACCCCCTGGCGCCGGACGAGACGGCGCAGGGCGCGCTGGCGATCATGCACGCCCTCGCCGGCATGCTCGGTGAGATCACGGGGTTGCCGACCGTGTCGCTGCAGCCGGCGGCCGGCGCGCACGGCGAGCTGACCGGGATGATGATGATCCGCAAGCGGCTCATCACGCGCGACGGTCACCCGCGGAGACTCGTGCTCATCCCGGATTCCGCCCACGGCACCAACCCGTCGAGCGCCCACCTCTGCGGCTACCAGGTGCGCGAAATCAAGTCGTGCGCCCGGGGCAATCTGTCGGTCTCGGCCCTGGCGGAAGCGATGACGCCGGACGTCGCCGCGCTGATGCTCACCAACCCGAACACCCTCGGGATGTTCGAGGATGAGATCTGCGACGTGGCGCGTATCGTCCACGAACAGGGCGGCCTGGTGTACTGCGACGGCGCGAACATGAACGCGCTGATCGGCAAGGCCCGGCCGGGCGACTTCGGCATGGACATCATGCACCTGAACCTGCACAAGACCTTCTCGACGCCTCACGGCGGCGGGGGGCCGGGGTCAGGCCCGGTGGTGGCGACCAGGGAATTCGAGCCGTTCTTGCCCACGCCGGTCGTGGTGGCCACCCGCGACGGACTGCGCCTCGACTACGACCGGCCGCTGTCGATCGGCCGCGTGAAGGCGTTCCACGGTAACTTCGGAATGATCCTCCGCGCCTATGCCTACATCCGTTCGCTCGGCCCGAAGGGGATCCGGGAGAGCGCGGAGAACGCGGTGCTCAATGCCAACTACGTGCGGGCGCGCCTGCGCGACGCGTACGAGGTGCCGTACGACCGCGTCAACATGCACGAGGTGATCTTCTCGGATCACAAGCAGAACGAATACGGCGTGACGACGCTCGACATCGCGAAACGCCTGATCGACCTCGGGTTCCACCCGCCGACGATCTACTTCCCGCTGATCGTGCACGGCGCGCTGATGGTCGAGCCGACCGAGAGCGAAGGCCTGGACGAACTCGATCGATTCGTAGAAGCGATGCTGCAGATCGCGGAGGAGGCCCGGACGAATCCGGACCTGCTGAAGAAGGCGCCGGTTACGACACGGCGCAGCCGGTTCGACGAAGCCACCGCGGCGCGGAAGCCTATCCTCAAGTGGACGAGGCCGGTGGGATAAGGCAGGGACGAGGGATCCAGGGGTTAGGGGTTAGGGGTTAGGGTTAGGGAATTGAGGGCCGGATCGGCTGGATGCCGCTCCGGCCCTTTGTTTCTCAGGGCCGGTTAGCAGGGCCCCTCGCTGACGAGGAACTCGGACGGGTGCCGCCGGCCGTAGGCGATATCCAGCAACGTGTCGGCCGCGACCGTGAGCGGATCGACGATCGGGGCGGCCTGGAAGATCTCCGCGGTCAGGCCGACCGACACTTCCGTGCATGCGGGCACGATGACCGTGGCGCCGTGTGTCTGGCACCAGTGGGCAGCCGAGACGAGGTGCTCGCGCGCCTCGTCGGAGACCCGCGCGCCGGTCGCCTTGATGCCGATCGATGCATCGAAGATCGCTGACAAGACGTGTCGTTGGGGTTCCGAATCGATGTCGGGTGCCACCGGGACCAGCCCGTGGGCCTCGAGCGCGCGATGAAAGAGGCGCGTTCGGAGCGTCGCGTCGGTCGCGAGGATCCCGACACCGGTCCCGGCCGGGTATGAGGCCCGCAGCCAAGCCGCGACAATGTCCATCAGGTGGACCCACGGGATCGTCAGCGCGCGCTGGACCTCGGCGTGATAGGCGTGCGCGGTGTTGCAGACGACGAAGATCGCATCGGCGCCGGCCCGCTCGAGTCCCCGCGTGAAGGCCGCCAGGTGCGGCGCAGGGCTCGGTCCGTTCCTCAAGAGCGCCTCGGAGCGATCGGGAGTGGACGTGGCGTTGGCGACCAGCCACACCGGGTGGTCACGGTCGGACCGGGCTCCATGTCGCTCGCCGCGCGCCAGAATTTCCCGCTCAAACTGGACGTGGGCGAGCGGGCCGAGGCCGCCGAGAATACCCGGTACGAACACCTGCCCGGGCGCGAGCAGGAAAGCGGGGAGTGCCATCTTTTTCGTTCCCAAACAAGGCCGGGCTAACCGCCGAGCGCCGTTCGGCGCCGGAACTCGTCGGTCAGCCGTCGCGTGACCGGGCCGGGGGTTCCATCGCCGACGACGCGGTGCTCGACGCGGACGACTGGCATACACTCGGTCGTGGTGCCCGTAAGGAAAATCGCGTTCGCGGACAGCGCCGTTAACTAGCGTACCCGCCATCGACCGGTTGAGGCAAGGGCCGTGAACCTGCGGTGCCGGCCCACCTGCGCGGTTGACAGTATCGCTCGCGGAGAAGAGAATCCCAACTCGTATGCGAGTGCTCAATGCGCGCCAGATGCGGGAGGCCGACCGGAGAACGATTCAGGAGATCG
>Ga0209747_1000688_pt1 | contig 18379 bp, 19 predicted proteins | sample BarGraNGADG00311_FD_184498 | JGI IMG/M metagenome (GOLD analysis project Ga0209747, IMG submission 184498) | Arctic peat soil microbial communities from Barrow, Alaska - Barrow Graham LP Ref core NGADG0011-311 (SPAdes) (version 2) | ecosystem: Environmental > Terrestrial > Soil > Wetlands > Peat...
TCCATGCCGCTCCTTTCCTGAACCCGACCCGGAAGTCCGGGATGGCATTTATTATAGCAGCGGCCGGAGCGGGGAAGATGGTGCGTGATCGGAGCATGGATATGACCAAGGGTAGCAGCCAAAACCACTACCCTTGGTTTCCACCCTCTATCGCCTTATACCCAGCCCCCAACCGAATCATAAGGCAGGGGTAAAAGACATCTTAAGCAGCCGGATTCTTCCTCCTGCGCCTCCTCGACATCCCGGAGCCAGCCAGGGAAAGAAGCCCGAGCATGAAGCCGAAGGCAACTAGAGATACTGCCGCTCCCTGGCCGCAGATGTTGGTGACGGTAAAGCCGTTTTTGAGCCTGGCCTCCTGATTATCTGGGTTTCTTACTACGACGTCATATTTATTGAGGGCGGCTGCGGTTAAGTCAAATTTGCAGGTGATTTGAGTTGAGGAAACGACCTTTGCGTCGCTGGCACTTACGACCAGAAGGGACGCGTTATTCTCCAATCTCACGGTCGAGTTAGGAGTGAAGCCATTTCCTTCTATAGTTACACTCAGGCTCGCATCGGTTTGTATTCCGGAATTGGGGCCGATCGAGGCGACCGAAAATGGGAGGGCGTTCAATGGATCGTAATACCAGACACCTGCATGCGACGTGCCAACATAAAGGGAGGAACCAGCCCATAGGATAGAATTAACCCAGTCCGAATTCAATGGGCTGTTTGTGTCTCTCCAGGTGGCCGAGGATGGGTCGTATCTCCATATTCCCTCATAGTTTGTCCCCGCATATAAGGAGGAACCATCCCAGGCTAAGGAGGAAACATTATATGCACCGACATTGCCGCTGATGTCTGTCCAGGTGCCCGCCGGCGAGTTGTATCGATATATGCCGCGTTCATCGCTTCCGACATAAAGTTGGGAACCATTCCATAGCATGCTAAGGGTAACCAGTGAATTCATGCCTATGGATGTCCATGTCTTTGGCCCCGGGTCATAACGGTAAACGCCATAGACGCGCACGTTCCCTAGAAACAGGTAGTCACCCGAGGCGTAGAGAGCAGATCCATCCCAAGCGAGGCAGCCGACTGTTTCACCAAGAATCCACGCTCCGGTGTCCGTCCAATTTCCCGTTGCCGGGTCATATCTCCAGACGCCATGGCCGATTGTTCCAGCATAGAGGCCTGATCCATCCCAAGCGAGGGAAGAGACTTGATATCCGCTTAATGGCCCGCCTGTATTAACCCATACCGACGTGGAAGGATTGTACCTCCATACACCGGTGCCATCAGAAGCCGCGTAAAGGGTTGAGCCGTTCCAAACAAGGGACACGATCCGCAACCCTCCAAAAGCATTCCCACCGGTATCGGCCCATTTGTTTGTCTTCGGATCGTACGACCAGACACCATGTGATGCGGTCCCCGCGTAGAGCCGAGACCCATCCCAAGCCAATGAATTTATTTGGTATGGGCTTGTGCCTCCAGGCCCTTGTGTATCTGTCCATGCGAGGGCCCCCGCGGCTGATACAGAAAAAGTCGTCAAAAGAATCGGCAGAAGTAAACCTAAGAGCAGCGCCAATACTAACGTTAACCGGACGAGCGTTCTTGATTTACAAGCCTTCATCGTCATCACCCCTCATCCTCTCATTTGAACAGCCAGTTCTGCTAATGCCCCACCCGGCTATGTAAAATGATCTCTTGAAAGGGGTTAATAATTTATATCGAAGAACACTTTGCGGCGAATTAACACGGTGGTATGCACGTTAATAATAGGTAGCAAAAAGACGGCCATGAAGTTCATCTCTATCCCCCAGATCGGCATGGTTTTCCTGCAAACCCCCGCTTCGACTGCGCACATTCCGTGTCCTAATCTAAACATATTTTTCCATTTTTCGTAAACCAGATCAAGCTTAATGGCCAGCAGTTGCAGATCTGAGTGAGGCTACAAGCTGAGGTTGAGGGCGGTGGTAACGGGCCGGTTTCGGGCTGCTTAATCTGCGCCTTAGCGACCCTTTCCCCCGCCTCCCTGCTGGATAGGCGCCGCGCCCGAAGGATACACCAAGATAGCTGGGTCGGGGTTGGTGACACAGGTGTTCTGGCAGGCCCCGCACCCGGTACAATTGCCCGAGATGACCCTGGGTCTTCCCTGAGAATCGAAATCTATCGCCTGATACGAGCACCTTTCATAGCAGACGAGGCAGGATTTACCCTGGGCCCATGCGATGCATTTCGTCTTCGTAACCTCGGCTGTCCCAATGCGGACTTTTTCATCCGGCACATTCCCGATCGCACCTACCGGGCAAGATTTAGCGCAAGCGCGACCGCAAAGGGTAAATTCACATTTGGCCAGGGCAGGATCGAAGCGGGGTGTCCATAATTTAGCGGTCCCAAATTCCTTCCCGGCCGCTTCCAGGCAGCCGGTCATGCAAGAGCGAACACATTCTTGGCAACGCAGGCAACGGGAAACGAATGCTGTTTCGTCCTGTGCACCCGGAGGGCGCAGGAGCGGCGTAGTGCTTCTCTTTCTAAGTAACCCATATGCCAGAAGGCTGCCGGCCCCGCTGATCCCGAGGGCAAAAAAATCCCGCCTGCCTACCTTCAATTCTGGCATGCTCTCACTTCTCCTAACGAAATGGCGGCTTGATCATTCTTCTTCGATCGCAAGAAGCTTGCTCCCATGGCTTGCAGGTTCAGGGCGCCCGCCTGCGGGCAAGCGGAAACACATTCGCCGCAGAGAGCACAATCGGCCAGCGCCAATCTTCCGGTCTTCCGGCTGTCCGCCACTTCCATGATCTCAAAGGGACAGGCGCGAGAGCATGCTCCGCAGTGATTACAGGCGGCTTCATGCTTTACGAGGGCAAGCGGGCTGGCAGCGGTCGGTAGTTTAGAACCCGCCATGTTTGCAAGGGAGAGGCACGCCCCGAAGGGGCACATCTCCTGGCACCAGAAACGCGGCCCGACCAGGATGGCCAGGATCATCAGGGAGATGAGCATGAAGGGCACGCTCCCGATCAGTACGAAGGCAACGGCCCTATTGGCTATTACTAACGGATCGAAGATCCAGAAAAGGTTGACCCCCACTAGAAAGAGCACTAGCAGAATTGCCAGAAAAAGGTATTTCAGTCGGAGGCGCCTCTGGCCGGGCTTGATGGTGTCGCCAAAGATGTTCCTGGGCCTCATGGCCGCTATTTTCTTGCTGCGCCTCCTGCCCAGGCTGGGAAGGATCTCCAAAATGGTCCCCAGGGGGCAAATCCAACCACAGAAAAAGCGGCCGCTGACGGCGGTAAGGGCGAGCAGTATCCAGGCCGGAAGGAGATAAAGCCAGATTCCGCTGCCCCTCGCCGCCGCGATAGCCGCCAAAGGATCGATACGCAGGAAAATATTCTCCGGGATCGAGCGCGAGGGCGGATAGAGAGCAGCCCACGCCAATAATATAAAGACGCTAAGAAACGCCATCTGAACGGCTCGTCGAACCCAGTGAATCGCGGGCTTGCGCAAGAACTTCATGCGCTCACCTCGCGAACCCCCAATGATTTGAAGTCGGAGGTTCCCACGCCCAGCTCCTGCGCCTGAACTATATACCCGATGCTGGTGGGCGCCATCCCGAATAAACCGCAGGCATAGGCATCAATGGCTACCGGGTCCACGCCTATTATGACCTGCCCGGGATTGGCCACCTTCCCCGGCCCTCCGGGTCCATGGTCAAGCAATATATTGGTTGCGTCCATTATGACCAGTGCGGGCTTTATGACGGTGCTTATTTCCGCAATGCCGCGATCGAGGTCTATCTCGTGCACCTTACCCATGTCCTGCAGCGTGCCTATGAAATTCTTCATGGACAGGGACAGCTTGGCTCCGCCATGGTGCTTCGCCTTCGGCATATTGATGATCATGTCGGCGTTGAAGATTTCGTTGAGGATGGCTGCCGAGGGAAGGGCCTTGGCGTTGGGGATCTGCACCGTCCTGGCAGATCCCGGTTTCCTTACTGCGTAAACTACGATTTCCGCGCCAGCAGCCTTCGCCGCGGGCGTTATTCCATTGGCCTGAAACGTCTGATCGGCAAGGTCTTGAAGTATGTGATCGTAGACAGTCACTTTGGAGGCTCCGGCCTGCAGGCATTGGCGAATGACTTCGGCAACGAGTTGGGGGTTGGTTGTGGTGGCATCTTCGGGAGGCCGGGCGAACGCCCCATTTACTTTGATGAGCACTTTCTTTCCCGCTATTGCCAGGGCACTCAAGCCGCCCCAGGCCTCCAGCCCTTTGCTCACCATGTTCGCCTGGTCACTCCCCTTCACGACTATCAATCCAGCCGGTGGAGGAGTAGCCGATGGTTGCGGTGAGGGTATTTCATCAGGAGTGGCCGGCTCAGATTCCGCCTGGGGGGAACTTCCCCCGTTTGGCTTGCCGCAACCCGGAATGGTCGCCGCCAGGTAGAGCCCACCCAGCCCGGCCGCGATCTTCCCCGCCTTGGCCAGGAATTTCCTTCGTTCTAATTCCTCCAACGCCTGCCTCCTTTTTAAAAATTATGCCATGCGTGTTTCTGCCTGTCATTGACTCGCATCATGAGCACTTGGTTCCAGAAAATCGGCTTGGTAGCGATTGTCATGGCGCTCAATATAGGGTATATGGGATGGTTGTTGACCAAAGGGGATAGGGATGAGCGTCGACAGCTTTAATTTTATGCCGAGGCGGGAATGCGCCAGCCGGGAAAACTCCCGATTTATTGCCCCCAATTGAAACGATATTTAAGGTAGACTTTTACTCAAATTCTGCGGTATCCAGGGACGTTGGTTTTAAAGGCGAGGGGCATGAAGAAACGGCCGTACAGTGGCATCAGCCGCAATGCCAATCCTATGGGGCGTTTCATGAAAGCGGTTTGCGGCGGTAAAAGCCCGGCCCTTTTGGCCGCCAGTAAAGGATAGAAGTTCCTGTTCAATCGCCTCAGTTCCCGCCAGGATGCTTCCGGATCATTGCCGGCCCGTGAGGCTATGGCTCCCGAGACGAAGGCGCCATGCATGCCGAAGCAGAGGAAGGGGTCGATGATGCCGGCCAGGCTTCCGGCCAGGACGAGATGGTCCTGGAAAAGTCTGGGATTCTTAAAAGTGCTGACCGGCAGCCCTCCCCCTTCTTGAGGCTGGAACTTCTTAAAGGGATAGCCGTCTTCGAACACCGCCTGCTCGGCGAACTTCTCCAACTCCCAACGGGCAACCGGACGCTTTCGATTGAAGATAAGCGCGAGGGCGAATCCGTTGACCGAGCAGGTAAAGGCGTAATCGCTGCTATAGTCATCGAAATACACCGTCACTCGCGGTTCCCCCAAGGGCACCTTGCATTTTGCATAATGGCCGTGCACCAGGCGATAAGGCACTCCCACCGCGTCGAATCCGTCCGGGTGCAGTCCGGTAGCAATTATGCTGCCCGGTGGCAGCTCGCGGAGCCGGCGCTCCGAGAGTATCGCTTGATCGAATTCGAAGCGAACTCCCGCTTCCAGCGCCTGCTGATAGAGGTAGTGGTCCATTGACGAGCGGCGATGCCCGCGCTCGATCATCCAGGTAGGCATGTTGGGGGGGTACTTGACCAGGTAACGCTTGCCCCACAGCGATACTATGCCTTGCTTGAGCGGCACCATGGCCGGCTTGAGGTCTATGCCTATGTACGCGGCCATAGCATCGGCATCCATTGGAGTCCCATGTGGCGCGGGGTTGCATGGAAGGTCGCCGATCCTCCTCCCCTTTTCGAGCACGGTGACATCGTAGCCATTGCGAGCGAGATTGATAGCGGCCGTGAGGCCGGCGAGTCCGGCTCCCACGATTATTTTTTCCGTCATATCAGTACCTACTTTAACTTTCCATATCCTGGAAGAGTCCTCATACACGATTCAAAAAGGGGCTGCATGAGCTCGTGATGTGAGCAATACAGGCTGAGCACAGATCGCAGGGCGAGTTTACGGCTCGCATGCGGCAGGGCATCGAAAATCTTCTTCGCCGACCAAGATAGTCTGTAGGCCGATGTGAAATCCTTGAAAAGACGCCATGCCCTTTCCCTATCGTCCACCGCGACCGCCGCTATCCTTCCCGAGCAAAGCGAGCCATGGACCCCGAAGAGAAGGAAGGGGTCCTGAATTGCGGCGAAGGTGCCGGCAAGAATCTTGTTGCCTGCGAAAAGCTCAGGCGAGTTTATCCCGGTAGTGGCCACCATCCCTTCATGGGGCAACCACTGGTCGAATCGCCAGCCTTCCCGATCCTCGAGCTGGCGCTTCCATTGGTCTCGAAGCGAGGGCGAGACCGGGACCATATCAAATCCCAACCCGAAGCCCACATCGTTCTGATTGGCGCAATAGCAATAATACCGGGTGTGGCGGTCGAAGAAAGCTATCATTTTAGTTGGTCCCTGCATGGGCCCTTTGGCTACAAACCCCTGCACATCCAACGCCGGCCGCCTGAGAGCGCTAAAGGGTTCGGCTGCAAGGCCGGTTGCTATGATGCCTCTGCCTGGCAAGCGGGCGAAGTCCTCCTGAGTTTGTAGCGAGACGCCGAATTCAAATTCGACACCAGCCTCGACCGCCATCTCGTAAAGATATCGATCGAGCGATGTCTCCCCGGCTCCCCTCTCAATAGAATGAAGGTGAAGCCACTCGCCGGGAATCGAGTAGCGCTTGCCGTAGATATAGAGGACGAATTCTTCCGTCGGTACGACCTGGGGTGGCTTGAGTTCGATCCTAATGAAGCGGCTTATGGCCTCCCTGTCCATAGCGGTAACCTCCACCGCCGGCCTTATTCCGGCTTCGCCGCCGACTTGGCTGCGGCGCTCGAGCACTCGCACGCGATGGCCGGCCTTCGCGCAATTGAAGGCGGCGACCAGCCCCGCCAACCCCGCTCCTACCACGGTTACCTCGGACAATGGCCCTCCCAACTCAAAAACCGATGATGGAAAAATAATATCCCTTCGCCGGCTTTCGTCAAAGTCTTAGTACCTTGGTTCATAAATACGGTCATGCACCGAGAGTGCCGGGGCGCTGCGCCGGCGAGGCGCGCGACTGAGGCGTACTCGGTGAGTACGTCGCAGGGAGCGGAACGCAGCTGGAGTGGATGCAGCGGCGCTCGAATGCGATCGTATTTATGAATCGAGGTACTTAAGTATATCTCCTCCGGCGACGGCGAACTTTAAAGCTGTTCAAGGTGAAAGTACGAAGGGACTGCGCAAAATAGGCAAGGATTCTTGTAGTAGCCTCTTGATATCCCTGTGCTTCCTCGAGGGTAAGTGCACCATTCTTGCATGCCAGCGAGCAGAGCCCGCATCCGATGCAGCGCTCCGCCTTATACACGAGCCGCTTTGTCTCACCTTGCTCCTCGCAAACGATCGCGGCCATGGGGCAAACGCTCGAACACTTCTGGCAGTACTTGCAGACATCGCGATTTATGCGCGGCCTGTAGCGGGGCGGTGCGATATAGCCCGGGGTATTGAATCGGGTTATGGAAGTAAGAGCGCCACAGCAACATCCACAACACGAACAAGACGTGGAAGTGAACTTACCGCTGTCTTCGTTCATTGTCCAGGTGATCAGCCCTTCCTTCTCGGCGGCTGCCTTGATCTGGAGCACATCGTTCTTACTCACCTCGCGCATACGCCCTTTAGCGACTATCGCCGGCACCCAGGAGCCCATTAACGTGCAGGTTTCCAGCATCCTTCCGCAGCCCTCGCCTATGAGTTGCTTCGAGAGGCGGCACTGGCAGACACCGACCGCAAAGCGATCGTAACGGTCCAGTACGGCTTCAAGGTGGCTGGCGGGAAGCGCCGCAGGCATGGCCTGTACGGCTTCGCCGACCGGAAGGTAGCGGATGATATTAAAAGGCCGGGCTAGATATTCTACGGTGAAACCGGTCGCATAAAGCGCTTCGAAGAGTTGCGCAAAGCCCCGGTGCCATGGCGTTATGCTTTCTGGGTCTTTGCGCACAAGCACCCATTCAAAGGTACCCGGAATTATGGGCAACAGGCTGAACCATTCGACGTCTTTGATATCGATCGAGAGCAGGACGTATTTCTCATGTGCCAATCGCTGCATGATCTTCTCGACCTCGGCAAGCGGGCGCCCCGCGGCCGATGCCAGCCCGGTTGCGGTGCGAGGTCTGAAGGGTTTTATATGCTGTACCAGATCGGCTTCCTCTTCGTCAAACATGTGCTCGACCAGGGCGAGGAGTTCCTCGCAAAGCGGGGGCCCCAGGAGCAGGGGGCTTGAGTAATGCCTGGCGATTGCAAGGTGGGCTTTGGAGGTACCGGGATAATCCCCAAGCTGTATTTGTCTGATTTCTTTGGCACCGCTCATGAAAATAGTATCGTCAGCCGATCGCGCTTGCTTCAGTATCCTGCTCGGGATGCAGATGCAGGGGCCTGACCCCACGCAGATGCAGAGGGTTGACCCCATTGGGGGCGGTTAGGGGAAGAGGTCGAGCAGGCTGCTGGGGGTCGGGACCCAGTAATCGGGATGTTCCGCTTCGAGGACATCCCGGGGAAAAGCACTCCATTCGACCGCTCCCGCCAGCACCCCCGCTGCATGCGCGCTGCGAAGGTCAAAGGGGCTGTCGCCGATGTAGGTCGCTTCGTCCTTCCTGGCGCCAAGCCGCTCCAGCGCTTTCATTACCGGTTGGGGATTGGGCTTGTACTCCTCGGCGTCCTCGGCGCTTATCACCACCTCAAAAAAAGGCTGCAACCCCGAGTATTCGAGGTCCCGCGTTGTCCCGGCCGAGCGTTTTGAGGTAACGACGGCCATAGGATAGCCGCGTTCCGAAAGCTTGGCCACCACTTCCTTTATGCCGTTGAACTCTTGCGGCATTTCATCGTGAAACTCCTGATAGAGCCGCTGATAGGTGTCGAAGAGTTCCTGCGCTCGCTCGGCGTCTATATCTTTCATCTGTAGATGCAGCGGCCTTCCCACCTGCGAGAGGAGTTCCGCATCGGTTCTGGTCGGTATGCCCAGATTGCGAAGAGTTTCCCGGAAGGTCTTGAGGATCAGGGCTATGGAATCGGTCAGGGTGCCATCCAGATCGAAAAGGATGAATTTCACTCGACTGAGCGCGAGACGTTGGGTATGTGATAGCGTCATTGTTTCAAGTGAGAGGTATCGTTCACCAGGCTGACGATTCCGCTTTTGGCTATTCCTCCCTCGAAGAATGCTATCGAGGAAATCGAGGCCAGATCTATCTCAATGCGCAGCATATTATCGATATCCATCTTGAGCGTCTGGCAAATTATCGTCCTTATTGGGCCTCCATGCGACACTACGAGCACCGCGCCGTCCTGGGCATGCCGCCTGGTTATCTCCTCCATGGCAAGCGCCGTTCTATCCCGTACAGCCCCGAAATCCTCGCCACCCGGCAGTGTGACCGAGGAAGGATTGCGCATCCATGCGGTCAAGAGCTCTTTATCGTTTAAGAAAAGGTCCTTCACCAGCTGTCCGTCCCATTCCCCCATCTCTACTTCAATCAGCCCATCCATCACCTGCACCTCGAGCCCCTTGTTGTCCGCGACCGGCTGGGCCGTCTCGCGGCAGCGCTTGAGGGGGCTGCAATAGATGGCGGAAAGCTCCACACCATCGAAATATTCGCCCGCCCGCCTTGCCTGCTCCCGGCCGGTTTCGTTAATGCTTACGTCCTTGCGGCCCACCAGGCGCTTTTCGACGTGATAGTCGGTCTCGCCGTGTCTCAAGAGGTATATCTTTCCCATAGTTCAACCATTGTAATTGGCGAGAAGCTGCTGGGACAAGGCGGGTGATCTGCCTGAGAAGAGAAACTTCTTAAGATCGGCGCTATTTCGGATTCCGAGCCAGCGCAGGGAAAGGAGCAGGAGGACTGCTCCCGTGATCTCATTCGTCCAGAAGAAACGGTCCTTGAGCACGTAAGAGATTTGTTCGAGCAGAGTCATCAGGGAAGAATCTTTCAGAAAGTGACCCAGCAGCGGCCAGAAGGCGGTTTCCGGATCGGTCCAGATCTTATCGAGAGCGATGTGGCTGATTACGCCCAGGGCGAGGAGGAGAGCTTTGTCGTCGCCCGTTTGCTTAAAACGCCTGCATCCTTGAATCGCCAGAAGCGAGGAAAACAGGACTGTGTGGCAGTAGATGCGTCCATTCTCGTAATGCCGCTTGAAGAGGAGTTGCCCGATGGTTTTATCAACCAGGTCGGGGAAAATGCTTCCCGCCAGCAGCCAGCGCAAATCACCGGCTCGGGCTTCTCCCCCGTGCCGACTTGACCGATGTCTTATCAATGCCGCCGCTGGAGCGGCCGCGAAGCCCGTGTGTCCAAAGAGGAACATATGCGGATGTTATCCTTCTCTTTCTCCGTCGTTTGCAGCGAACAATTCGGATTGGCCTTGGGGAGGAGGAGCTGATTTCTTACCGCCCGGTTTGCTGTTTCGCAGCGGCTCAGCTTCGTTCAAAGCCCGGTTGGCAAGCGCATCGGCCTCGGCGTTGTCCTCTCTCGAGATGTGCAGAATCTTGTATTCCCGATAGCGACGGAGCATCGACATTACCTGGGCATAAAGAGAACGAAGGGTCTTTTCCTTTACCCGGTATTCACCCTTGATTTGACATGCCATCAGCTGGCTGTCCGTATAGATGCACAGCTTGTCTACCTCAAAAATTGAAAGCAGGCGAAGGGCATGGATCAGTGCCATGTATTCGGCGAAATTATTGGTTGTTTCGCCGATTGCCTCCCCGAAGGAAGCCACCTTTTTCCCCTGCCTTGTCTGCACCACCACGCCGATAGCCGCCGGCCCCGGATTGCCCCTGGCGGCACCATCCACATGGACGTGAAGCTCATCGAAGCGCCGTGCGCCCTGGAAAGGTTGTTCCAATATACTCCGTTTCTTTTTTCTCGCCTCCAACTCCCACCTCGGCTAAGTACCTCGTTTCATTAATACGGTCACGCACCGAGAGCGTCGGGGCGCGGCACCAGCAAGCCGTGCGACTGAAGCCTACTCGGTGAGTACGTCGCAGGGAGCGGAACGCAGCTGGAGCGGATGCGGCGGCGCTCGAATGCGACCGTATTTATTAAGTGAGGTGCTAAAGCCAGGCCGGTCGTCTATTTAATAAGAATCCGCTGGCAGTCGCTGCAGCGAAAAACCCCATCCGATTTAAGGAACCGGTCGTAGTCCTTGCCGGGAAGTTCCACGCGACAACCGGCGCAGACCCCTTCGACCACCTTGACCACCGCCAGGTTCTGCTTGCTCTTTATCAACTGGTCGTAGAGCTCCAGCACATCATCACTCACCTGCGACCTCAGCCCCTGCTTCTCTTCCTCGAGCCGTGCCAGCTCGTGCCGTATCTCCGTGATTTCCTCATCGAGCGTATTCCGCTTGCCGTCGATCTCCGCCTGCAGACCATCCGCCCTCGTCTTCAAATCATCGGCCGCACCGGTCATCTCGTCCAGTTGCTCCATTCCCTCGAGGATCTCGGTCTCCAGCACATCCTTCTGTTTCTTGATCACCCGCACTTCCGCCTGCAGCCCCCGCAGTTCTTTGGGATTGCTGACCTTGCCACCGTAAAGCTTGTCCTCCTCCCCGCGCAGTTTCTCATCCATCCTCTGCACTTCCAACTCTTGCTTGCTCTGCCTGGACTCCGTTTCAACCAACGAACTCTCCGCCTTCTCGAGCTCTTCACGACTCGTTTGCCGCTCTTCGTTCAGGCGTTCCAACTCGGCCTTCAGGGGATGGTTCTCCTCGCTCTCATGCAAAGCATGAATCCTGGTATCCAGGTCCTGTATCTTGGACAAAGTCTCCGGCTCGCTCAATCGCTACCTCCCTCGCTCCATGGACTCGTATCCAGATCCGAGGCATTGATCTCGACTTCAAGGCCGGCCTGCCCGGCCTTCTCGGCTAAGAGCGAAGCCAGCCTGGCTATCACCGGTCTCTCGGTCTGATAATGCCCCGCATCTATTATTGCCAGTCCCATGGCCGCGCCATTCATAGATTCGTGGTAACCGACATCTCCGGTAATGAGCGCCTGCGCTCCGGCATGCAAGGCCTTGTCCGCCATTTTGGCACCGCTGCCCGAACACAGCGCCACCCGACTTATCACCCGGCCGGAATCGCCAGTGAAGCGAACCGCCCGGTTGCCGAGCTTGCTCGAGCACTCGCGCACCAGCTCCCCCAGGCTGATCGGTGCAGGCAGGTCTCCCACCCGGCCCATTCCGGCCGAGGCGGCGACCACCAGAGGGTAGACGTCGTAGGCCGGTTCCTCATAAGGATGAGCGGTTAACAGAGCTTGTATTGCATCATTCAAGACGTGCTCTTCGGCCACGACCTCCAGACGCACCTCCGGAACTTGGTTAGCCTTACCGGTCTCTCCATAGGCCGGACGGGATCGAGGACCTGGGGTGAAGGTGCCGGTTCCTTCCACACGGAATGAACACCCGATATAGTCTCTTATTACTCCCGCCCCCGTTTGGAAGAGGGCGGCACTCACCGCAGCGAGGTGTTCGGCCGGCAGAAATGTGACCAGTTTGAAGACTTCGCCGCCCGAGAGTCTTTCCAACGGCTCGTCGTTTTCAAGCGCAAAGATTTCGGCGAGTACGGCATTGACGCCGATCGGCGAGGCATCAAGATTGGTATGGGCGGCATAGATTGCAATTCCGGAACGGATGGCTTCCTGGAGAATATTACCAATCGGGTCTTCACTGATAAGGCGCTGCAGCGGCCTGAACAGGGGTGGATGATGGCAGACTAGCAGTCCGGCCCCCTTCCCCCGGGCCTCGGAGATGACCTCCTGGGTAGCGTCCAAAGCTACCAGCACCCCATCGATTTCCGAGGCTGCGGAACCGACCTGCAGCCCGATGTTGTCCCATTCCTGGGCGTAGGAAGGAGGAGCTAATTCCTCCATTATGGCTACTATTTCGTCTATGCGGCAGGCCATTCTGTTTCACCCTTTCTGTGTTTCTGCCAAGATACCACAAGGAAACATCGAATGGGTAGAAAGACCGAATTGAGGTGCGGAATTGTGAAGAGCTTGCAGCGATCTTCGAGGCTAACGGCGAATCAGCCTTTCTCCTCGAGCTTTTTGATCATGGCCTGAAGGGCTTCGATGCGGCGCGCTCTCTCCTCGACGCGCTCGTCGAGGGATCTTTTCAGCACGTCCTCGATAAGTCGCACTAGTTCTTGCGGATCGAATGGCTTGGTAACGTATTCGTCCGCCTCCTTGCGAAAACCCTCCAGGACATTTTCGTGGTCACCCAGGACGGTGAGGATGATAACCGGTATTGCCTTGGTGTCGGGATTGCTGCGAAGCATGGCGAGGAACTTGAACCCATCCATTTCGGGCATCATGATGTCAAGGAGGATGAGATCGGGGTGTTTCTCTGAGACCATTTCCAACGCTTGAGCCGCCGACTGGGTTTTTTCGGTCTCGAACCCTTCGGTCTCGAGAAGTGTCGACAATAAATTCAGCATTGCCTTGTCGTCATCTACAATGAGGACTTCTTTTGCCATCGTTAGTCATTCCCCTCCAACTCGCTGCCGCCAAATTTGCGCATTCACGCGCCCTGCTCCGGTTTTCCGTAGCGTCCTACGTCCATTATTATAAGTCGTACCGACCGCCCCAATATAGTGCTCGGCCTGCTTTCCTTCGTACTTGAACCATCGGTAGAAACCAGCGACTTCTTCGCCCTTTTGGGGTTTTTCCCCTTTCCACCGCGATCCGACCCTCATTGAATTCCACATGTTCCGTGGCCTGCGGCTTTGATTCTTTTTCCCTTGCTGCAATCCTCTCTTAAGTTGTCGGCCAAAGTGTATATTGGGTAAGTGTTATACTCATAAACTGGTTGAATGCATCCAAGGAACGGGAGAGGTGCGATGGCCAAAACCAGATATATAGTAAGCGACCTCCACCTGGGGGCGGGAGATTACCTGGACGACTTCGACCAGGACAGGAGCTTTGAATCTTTCTTGGAATCCATCGCCGGCCGGCGAGGTTCGGAACTGATCATCAACGGCGATTTTATCGATTTCGCCGCCGTGACCCTTGATAAGGAATCGAGTAAACCTTTTTCGAGATTCGGTTGCAGGGAAGAGGAGTCTCAACGCAAGCTTGATCGGGTCCTCGAAGCGCATGGTAGTTTATTCCAGGCCCTGCGGCTTTTTATGGAAAAAGGGAACCGGGTTGTTCTCGTTCCCGGCAACCATGATGTCGATCTCTTCTGGCCCAAGCTAAGAGACAACCTGCTCGAAGCATTCGGGTCTCCGGACTCGGAGCATTTCCATTTCGAATCGAGCGGAGTCTATAGAGAAGGCGGCCTTTACGTGGAGCACGGAAATCAGTACTTCGCCGACAGCGCCTTCGAAGATTTTTCCAACCCGTTTGTCCGCAATGCGAAAACCGGAGAGCTGCGCCTGGAGCGCAGTTGGGGAACCTGCTTCCTGGAATATTTTAGCAACGGCAGGCTGAGCCGGCGAAATCCCTTTATAAACAATGTCCGCCCAATTCCGAACATGGTTTTCATGGGAATTCAAGAAGAGAGCTGGTGGTTTAAGACCCTGCTGGGCTTTAAGCTTCTCCACTTTATGGCAAGGGTTGGTTTTCCGCCCTTTAAAGAAAGTCATATACTGTCGCGGCTAAAACGGGAGGGTGGGCTGGACACCTGGGGGTACTCAAAAAGGCGTTTTATGGGATTATTGTCCGGGCGGGCCCAGGTGGAGGTGCAGGGCGTCGAAGAGACGGAGCATCTTAGTTCGGAGCCCCCGGATGAGGAAGAAGACCAAGCCCCGGATCAGAGTGGCCTGCTGCTTGATTCGCTGGCGACGCGTGAAGATGCGCTTTCCATACGTGCGAGGGAACTCCTGCTCGGAGACCAGGGCGTAAACGCAGTGGTCTTCGGTCATGACCATCGTTATTACTCAAATGAGCTGCAGGCGGTCCTTTCCGGTCACCGCGGCAAATACTACATAAATACCGGCACCTGGATACCCATGCTGTTCCTGACCAGAACCAAGCGCAAGCTCCGCTGGAGGGATTTGGAAGATCAGAGCCTCTATCAACAGCTGCTGACCTATGCCGTTGTACGGCGGGGACTGAGCGGCACGGTCGCCTCCCTCCGCCGCCTCCCCTAGAATGGGGTCAGGCCTCTGCATATGCATTTTTAGGTTCGAGAATGCTGTGCCCTGCAATCTTGAAAATGCATATGCAGAGGCCTGACCCCATTCTAGGCTTTAGAGCAGATGAGCTGGATGAATTTGGCAATGCCCTTGAGGTGGGGCTCCTCGCCCGCCCGCTCCTCCAGATCGAGCATCCCCTTGTAGCACTCGCCTTCCTCGAAGAGCGAGCAGTCGATGAATTCGGCGAAGGCTATCAGGCCGTACTGGCCTTCGACGTTATAGCCAAGCGGCCCCAACAGCGAAACGATCTCGTCGTCGGAGTAGAGATGGCCGTGCCCCTGATGCAGTCTGGTGGAAAACTCTTCCAGCTCGAAGGTATCGAGCGCCTCCGATATGTTCCCCTCCTTCAGCACCTTCTCGAGGATGAGCCCATAGCGGTTCAAGAACACCAGGGAGACGATTCCGCGTGGCTTGAGTACCCTGGTTATGATGTTGAGTGCCTTGAGTACATCGTCCACATACTCGATGGTTTCGTGGCAGATTATGAGGTCAAATTCGTCAACCTGGCTCTCCTCCAGATCCTCGATGCGCTCATTGAGGAATTTCATGTCGGCGCGGCGCCCGGGCAATTGCTCCTCCGCCCTCTCCTCCGCCGTGTTCAAAAGACAGGCCTGGGGCTCGAGCATGGTGACTTTGTGCCCCAGGGCCGCGAAGCGAAGGGCCACTTCACCCACTCCGCTCCCGACATCCAGGACATCCAGGTTGCCATTGCCGCGCCTCAGCGCTCCATCCAGATGCTTATAAAGGTAACGGAAGGCCAACTCGGCCTCGATGCGCCTTATCGGCGCCTCGGCCATTTCCATCAGAAGTTCTTTTTTATCCTCCTGGGCTTGCTCCATTGTCTTACCTCATTTTTTGCCTCGTCGTAACTGCCAAAGCCATCATATGACCAGTAGTTCAAATGGGTCAACATCTCGATTTCAAGCAGCAAAGGCTGGGTTAAAAAGGTGGCCGGAATAACAATAAAAAGATGGAAATCCGTGCATTACGTTGAAACCGGTCGTAGCAATGATGTTCAGGCCCGGAACTCGTTTAGCCTGCGCCGTATCACTTTATGCCTGTGATGAAAAACGGTGCGAATGAACCAAGCCGTGACTCCCGTTGCCGATTTGGGCTGAAATGTCAGGTGATCTATTATCCGGCTGCCATTGGCGGTTGGCACTATTCGTCTGTCATGCCGCCACAGATTCATCGAGCTCATGGGGGATTGCTCAACAAACCCTTCGCCTTCTCTCATCTCGATGAGGGTGAGATCAGAGTGGCCGATTGGGAGAAACTCGAATAAATAGATTCTGCTGCGAAAAAGCGCTTGACCGAGGGTGACATTGAGGTCATTGATGCTCTCAGCACCCCGTGGCACCGTCATGCGAAAATAGGGCCGCATTTCCGCGGAGATGCCTTTAATTGAGGTGATCCACCGCCAAGCATCGGCGGGAGATGCCGTGACTTCCGACTCGAATGAGAGTTCAATCTGGCCCACAGTGCCATCACCTCCGAGACTACCCCCGGCCTTGATCGGTTATTTCCTATATGGTTCCCCCAACACCCAAGGTTTTACAACAAATCGGGTCTGTCCGGCCTGGTTTGTTGGTGTTTGTCGCGCTCATCGATTCAGGTATCGCGGTAGAAACAGAATTCGGAATAGCGATGACGGCCGATAAGGCGCTGTCGCTGAAGACTGCGGGAGACTGGCGAGCTCTGATACGCACTGTTTCCGCCAAGAAGCCTTGCATTGATCGGAAACCTGATGCCGGTGGATTCTCTTTAGAAACGGGAAGGGCTGATAAAACCCAGCCCCGGCATTCATCGCTTTGGTTTGCCTTACTGGAATGAGGGCAGGCGTTTATTCACTTATCACCAAGTCTGCGATGAGGATATAGCGGTCCGGTGCATTGCCAATATAACTGAATGGATAGCAGGTAGTTACTGTCAGGATGGCATGGTCGGCAGGTACGATAACCGTTTTATCATCTTTATGAACGATTCGGATGCCTTTAATCTCATAGGTATATGTACCGGCCGATGTTTGCACAATCAATTGATCACCTATCTTCAACTTGCCCAAGTTTGCGAAGACCGTATCGCGATGTCCAGAAAGAACACAATTGTCTTCTTGCCCGGGCAGCACGCTTTGGATGAAGTGTCCTACGCCTTTTTTTAACTCATCCGTACCAGTTCCCTCGATGATGGGCAGTTTCTGCTTTAAAGCTGGGATCGTCAAACTTCCAATATTGTCACCTGCTGCAGGATATTCAACATTAGCGCCTTGCGCAGGATTGTCGAGCGAATAATGGGACTGTTCCCATATATTAAACAATGCCAAAGAAACACATCCCATCCCCAAGACCATAAATCCCAAGGATAGGATAGTAACCAGGGAAAGCTTGCCCCATGATAGTTTTGCTTTATTCAAAACGCTTTTTGTTTCTCCAGCCTGCGGCTCCGGCCAGCCCTGCGGCTCCGACCAGCATTAAAGCAGCGCCTGCAAGGAGGACATTGTACCAAGGTGTGGCAGTTGGCGGAATCTCTCCACCTGGTGGCGTACCACCACCTGGCGTACCACCACCTGGCGTACCACCACCTGGCGTACCACCACCTGGCGTACCACCACCTGGTGAAGGCGTTGGTGTGGGTGTAGGCGTTGGTGTGGGTGTAGGCGTTGGTGTATCCGCACAAATCCCATTTGTGATGGTATTGGTGTCTAGCGTGACCGCGCCATTCCGTGCCAACAACTGTCCTTGCACCGTCGCACCGGTAGTCGCTGTGATGGATGCCAATGCGAAGATGTGTCCCACGAAATGAGAGTTTGTTCCTAAGGTCGCGGCGCTTCCGACCTGCCAAAAGATTCGGCAGAACCGAGCACTGTTGATGAGGTTAACGCTACTGCTTGATGCTGTGGTGAGCGTGGTCTCCATCTTAAATACGAAGACGCCATCGGGGTCGCCCTGGGCATCGAGCGTGAGAGTGCCGGTTATCCTGAAAGTGCCGGCGGCTGAATCGTAAGTGCCAGGAGTCAAGGTAGTCCCACCAAGCTCAGTAGGAATGCGGGTGACCGGCGTTCTTGAGGCGGCGTCGTCATATGCGGTTACCAGATCGTTCTTGGCCTGAAGTGCGACAGCATCAGTCAGGTGTAGTGCCCCATTCAGTGTTACGCTCGCCTGCCCAGTGAACGCAGTACCTGGATGCAGCCCGACATCTCCGTTGATTGTGGTCGGTCCGGTATTGGTGATTGTCGAGCCAGCCAATACCGCAAAACTGG
>Ga0209747_1000690_pt1 | contig 18375 bp, 16 predicted proteins | sample BarGraNGADG00311_FD_184498 | JGI IMG/M metagenome (GOLD analysis project Ga0209747, IMG submission 184498) | Arctic peat soil microbial communities from Barrow, Alaska - Barrow Graham LP Ref core NGADG0011-311 (SPAdes) (version 2) | ecosystem: Environmental > Terrestrial > Soil > Wetlands > Peat...
AAGTTCCTGAAACCCGAACCGGCGATGAGCGGGGGATAAGTGGTGGCTGACAAGATCAAGCTCAGCACGCCGGTCCGGGCGACCATCTTCCACTCACCGCCGACCCTGGCGTACTTCATGCGCAGACCGCCCCGGCGAGCGTGGTCGGGGGCAGGGGACCCGGTGGGAAGGCGCGGCAGGTTCTACTCGAGAGTGATCGCCTGGATGACTGCCAGCGCAGGTGTCACGCCCTCGTATTCGATGACCTTTCCGGAGAGCAACACGGGGCGTATCGAACCGTCCTTGCACTTATGCGCGATCTCTGCGCCCAGGAAACGGCCCTCTTCTGACAATCTCCAGCTCAGTTCGCGTACCTTCTCGGGATCCACGGCGTCGTCGGAACCGAACAATCGCCTGCCGGTCATCTCGTCAGGCCCGTACCCAATGGCCGAGGCGTAACACTCGTTGGCGTAGATACAGACCCAGTCCATCGTGACGAAGGCCACCCCCTGCTGCCCCTCGTCTATGAAGGCCTTGAACCGCTTCAGGTCTCTCTCGGTGGCCTCGCGCTCTGTGATGTCGCGCGCCGTGCCGAGCAGCCCGTATGGAGCGCCGTCGGCGTCCCTGAGAAACCCCGCGCTCACCTCGGCGCGGAACAGGCTGCCGTCTTTCCTCCGCAGCTCCAGGTCGAGCAAGGTGGTGGGAATGTCCGCGGTCTCGTCCGCGATGGCGAGCTCGCGCGCGAACACCTCGGAGGCGGCCTCGAACGAACCGGGGGTCATGAGGTCGCCGAGCGTCATCCCCAACGCTTCCTCGACCGTGTATCCGATCCTGTACACCGACGGGCTGACGTAGGTGAAATTGAGTTCGAGGTCGGTCATCCAGAGATAGTCGGGCATGTTGGCCGCGATTATCCTGAGGCGCTCCTCTCTCTCGCGGAACGCCTCTTCGGCCTTCTTGCGGTCGCTGATGTCCCTGGTGACGCCCAGGATGCCGACCGGGCTGCCCTCCTCGTCACGGATGAAGCGCACGGACGATTCCATCCACACGATCGAACCGTCCTTCCGACGCTCCCGGAGCTCGATGGTCCTCACCCGGTAGGGGTCCGCGCCGGTGCCCTCCCTGGCCAGCTCCTCGTCCAGGACACCCTTTACGATGCGCAGGGACTCAGGGGTCAGGGTCTCCTCGAGGGGGATGGACAGCACTTCCCCGGGGGTGTATCCGAGCACGTTCTCCAGGGCGGGGCTGGCATAGGTCGTGGTGAGGTTCAAGTCCCAGGTCCAGACGGTGTCGGACATGTTCTCCGCCAGGAACCGGAACTTCCTCTCCGAGGCTTCGATGGTCTTCCGGTACTCTTCCCTTTCGAGTATCCCCTTGATGGTCTCGGGGAGCAGCGTCGCGAGCCTGTTGTCCTTGACGACGTACCCGGCCGCCCCGAGCTGGAACGCTTCGGCCGCGACCTTCTCGTCCCCGTGGCCGGTGACCATTATCACCGGTGGAGGGTCCTCCGACCGCCTGATCTCTCCGAGGAGTTGAAGACCGTCGACGCCGGGGAGCTTGAAATCGAGGGTCACGAGGTCAAAGCACGATTCGGACAGGGTTTCTTTTGCCGAGTGGTAGTCATCCGCGACCACCGTCTCGGCCGACAGTTCGACCTCGATGACCATCGCGAGCGTGACTGCGAAGACCGGGTCATCTTCGACTATGAGTATCCGAAGTTGTTCGCTCGATACCATTAGTTCCTCCAGGCGGAACCGAACAGTCGAACGCCGCTCTCGTCGCCGCAAAGTGGGGCCGGTTGCCGCACCCGCCTCGGCGAAATCATAGCATCTAACGACTTTTTCGAACAATATTCCATAGGGCCGATCGTCGGGTGATCGAGAGAGGAGACATGCAGGCCCGGGCGTGCTCCCGGCGAATACCTGTTTGGATACTGATGGAAGACGTGCATTTCCACCGGCGGAGGGAAGGAGGAGCCGGGATGAGAAAGGGAGCAACCGGACTGGCGTTGCTGCTGGTGGCCGTTGCGCTCATGGCCATGGCGTTCGCGGGCTGTAGCAGCAGCCCCACGCCTCAGGAGGCGAAGGCGCAGCTCAACACCGACATGCAGACCTTGAACACGGCCATGACAGCGTTCGCAAACCCCGCTACCTATACGAGCACAGACAGCCTGAAGGCGGCGACAGACAACCTCCAGAAGGCCTTCAACAACATCGTCGCTTCGGCCAAGCAGGTCAAGCAGGTTAACGTGGACAATCTCACGAGCGCCTGGAACGACCTCAAGAGCGCGGTGAGCAACATCAACAGCGACCAGTCGCTGGCGGAGAAGGCGGGCGCCATCCAGGCGGCTCTGACAAACCTTCAGACAGCCTGGCAGGAGGCGCTGTCCGCGCTGAACGCGCAGTAAGACATTGTCCCGGTCATGACTTGATTATTTCCGGCCGAAGGGTTCCGACGGTCAGGATCCGCCGCCCGCTCCCGGGCTGTCGTGGTCCAGGTTGTTCCACATGGTCAGCGGGTCGCGCTTTCTGGAAAGCAGCCTCTCGACGGCCTTAATGAATTCGTCGTCGGTGTTCGGCTCGACTTCCGTCAGGCATTCGACTATCTCCCTGATGCCGTCCCCGAACGAGTTTTCGCGATCCACCCTTGAGTGCAGCTCGTCACCGAAGAGATCGATGAACAGTCTCTCCTGGTGGGTGAGGCTCTCCAGCAGCGCGATCACGTACTCCTCGGAAGGGTTCATGAAGCACGAGTACACCTCGGGCGGGGCAGTTTCGAATTTGAAGAGGAATGCCACGACGGGCACGCGCGAATCGTCCAGGCCGACCGTGATGAGCGTGCACATGGCCTCCACCCCGTCGCCCTCGGATCCCGGCTTCGAGGTCACGCCATCGATCGAGGCGATGACCTCGTCCCTGTCGTGGATGATGAAGGACCAGAGGAACCCGTCCCTGGTGACGGTCGGAGCGACGAAGGCCGTTCCGTAGTCTGATGAAGCGACCATCTCCTCGAGCTCGCTTCTCCCCACCCCGCGCTCATCCACGCACCCTCCTCCCGCTTATCGCCTGGTGTGCCGGTCGTTGCCGATGGTTATCCGGGTGACAGGTGGTGCGGTGGCCCGGGCCGGCGGCTCGGCGGGTCCCACCTCGGGTTCCGCCTTGCGGCTCCTATCCTCTTCGAGGGATTCCGCCTCGCTTTCGAGGAACGCCGCCATCTTCCTGTTCATCTCCTGGAGCTCCCGTATTCTTTCTTTGAGAGCTTCCTCTCGAGCGGAGCACTCCACCTCCGGCTCCCTGCTGTCGAGGAACACCTCCATAGCCGCCGTGGCTTCCCTGATCTGCGTGATGTCTGTCGAGATGAACCTGTTGACGATCTCCCGCATCTCCAGCAGCTCGTCGAGGCGCTTCGCCGCGTGGCTACGGAAGCGCGCGGCCGTCTCCACTCCGCCGCTGTCGCCCGCGATAGTGAGACGCATTATGCCCGTGCCGACGCGCATGTCCAATTCCGCCATGAGCCCCTCTATGTTGAGGTCGAGAGCCGACTGGACCATGCCCTTGAAGCCCTCGCCAAAGCCCTTCCCCTGGGACTTGTCGATAAGACCACGGGTACTCTGGAGAAGCCCCGAGACCTGCTCGGTCACGCCGGATATCGTCTGGAATATGCCCATCGTCCGCACCTCCTGGCACGTGGTGAGACTTGCTACAGGTTCGAATGGTCTTTCGTTTCGGCGCATCCCTTCTCCTGCCTTTGTCGGTCGACCACCCCCGCCACGACTGCTGCAAAACGCGGCGCAAATGTGTTAGATTCGTACGCCGACGGGAGGTCTGGAGATGTACTTCTTCGAATTCAAGATGCCCGGGCGCGTGGTGTGCGTCGACGGCTCCGCGGCGAAGCTCGGCAAGCGGATAGACAGGATCGGTGCCCGGAGGATACTCATAGTCACCGACGAGGGCGTGCGTGGCGCGGGCCTTGTCGACCCGGTGGCGGAGGGCATCGAGAGCGGCGAAGCGCGGGTTGCCGGTGTCTTCAGCGAGGTGCCGGCCGACCCCGGGGTCGGCACCGTCGAGAAATGCATGGGCATGGCCAGGGAGCTCGAGGTCGACGGGCTGGTCTCGATCGGCGGCGGAAGCTCCATCGACACCGCCAAGGCGACCCTCATCCTGCTGTGCGAGGGCGGGGACCTGCTCGATTACGAGTGGAACGAGTACTTCTCATCCGCCCCCCTGCTGCCCCACGTCGCGATACCGACAACCGCCGGGACGGGCTCCGAGTCGACGCATGTGGCGATGGTCACCGACGAGGCGCGCGGAAGGAAGCTCATGTACCTGGGCGGGGACCTCCTGCCCAGGCTGGCGGTGCTCGACCCCAGGATGACGGTCAGCCTGCCGCCCGGTCTGACCGCCGCGACCGGTATGGACGCCCTGACGCACGCCATCGAGGCAATGCACTCCACCTGGCACCAGCCTCTGACCGACGGGCTGGCGCTGGCGGCGATCGGCCTGGTGTCCGGCTTCCTGGAGAAGACGTTCCGCGAAGGCGACGACCTCTTCGCCAGGATGAACATGCTCCTCGCCGCGGACATGGGCGGGATCGCCGCGGGGAACTCCTTCATCGGGATAGTCCACGCCACCGCCCACCCTCTCGGGGCCATGTTCCATGTCCACCACGGTGTCGCGACTGCGGTCATGCTGCCTTACGCGATGGAGATGAACCTGCGCTACGAGGGCGTCCCGCCGACTTATCGAAAGATCGCGTCGGCACTGGGCCTCGCGGTCGAGAGCGACGACGACGTCACCGCTTCGAAGAAGGGCATCGAACGCATACGCGAGCTGGTAGCGAACCTCTCGCTGCCGACGCGCCTGTCCGACGTGGGCGTCCCGCGAGATTCGCTTGAGGCCTACATAGACGAGGTGATGCAGGACAAGGCGATGATGGTGACTCCCGGCAACCCCGGCAGGGAAGAAGTGTCCGAGCTGGTCAGGGGCGCTTACTAAGCCGCTCCGGCGAACATTCCCGGGCAGGATACCCGGCCGCCGGCGAGAAACTGGTCTCCAGGACCGATAAGGCTGGTTGCCTGTTAACGCTTAAGGCCCAGGGGTTGCGATGGCTGAAGCAGAACCGCTTCGGATCCTCGTCGTGGAGGACGAGGCCGAGACCGCACGCTCTCTCGAAAGGCTCCTGGAGAAGAGGTTCGACGCCTCGGTCGTGATCGCGCCGGATGCCATTTCTGCCATGGACCACCTGCTGAACGATTCGTTCGACCTGATCACCCTCGATTACGAGATGCCCGACTGCGACGGCCTGGCCGTCCTTAAAGAGATAACCGAGATGCGGGGAGCCCCTCCCGTCGTTATGATAACGGGCCGCGGCGATGAAGGGGTCGCGGCGGGCGCGTTCAGGACCGGTGCGGTCGACTACGTCATGAAGGACCAGAAGCTCTCGAGGACCCTGCCGGTGGCGGTGGGCAGGGCGCTCACCGAGACGCGGCTGAAAAAGGCGGAGCGGGCCCTCGCGGAGAGCGAGCGGAAGTACAGGGACCTGGTCGAGAACCTCAGGGAGGGAATCTGGTCGATCGACAGGGACGCCAGGACCATCTTCGTGAACACGCGGATGGCCGAGATGCTCGGCACCAGCGTGGACGAGATGATCGGCGACCCGTTATCCGGGTTCATGGACGAGCGGAGCGCGGAGATCGCGATACGCAACATCGAGATGCTCGAGGGTGGGAGCGCGACGCACATCGAGTTCGAACTGGTGCGCAAGGACCGCAAGCGCATCTATGTCAGCGTTGAGAGCTCACCGATCGAGGACGACGAAGGACACTTCGTCGGCGTGCTCTGGGGTGTCACAGATATCTCGGCGAGGCGTCAGGCCGAGCGGGACCTGCTTCGGGTAAACGCCGAGCTGGACGGGTTCGCGCACACCGTATCGCACGACCTGAAAGGCCCCATGTCGGCCATAAGGATAGCCGGTGAGACACTGCTGTCGTTGATGGGCGCGCCTCAGACGGAGGTGACCAGGTCCGCCGTCAGCGAAGTCCAGAAAGTGCTGAGCCTCAACGTGGACAAATCCAGCAGCCTCATAGACGACGTCCTCAGGCTGGCCGAAGCGGGGCAGGTGCCTGCCGAGGTCGAGCGGGTCGAGATACGCGGGATCGTCGACCGGATCCTCGAAGAGAGGACGGCCGAAATAGAAGAGAAGGGAATATCAGGGAGAGTCGGAGATGACCTCGGAAGCGTTATCGCGAACCCCACCCAGGTATACCAGTTGTTCGCCAACCTCATCAGCAACTCGATCAAGCACAACAAGAGCGAGGACCCGGTCCTAACGATATCCCGGGTCGGCGAAAACGGGGACGGGGCTCACAGGTACCTGGTCCGCGACAACGGCCCCGGGATAGCGCCCGAGAACATCGACAAGATCTTCATGCCGTTCTTCAAGGGAGGCGAAGACGGCAGCGGCATCGGGCTGTCCACTGTAGCGAAGATAGTAAAAGTCTACGGAGGGGAGATAAAGGCCTACAACGACGGCGGCGCCTGCTTCGAGTTCACCCTGAGGGACTGGGACCCGGAAGTGCCCAAGCCTGAGCGAGGCTGACATCCGCCTACTCGAGGAGCGAGGCCAACAGGTTGTCCGTGGAGAAGTGGCCGCCGGTGAGTGACGCTAGCGAGCCACAACCGGTGAGAATTCCACGCCCGCCAGCGGGTAACCGCGCGGGCTGTTCTATCGACACGACGCGGGAGGTCATCATGGACGTCTTTCAGGCCATCAAGAGCAGGCGCAGCATCCGCAGGTACCAGGACAAACCGGTTCCGGCCGACCTGGTCGACAAGGTGCTCGAGGCGGCCCGAATAGCGCCATCCAGCAGCAACGTCCAGTCGTGGAAGTTCAAGGTCGTGACGGACCCCGGGACCAAAGCGCTGCTGCGGAAGGCCGCGAACAACCAGAAGTTCATCGAACAGGCGGGTGTGGTCATCGCCTGCTGCCTGGACTTCGAGGCGTTCGGCGACCGGGGCAGGCGGACCCTCGACCTCGTGCTGAAAGGGGCTGTCAGGCCGAGCCTGGAGATGGTCCTCCGGTCGGTGCGAGGAGACAAGGACAAGGAATTGCAGCCGGAGCGTGTCGTCATCAACGGCACCATGAACGTGACAATTGCGGTCGATCACATGACACTTGCCGCCCAGGGCCTGGGGCTGGGGACCTGCTGGGTGCGCGCGTTCGACCAGCAGGAAGTGACCCGGATCCTCGGTCTGCCGGAATCCGTGAGCGTCCTTTGCCTGCTCACACTCGGCTATACGGCCGAGTCGCCGCCGGCGAGGCCGCGAAAGGATATGGAGGAAATAATCATATGAGGCTGGACCAGGCGCCGCGAACCCGCGCGAGGGGCGGACGGGCCCGGTTGGCGCTATCGCGAGATGGGGGCTTCGGGGACAGCGGGGGTAGATGACATGCGGCTGATAGCGGGCGGCTCGGGTTTCCTGGGTATCGAACTGGCGCGGCAACTGTCCGCGGAGGGAACGGCGGTCAGGGTCTTCGACAGCGTGACGAACCCCTGGCTACCGGACGGGGTGGACTTCGTGCGCGGTGACGTGCGCGACCCGGCCGCGGTGTCCCGGGCGTGCCGGGGCGCCCGGATCGTCTACCACCTGGTGGGGGTCGTTCCGCAGGCCCGCGTAGCACCTCCAGAGATGCGCTCTGTGAACGTGGGCGGCACGCGGAACGTCATCGATGCGTGCGTGTCCAGCGGCGTGGAGCGCCTCGTCTTCGTCTCCAGCTCCGAGATATACGGGCACCTGGAGCGGGTGCCATGCCCGGAAAGCGCGATACCCGCGCCGATAGGCGAGTACGGCGTCAACAAGGTCGCGGCCGAGCTGTTGTGCCGCGAGGCGATGCACCGTCACGGCCTGGCCGTCTCGGTGCTCAGGCCGACGACGATAGTGGGCCAGTGGAACTGGGACAGTGCTTTCGCAACCCTTTTCAAGCAGCTCGACTCCGACGGCTTCCTTCCGGTGCCGGGCAGGGGCGAAGCGCGCTGGCATGTCGTGCACGTCGAGGACGCGGCCTCGGCAGTCATCCTGGCGGGGGACTCCGGCGAGGCGGTGGGGGAGGCTTTCAACCTGGCGAGCCGAGGGCGGGTGCCGACCCACCTGGAGCTTGCCGAGGCGATGAAGACGCACTCGGGCAGCGTCGCGCGGGTAGTGAAGGTGAACACGGCGGTGGCCACCGGGGTGCTCCGCGCCCTGTGCGCGGTGGGGCTGTCGCCCATGGAGCCCGATCAGTTCCTCGTCGGCTTCTCCGACTACGTGCTGGATGTCGGCAAGGCGCGCGAGCTGCTCGGGTGGGAGTCGCGATACGACAGCCTGGGCGCTTTCAAGGCGAGCTACGACTGGTACGAAGAGAGACATGACCCCAGGATGTGCGGGGCCGGGCGGTGAGCGGGAAGTACTGGAGAGTACCAGTTGCTATCCGGTAGAATGGGTCATGCATTTTCGCGGTACCACGTATTACCTGGAGCGGAAGGAGAGTTGGCATGGAAGACGTCTATTCCGGCAAGCCCTGGCTTAAGAATTACGACGAGAACGTACCACCCACGCTCCAGTACGAGGACAAGACGTTCGCCGAGAAGTTCCGGGAGACGGCGGACAGGTATCCCAACAAGGCGGCTATCATCTACATGGGCAAGCAGATCACCTACCGCGAGGTCGACCTGCTCTCCAACCAGGTGGCGGCCTTTCTGATGAAGAGCGGTCTCAAGCCCGACGACGTGGTAGGGCTTCACATGCCGAACATACCGGCGCAATACATAAGCATCGTGGGTGTGCAGAAGGCCGGCTGCGTGTCGACCGGACTCAGCCCACTCTCGACCCCGCACGAGATGGAGCACCAGCTCAACGACTCCGGGGCCAAGGTGATAATGACGGTGGACCTGCTGTTCGAGAAGATAGCGGAGGTGGCCGACAAGGCGTCGTTCAGCACCGTGGTCGTCAGCGAGATCGCGGATTTCCTGCCCGGCGTGAAGCGGGTGCTGGGCAAGCTCCTCAAGAAGATACCGACAGCGGAGGTCAAGCCGCTTGCCGGGAAGAAAGTCGTCGGCTTCATGGATGCACTCAAGGGCATGCCCGACACCGCGGTCCAGGTCAAGCGGACCATGGATGACGCCATCTTCCAGATGTACACCGGCGGCACCACCGGGCCCGCGAAGGGCGCTGTGATAACGCAGCGCAGCTACATGTGCAACCGGCTGCAGACCCTCACCTACCTCGACTTGAAAGCGGATCTGATGGCGCTCTCGGCCTTCCCTCTCTTCCACATCGCGGGGCTGGCGTTCGGCGGGTTCTGCATGACGGTGGGGGCCACCCAGATATGCGTTCCGAACCCCCGGGACACCCACTTCATCATAGAGGCCATGAAGGCGCACAAGCCCGAGATCGTTGTGAACGTGCCGACGGTCTTCTTCGAGCTCATGAAGAATCCTGAGTTCAAGGCGCTCGACCGCAGCAACCTCAAGTTCTGCCTTAGCGCCGCGGCGCCGTTCCCGCCGGAGAACATCGACGAGCTGGAGAGCGTCATCGGAAAGAACATGTTCATCGAGCTATACGGCATGACCGAGACGTCACCGGTCACCTGCGTCAACCCGCGCTACGGGAAGAAGAAGCCGTCTTCGATCGGCATGCCGGTGCCCGACACCGAGTTCAAGCTGGTTGACCCGAAGACGGGCCAGCTCGCCGCCCTCGGCGAGCCGGGGGAGATAGCGATACGCGGGCCCCAGCTCATGAAGGGCTATTACAAGCAGCCCGAGGAGACGGCGAACGCCATCCGCGACGGGTGGATGTTCACCGGCGACGTGGCGAAGATGGACGAGGACGGCTACTTCTACATCGTCGATCGCGTCAAGGACATGGTCATCGTGTCCGGTTTCAAGGTGTTCACCCGCGAGCTCGATGACGTGCTGGTCAAGCACCCGGACGTTGAAATGGGCGCGACCCTGGGGGTCCCCGACCCCAAGAGGCCCGGCTCGGAGCGGGTCGTCGCGGCCATCGTGCTCAAGCCCGGTGTCGAGGCCAGCGACGCCGAGAAGCAGAAGATACTCGATTACCTGCGCGAGAACGTAGCGCCTTACAAGGTGCCCAAGGCCATCGATTTCATGGATGAGCTGCCTACCAGCGGCGTGGGCAAGATCCTGAAGCGCGAGCTCAAGGTGATGATGGACAAGGAGCTCGAGTAGCGCCTCGGGGTCGTTCAAGCCCTTTCGAGGACCAGGGCCTCATCGGGTCCCAGCTCTATCGCTCCGACCTCTGCGCCTGTCACGCGGTCGGCACGGGTAGACAGGAGCAGGCGCCACGGACCCTCGCCGAGACCGGACGATCCCGGTTCCAGTACCACGCGACCGGGCTTGAAGTTGAGGAATACCGCTACCCGCTCCTCGCCGAGCTCCCGCGCGTACGCGAAGACGCCGCCGCCCCGCACGTCGAGAGGCCGGTAGTCGCCGGCATGCAGCGAGGGCCTGTCCCTGCGAAGCCACGCCAGGCGCCGGTAGAGGTTCAGCAGTGAGCCGGGGTCGGAGTCCTGCGACGCCACGTTCGTCCGCGTGTACGACCCGTCCACCGGCAGCCAGGGTTCGACCTCCGAGAACCCCCCGAACCGCTCCGAGCTCCACTGCATGGGCGTCCTCTCTCCGTCCCTGCCGACCGGCACCGGCCACCACTTGATCCCAATGGGGTCCTTCAGCCTCTTCCTCGGTATCCTGCCCTGGGGCATACCTATCTCCTCGCCGCAGTAGAGGAACGGCGTGCCGCGGAGCGTCAGCATCATGACCGCGGCGACCCTGGCGCGTGCCCCCGCGTCGCCGTGCTTTCCCAGCCGGGTCACGTGGCGCACCAGGTCGTGGTTCGACAGGTAATAGCAAGGCCAGGCGCCCTTCGGCATCATCCGCTCGTAGTCGTCCACCGAGCGGCGGAAGCTTTCCGCCGACCACTTCGCCTCGGCGAAATCGAGGTAGAAGGAAAGGTGCAGCTCGTCGTCCCCGCGGCCGTAGTAGTCCGCGGCGTCCTTCGACGTGTCGGTGTAGACCTCGCCCACCATCATCGTGCCCGGATAGGAGTCGAGCATCCCCCTCAGTTCGCGCACGACCTCGTGGTCCTCCGGCTGCGACCTGTCGTAGAGATGCCGCTGCATCTCGTAGGTCCGCCACCCGACCTTGCGCGGGTTGTCGCGAAGGCGCTCGTCCTCGTGCAGGAAGTTGACGAGGTCGAGGCGGAAGCCGTCGACACCCCTGTCGAGCCAGAAGCGGCAGACGTCGAACATGGCCTTACGGACCTCGGGGTTACGCCAGTTCAGGTCCGGCTGCTGGGGCAGGAATGCGTGGTAGTAGTACTGTCCGGTCATCTCGTCGAACACCCAGGCGCTTCCCTCTACGACCGCCTTCCAACGGTTCGGGGGCTTGCCGGGAGCCCTCCCGTCCCGCCAGATGTACCAATCCCGCTTCGGGTCGTCCCGCGACGACCGGGACTCGGCGAACCACGCATGCTCGTCCGAGGTGTGGTTCAGTATCATGTCGATGATGACCTTGATGCCACGCCTGTGGCACTCGGACAACAGCTCGTCGAAGTCGGACATCCGGCCGTAGGCGGGGTCCACGGAATAGTAGTCGGCGACGTCGTAGCCGCAATCCACCATCGGAGAGCGGTAGAAAGGCGAAAGCCAGATGGCGTCGACGCCCAGGGAGCGCGGGGTGCCGTCGTTCAGGTGATCGAGTCGCTCGATTATCCCGCGGATGTCTCCTATCCCGTCGTTGTCTGAATCGGCGAAGCTGCGCACCAATATCTCGTAGACGATGCCCTTCTTCCACCACGGGAGATCCTCGACGCTCATCGTGCCCCCTTTGCTGACGCCGCCGGACGCCGGTCACGAGAAGGATGACACAGGCGAGGCGCCGTCCACAATCCGGCCCGGTCGCGCGGCGCGGGGCGGCAGGGGCTGCAGGCCACGGGCGAAAGGACGAAGAACAACTGGAGTGGAGGACGACCCGTCGACGGGCTGGAGGCGGAAGGCAGGACCCTCCGCGAAGACACACCGGGGAGAAAGATGAAGAAAGGCAATTCAAGAGCAGTCGCCTGGAGGCGGCACGGGCCGACGGCGTTCCTGAGGCTCAAGGAGTGGTGGTCATTCGAGGGCCTCGACCCGGCCCGCCGGCTCTACTTCGTGTTCCTGGCGATGAGCTCCCCGATATCGGACTATGTCTCGCTGACCGTGCTGGACTACGCCGGTGGTCGGAGGACAGCCTCTGAACACATTACCAGGGTGCGGATGGGCGCTGATCCCGGTCAACTCGTATCGGCCGGCGGGGACTGGGGCGATCTCGTCTTCAGGCGGGACGGGGATGACGCGTGGGTCATCGACGTGAGGGACGGGCCCCTGCGGGCCGGCCTGCGCCAGGTTGCGCGGGCTCCCCTCCACGAGAACCGGCTCCTGACCAGGCGCATCGACTACAACATAGCCCAGTTCCCCCTGAACGCGGTGAGCGGGACACTGGATGTCGGCGAGGGACCCCTGCCGTTCGAAGGCTACGGGTACTGCGAGAACTGCTGGGGGGTGCAGACGCGTCACTCGGCCGCGAACTGGCTCCACTTCTGGGCGGAGGAGTCGGCCGGCGTCCTGCTCGACTGCTACTACGACGAGGGCGTCCACCACCACTACGCGTGGCTGTGGGACCAGGGAAGCGGACGCTACCTGGCCACCCCGCTGTTCTTCGGATACGACCCCCGCCGCCCGCGCGACGGCTGGCATGTCAGGTCGCCGCAGCTCGAGCTGGAGGTGACTCCCCTGAGCCATCACGCGAGCACCATGCGGATACCTCCGCTGCTGCCGTACGTCAGCATCGATTACCACGAGCTGCTGGTGGAGGTGCGGGGAACCGCCTCCGCCGGGACCGGTGTCGTGGAGGTCGAGGGCATCGGCAAGTACGACCACAACTTCAACTTCTGGTAAGCCCCGCGCGGGCGAGGCGGAGCTACGAGGGGCCCGGGCGGCGGCCGAACGGGCAGGCGTATATGCACATCCCGCAGACCCGTCTATCGTCTCCGGCCGGCTGGGTCAGGTGGAACTCGCAGGCTCGCGCGTCGTACCTCGCTTCCCTGGGCTCGCCCTCACTGAAGGGCCTGCCGGTGAACGCGCTGACCGGGCACGCCTCGACGCACGCCGAGCATTCGCCGCACCGGTCCTCCAGGCGCCCGGCTTGCGGGACGAACGGCGCGTCGGTGAGGACTGTCGTCCATCTCGCCCTTGGACCCACCTGGGGTGTGACCAGAAGGCAGCTCTTTCCGATCCAGCCCAGCCCGGCCAGGCTGGCCGCCATCTTGTGCGAGAAAGACGCGCAGATGCGGTCGTCGTCGATCCTCTCCGAGGCGGGCAGCGGCAGGGCGCGGTACCCGTGGCGCTGCAGAAGCCCCGCAACGGAAGAAGAGATCAGGTCCAAGCGCGTGTTGATGACCTCGTAGCAGTGGACCCGGTAGCTGACAGCGACCCCCGGCTCGGAACGCATCGGCAGCATGTCGACTATCGCGCCGGGGAGCGCGATCCCGATCGAGATAGCGCGAGGATAGCCGCTCACCAGTTCGCCGCCCTGCAGCTCTATCGCCCGTTTCGCAGCGGTCGTGTCGGCGAAGCCGAAGAAGTCGCCCCCGAACAGGAGGATCAGCCTGCTGACCAGGTTTACCAGGTTCGGGTCCAAAGTCCATCCCTCCGTCTGTACGCGTCGCCACCGGACATCACCGGGGACCATCCATTCTAACAATTTTCGCGGGGCCGCCGATTGCCCGACGGAGAAGCCCTCTGCTATTCTTCTGGCGTCGCTTGGGCACCAGGAGGGGATCATGGAGTCACGCTATCTCGTAGTCTCGACATCCGAGGCGGTCGCGACGGTCACCATCGACCGTCCCGACAAGGGCAACTCGCTGTCGCCGGATGTGCTCGCCGAGATCGAGGGCACGTTCACGGAACTCGGCGCCGACACGGACGTCCACGTCATCGTCCTGACCGGCGGGGAGAAGATGTTCGGCTCGGACGATAACAAGGAGAGGATCGAAGCCCTTCTCGAGACGCTGAAGAAACGGGGGAAATAAAAGCGGGCCCTGTCCGCCGGCACGCGCGGTCGAGGCCTGCCTCGCCGGACCGTTCGATCCAACGCCTTCCTATGGGCGCACCGGAGTGTCATCATTGTGGGGAGCAGTATCGACATGAGGAAGTACCACCACATAGGTATACCCACCGAGATCCCGCGTGAGAACGAGTCTTATCACGAGGGGATGAAGTTCTACCATTCGGGTTTCGAATCCAGCCCTTACGGGGTCGAATGGATGCGCTTCGAGCGGGAAAGCACGGTGCCCGAGCTGGTCAGGACCGTCGCCCACGTTGCGTTCGAGGTGGACGACCTGGAAGCCGAACTCGAGGGCAGGCAGGTGCTGATAGAGCCGAACAGCCCATCCGAGGGCGTGACGGTCGCCTTCATCGTCGACGACGGGGCGCCGGTGGAGTTCCTGCGGTTCGATAGATGAGGAATATTGACGGGGATGACCGGGGGAAGGCATTGAGGGGACGACGGGGATCGAAGGTCTCCAGAAGGCTAGCGGCGGCGGCGCTAGCGTGCGCTCTGCTCGCCGGCGTGGCGCTTTCGTTCGCCGGCTGCTCGGTTAACCCCGTGGTCGTGACGGCCCAGGGCTCCCTCGCCGGGACGAGCGAAGGGGCCGGGGTGGTCGCTTTCCGAGGCATCCCGTACGCAAAGCCACCGGTCGGCGCGCTCCGGTTCAAGCCGCCCCGGCTGGCGATGCCCTGGAGCGGCATCCGCGACGCGACCCGGTTCGGCCCGGTCGAGCCGCAGCCCCCCGACGATTACGAGAGCGCCTCACAGTGCCCGCAGTCCGAGGACTGCCTGACGCTGAACGTGTGGACGCCCTCGGTCAAGACTGGCGGGCGCCCGGTGATGGTCTGGATACACGGCGGCGGCTGGATGTACGGGTCGAGCCGCGACGAGTGGTACGACGGCGCGGCCCTCGCAAACCGGGGGGACGTCGTCGTGGTCTCGATAAACTACCGGCTCGGGGTGTTCGGCTTCCTCTACCTTGGCAAGGTCGCAGGCGAGCAGTACGCGCAGAGCGGCAACCTGGGCCTGCTCGACCAGGTGGCCGCCCTCAAGTGGGTGAAGCAGAACATCGCCGCCTTCGGGGGAGACCCCGGGAACGTGACGATCTTCGGCGAGTCGGCGGGCAGCATGAGCGTCTCGACCCTGATGACGGTGCCGGCGGCCAGGGGGCTGTTCCACCGCGTTATAGCGGAGAGCGGCGCCCTCAACACCATCCGGACCACCCGTTACGCCGACAAGGTCACCCGGAGGTTCATGGACGAGCTGGGCGCCACGGGCATCGAAGACCTCACCAGCTACACGACGGACCAACTCACGAAGGCCGAGTGCGCGCTGACCAGCCTGAACGTCGAGACAGACACCCTCTTCGGGCCGGTAGTGGACGGGTCGGTGCTTCCCGAGCCGCCGCTGCGGGCGATCGAGAAGGGCGCGGCCAGGGACATCGAGTTGATGACCGGCACCAACCTCGACGAGATAAGGTACTGGTCGCTCTACATACCCGGGCTTGTCGCTCTTCCCGTCAAGGTGGTGCTCCCGCTGGCCCCGACGCTGCAGGCAGCGATGGGTGACCGCGTCGACTCGATAGTCGGAAGCTACCGATCGCGCCGGATAGGGGTTCGCGAAGGGAGCATCTCGATGGCGATAGCCACCGACGTGATGTTCCGCATCCCCCAGATCCGGTTCGCGGAAGCGCAGTCGAAGCAGAACCCCAGAACTTGGATGTACCTGTTCAAATGGCCCAGCGAGTCGAACTACGAGCTGCGCTCGTGCCACGCCATCGAGATACCGTTCGTGTTCGGCAACCTGCACGCGCCGCTGGTGGACGAGATACTGAGCCCGTCGCCGCCGGTGAAGCTGTCCGAGATGATGCAGGACACGTGGATCGCTTTCGCGAAGACCGGGAACCCCGCGAACGGGTCCATCCCACGCTGGCCCGCGTATGACGGAAAGACGAGGGCCACCATGGTCCTGGACGTCAGGCCCGCGGTCGAGAACGACCCGTACAGGGCGGACCGCCTGGTCTGGGAGAACATCCCCTTCGATGGAGTGAACCCGCCGGTCGGCGGCAACGCGAAGTAACGCACTTGCCTTCCCAAGGCTTCCCGTGACATTAATAGGGGCTGTCACCTTTATTACAAGGAGGAGTACACATGGAGCAGGCTTCCGGCGACACCGAGATCCAGTTGATCCCACCGCACGTAAAGAGCTTCCTGCAGTCGGGCTACGACGACCTGGAGAGCTTCTGGGAGCGGGCGGCGCTCGACTCGACCGATGAGATCTACTGGTTCAAGCCGTGGGAAAAGGCGTTCGAGTCGGATTACCCATCCTTCAGGTGGTTCGTCGGAGGCATGACCAACGCCTGCTACAGCGCGGTCGACTACAACGTCGTGAAGGGCAGGGGAGGCAAGGCGGCGATCGTCTCCGAGATAGCGGAGACCGGAGAGACCAGGGTCATCACCTACGCCCAACTGCTGCACCTGGTCAAGAAGTACGCCGCCGCGCTCCGGGGAATGGGGGTTGTCAAAGGCGAAAGGGTCATCATCTACATGTCGATGGGCATCGAGTCGGTGGCGGCAATGCTCGCGTGCGCCCGCATCGGGGCTATCCACGTGGTGGTGTTCGCCGGCTTCTCCTACATGGCGGTCGCGGACCGGATAGAGCTTTCCGGCGCCGAGTACGTGCTCACCCAGGACGTCAATCACCGCCGGGGCTCGACCGTCGAGCTCAAGAAGGTCATCGACGACGCCATCGAGGAAGTCCCGTTCGGCCAGGTGAAAAAGGTCGTGGTCCTCAAGGTTACCACCGACGAGGAGCGTCCGATGGTCGAAGGCAGGGACATGTTCTGGGACGAATTTCTGACCCTGGCCGAGGGGCAGAGCGAAGACGTGGAGCCAATGGAGTCCAACGAGCCGCTCTTCCTGCTCCCGACCTCGGGGACGACCGCCAAGCCGAAGGTGACGGTGCACGTCCACGGGGGGTACCAGCAGTACGTCTACTCGATGGGCCAGTGGATATACAAGATACGACCGGACGACGTATGGTTCGCGACCTCAGACATCGGATGGATAGTCGGCCACAGCTACAACGTCTACGGGCCGCTCATCTCCGGGTGCACCACGGTCCTCTACGAGGGGACACCCGACTACCCGAAGAACGACATGATATGGGACGTCATCGAGCGCAACAAGGTCACCGCCCTCTGGATGTCCCCGACCGGGGTCAGGGCGCTGATGAAGATGGGCATCGAAGAGCCGCGCAAGCACGACCTCAGCTCGGTCGAGCGCGTGTTCTGCGCGGGTGAGGTGCTTAACCCCGCCGCCTGGGAGTGGCTGCAGAAGGAGGTGTTCTCCGACTCGATCCCTGTGATAGACCACATGTGGCAGACGGAGACATCGGGGCCGGTAATAGGCAACCCTTACGGGCTCGGCTGCTACCCGATCAAGCCGGGCTCCTCCACGCTCGCGGTCCCGGGCGTCCAGGTGGACATAGTGGACGCGAACACCGGCGAGACGTGCGCCCCTGGCGAAAAGGGGATGTTCGTCATCAAGAAGCCGTTCCCCGGCCTGACACCGATGCTGTGGGAGGACCCCGACCGCTACAGGAAGGACTACTGGGAGAACATCGACACGCTCAAGGGCCTCTACTGCTCTGGAGACGGGGCGTACCGCGATGAGGACGGGTACATATGGTTCGTCGGGAGGGCCGACGAGGTCATCAAGATAGCGGCGCACCGCATCGGCACCATCGAGATAGAGAACGCGCTCATATCGCACCGCCTCGTCATGGAGTGCGGCGTCTCGGGGGTTCCCGACGACCTGCGCGGCGAGGTCGCCTGCGCGTTCGTCGTGCTGCAGACCGGCACCGAGCCGACCGACGAGCTGAAGAAAGAGATCATCAAGCACGTCCGGGATGTCATGGGGCCGATAGTCGTCATAAGGGACATCCAGTTCGTGAGGATGCTCCCCAAGACCAGGAGCGGCAAGATAATGCGAAGGGTGATGAAGCGGCTCTGGATGGGCGAGGACCTGGGCGACCTGTCTACCATCGAGGACGGGGCCTCCGTCGACGAGATAAGGGATGCCATCGGGAAGATGAAGGTCTAGCGCGCGGGCGGATGGAGGCGGTGTTCGCTGGCCGCCTGGCGAATCCCGCTCAGCCGGCCGCCGACTTTTCACCACCCGAGTTCACCAACAGGTAGAGCCTGATGCCGTAGGCCTGGAAGGCGAGGTCGATCATCGACGAGTAGACGATGACCTTCT
>Ga0209747_1000691_pt1 | contig 18365 bp, 16 predicted proteins | sample BarGraNGADG00311_FD_184498 | JGI IMG/M metagenome (GOLD analysis project Ga0209747, IMG submission 184498) | Arctic peat soil microbial communities from Barrow, Alaska - Barrow Graham LP Ref core NGADG0011-311 (SPAdes) (version 2) | ecosystem: Environmental > Terrestrial > Soil > Wetlands > Peat...
AGGGCAGCATTCATCTTTTGGGTTATACCATTGTGAAGCTTATAATCAAAAATTATGTTTTCACCCTCAATTTCAATTTCAAAGCATTTATTGAAGACTAAACCAGGGTGTGAATTTTCCATCTCGCCCAGGGAAGTGTCGTGTGTTGCAATTAATCCGGTCGCTCCCAACTCAATCATCCTCTTCAGGAATAGTTTAGATCCCAGGCTCTTGTCTGCCGAATTTGTCCCTTTCAGTATTTCATCTAGTATGAAAAACGTTGATTCTCCCTCTTCAATCCTGGATTTCAGTATCCTCAGCCTCTTTAGTTCAGCATAAAAATAGGATTCATTATTTGACAGCGAATCGACTGTACGCATACTTGTAAAAAGTTTTAAAGGAGTAAAAATCAGGTCTTCAGCACAAACCGGGGCGCCGATCATTGCCAGAATGTAGTTTATAGCTATAGTTCTCAAAAAAGTACTTTTGCCTGCCATATTTGCTCCTGATATAATACACACATTACCACATCTTTCCAGAGTGAAATCATTAGTTACTCTTTTGTTTTCACCTATCAGCGGATGTCCCAGGTTTCTGGCCGAAAACACAATCCCCTTATCAGAAATCACAGGGTAAACAAAGTCAGGATTATTATACGCATAATTTCCAAGACTGATATATGCGTCAACATGACCTAACATTTCAAGCCAGACCGGAAACTGGTTCTTATATTCGTCTTTCCAATTTTCAAGTCTGTAAACACTATGATAATCCCATAAGAATAACCCATTTAATGTAAAACTTACAAGCATATTCAACCGGTTATCAAATGTTTTGATAAGCCTGCCCAGTTTCCGTACTGCAACATCGGCTGAGACCTTACCGGTTGACATATTCAGTTTAATGTCATTTAAAACCTGTGATGTAAATATTTCATTATCAAATGCTCTAAGTAATTTATCTATTGAAGATAAGTAAATATACTTCTTTGATAAAACTGCATGAATCTCATTTATCCTTTTTAATCCAGCCATTATATATAGCAGGTTAAGCAGAAAGAAAAAAGTAAAAATCTGGTACGAAATAACTCCTGCCACAAGAAGGAGAAGTGAGGTAATTGTTACAGAAGGAAGGAGAAAAATCAGGTATTTTTTAATCGGGGAGGATTTTATATGTTTGTTTTCTCCCATCCAATTTAAAGTACCTGCGATCTGGTTTGTCTCAAGAGAGTTTTTCATCCCTGAGGCCATAAACTCATGTCGCCATTTCTCTTTATCTGCAAGTTCCCGAATGGTTTCCTGTCGTGAAATCAGTTCCGGTGAAAAAGCGACAGGATCAGACAACCAACCTGCAAGAATATCCCTGCCATATCCTGTTATGGTCCTGTTCAGATATTGAAAAAGAGAAGAATTGCCAAAAAGATCAACGTCATTTGAAAAATCATGTTCCGGATCAACAAATGAATTCCCTGCCTCAAATGCCGACAGGTTGCCGCAAATGGCATCTGCTTCATTCTGGTTAATTTGTGCTTGATTGTTCATCAACATTTTTTTCCCTGAATGAGATGAATAGAGTTTCAACAGGTATAAAAACACTGCTGCGAATATTATTGTAATCAGAATACCAACCTCAATACTTCCGGTAAATGCAAACCAGATTAGAATTAATCCTCCTATGAAGAAAAAAAGCCTTAAAACAGAAAGGGCAAATAACACCTTATCTTCCTTTGCCTCAAGAAGGCGGAATTCTCTTACAGCATTAAGGTATTTTTCTTTTATAAGGGGATTCTGCATATATTCAGAATGTTAAAGCAACTACTTTCAGTAAACTCCTGGTATTAAAGTAATCAGATCCTGCTCTGTCAAAATTCCATGACCATTCCTCACTAAACCGGCAAGGCGGCAGATTGGTCATCAAAGTAGGAGTCGCAGCAACAGTTCCCGATTTATTTGTAATTATTTCTGTTACATCTGAAATGAGTACTGAATTATGTTTTTTGAGAAAATCAATATGTTTTTTCTGTATTTCAGATTTGAACTGAGAAAACTCTTCTTCCTTAATTTCTGACTTTTTCTTCAGGAAGTTAGTAAGCAGATACTCCAGTTGGGTAAGAAGATTAAGTGAAATAACCATTCCGGGATCATAGTCAGGTGTGTATTCCGGAACTGAAATATTTTCAAGCGATTTAAACGGATTAAAGAATGAATGTCTTCGTGATTCATCCCATACTTCTTTTATCAGACCACCCGTAATATCATCTTCAATTAATTCAATATTACCAAGACTTCCGGTCTGGTTTATTACCTCAGGTGGATGAATGATATCAACCAGAATTATTTTTGTATTATTTTCGACCATCTCTGCTACAGGTAGATCAAGCAACCAGCCACTTCCAAGAACAGTCACTTTTGAAGGTTTATGAAAATCCAAAGCCCTCATGATAAAATTCCTGCAATTCTCCAGATGAGAGTCCCAACCACCATCCTGATTGAGATGACGTTTTATCAGAGCATTATGATAATTATAATAGCCCATCTTGTTAAGGATTCTTCTATATTCCGGGCTATGTGTCACAATTTAACATTATTTGCTCTTAATTTTTTCAACTCACTGTTCATTAATGATCTCAGTTTTAATGCAAGCTCGTCATTGTCTTTCGTCCCAAAAGACGAAGGTTGAACGGGATCCAGAACTTTTATTCTGATTCGTTTACCCCAGGCGAAAATCAGACCATTTTTAGGAAGAATTCCTCCGGTTCCATCAATAAGGACTGGAAGGATTGGGCGTTCGGCTTGTATTGCAAGAAGGAAAGCGCCTCTTTTAAACCGACCGATCTCATTCCCATTTGAGCGTGTTCCTTCAGGAAATATCATGATAGAGGTACCATCTTTCAGGCATTTTAATGATTTTTCAAGCATCCCTGACTTACTCTGTTCATTAACCCTGTCCACAGTTATATAATCAGCCATTCTTATATACCAGCCAAGAACCGGGATTTTCGTATTTTCAATTTTCGAGACAGATTTGAATCTGTACCTGAGGTAGAATATCAGTACAATATCGAGCATAGACTGATGGTTAGAAATTATCACAAAAGTTTTCCCTCTTACAGCCTTATTCCTGCCTTCCATCTCTATCTTCCAAACCGGAATGATCCAACACAACAAGAACCCCTGGTACATAAGTAACCAATGAGTTACAAGTCTTTTTTTATCGAAAGGAAGAACAAGTAACCAGATCATAAAAGTAATCGGAAACATTACTACAATGAACAAAGAAACTATTATCCAAACTATGCTCGACTTAAAAACTTCCATATATCTAATTTGTGCCTACAATTATCAGGTGTTCATTTGGGCAGCCGAATAACTCCTTTGTGAACCTTGGTGTTAACCTTAGCGTCCCTTTGTGGTAAAAGAAAAGCCATTAACCACAAAGTATCACAAAGTACTTCACAAAGCTACACAAAGGGAAGAAGTAAAAAATCATCTTATGCTTTTAACTACCTAAAAGGGTAATAATACAGCATATCGGTAAAAAATATCAAATTAATTCTACTTTGCCAGATTTAAAAAATCAACCTGTTTTTGCCCTTAATCCCTAAAGGGAACAGGTTGATTTTTCAGTTTGCTCCCTTTAGGGTCGGGGCAAACAAACTGAAAATCCGGTGTAAGATGCATTCTGTCAAAGTAGAATTAAAAAAAATTATAAATCTCCTCCTTTGTATTTAGAAAACCTTCTTCACCAATTACCTTAATAATATCATCAACCATGTGTCTGCAGCCAATAAGTTTTCCTGAAACAGCCAATATCCGGTCATTCTCAACAATAGCGCAATGCTTTATTATGCCATCCTTAACAGAAAGTGTGCAGGAAAGGTCAGCACTATTTAACTGAAAGCTGTTATTAAAAGTATATTCCGGTCCATAAGCCCAATTCCATTCCCAGGTCTTATATTTCGTAGTGGCAAGTGATTCCGCATCAGCTGTTTCTGACAAAGAAAGGTTATATACTTTTGCATCGGACAGGTTATGAAGAAAATAATCCATTATTGCAATTTTGAACTCATATATATCTTTGAAACCTTTCAGTTTTTCATTAAGATTTATAACTGCAGATGGGTTTGATTCAACTGCCCTTGTAGTATAGTGGGATTTATCTTTGCGAATAGAATTTCCAAGCAACTCAAGTGAGGCGCTGAAGAGTATCGTTCCATGATGCAGTACCCGGTTCCTGTGAACGTGTTCCGCGTTTCCTGAAATTTTCAATCCCTCAATTTTAATATCATTCTTACCCTTGAGCGTTGCTTCTATTCCTAATGATAACAGAAAATTGATAACCGGCAGTGTGTACTTACGAAAATCTACCTGTTTGCCTGCTTCACTTCGACTGATAAAGGTGAAATTCAGATTACCACCATCATGAAATACAGTTCCGCCCCCTGAAATTCGTCTTATTACAGGAATATTATTTTCCGTTATATATTTTGTATTTACTTCCCTGTGGGCCGACTGATGTTTCCCGATTACTAAACAGGGTTTATTAATGCCAAGGATCAGATACTCTTCTTTACTGTTCTTAAGAAGTGTTTCTTCAATTGCCAGATTAAGGAAGGGATCGTCAGATTCCAGGGTTATACAATACATCAGGAGTAAATTTTTTTACTCTTCTTTCTGCCCCCCAACCCCCCTAAAGGGGGCTAATACTCATATATACATTGAATTAACCCCCATTTAGGAGGGCAGGGTGGGCGAAAACTAAGAGTGAGTTTTTACCTCAAAATATGGTTTATGTTGTAAAATCTTATTGTCGGTCAGTATATACAAACTATAAATACCCCAGCCGATTAACGCCCCGAGAAGCGAACCGCAGATCACATCACCGGGATAATGAACCCCAAGGTATATCCTGCTGTACCCTACAACAGAAGCCCAAAGAATTATACTAATTGTAAACCACCTCTTTTTGATAAAAAGAAGGCTAACGAGAGCTACATTAAATGAATTTGTAGCGTGCGAGGACACGAAGCTGTACATTCCCCCACATTCTCCTTTTACGAGATGAACAAGTCCTTCAAGTGAGGGCTCATGACAAGGACGAAGCCGCAAAACAAGGTTCTTAATTAAAACTGATATCTGATCGGCAAGAGTGGCAGCGAGGATTATGAACAAAATAATTATGAGAAATTTCCTTTTATATTTTACTCCCAGGTAGATAAGAATAGCGAGATAAAGAGGAATCCATATTACTTTGCCACTAATAGTATACATTACCTGATCGAAGAACGGAGAGTTCAGTGAATTAAGAAAAAGTAAAGCCTGTTGATCAAGATGTTCAAGCATAATAAAAATTAATCGTTATTGAGAACTTTCCAGATCATATCTTTCAGAGTCGTTATTCCGAACCCGGTAAGGGAAGAAATAAATACTCTTGGAATTTCGGGCAGATCTTTTCTTATTTCATTTATAAGTTCTTCATCGAGCATATCGGATTTTGAAATTGCAAGAACCCTTTTTTTATCAAGCAGTTCAGGGTTATACATTTTCAATTCGTTTATGAGGATCTCATATTCGTCTTTAATATTCTTACTATCAGCCGGGACCATGAAAAGGAGCATGGAATTTCTTTCAATATGTCTTAAGAATCTGATTCCAAGACCCTTACCTTCATGTGCTCCTTCGATGATACCGGGGATATCGGCCATTACGAATGATTTTTCATCCCTGTAACTCACTATCCCCAGATTCGGAACGAGAGTAGTGAATGCATAATCTGCAATCTTTGGTTTAGCGGCCGATACAACAGATAGCAGAGTTGATTTACCCACATTAGGAAACCCTACCAGACCTACATCAGCCAGGATTTTTAGTTCGAGAATGAATTCTTCCTCAATACCGGTTTCTCCGGGCTGGGCGTATCTGGGAGTCTGGTTGGTTGGTGATTTGAAATGAGTATTTCCCTGACCTCCTCTACCGCCCTTTGCAAGGATCTTTTCCTCTCCGTTTATGGTAATCTCGAAAATGACCTCTCCTGTTAAGCTGTTTTTAGCAATTGTACCCAAAGGAACCTGAACTGTAATATCTTTTCCATCGGCACCGGTAGATGTTTGCCTGCTGCCCCCCACGCCGTTTTCAGCGAAAATATGGCGCTGATACTTGAGATGCAGAAGAGTCCACATCTGATCGTTTCCTCTCAGAATAATATGTCCACCTCTTCCTCCATCACCCCCATCGGGTCCGCCTTTGGGCTCAAATTTCTCCCTGCGGAAATGAGCCGACCCTGCACCTCCGTTACCGGAGCGGCAGTAAATTTTTACATAATCAACAAAGTTTGATCCGGACATTTCCTGTAATTTTAAAAACTATAACTTATTTTTTGCCCCCTGCCCTTTTTCTACCTTCTGTTTTTTTGCCCCTGCCCTTTGTTCTTTCTCCTGTTTTTTTTGCCCCCTGCCCCCTAAAGAGGGTTCTGAAAACCATCTCTTTATCTTAGCCCCCCTTCAGGGGGGTTGGGGGGCAAAACCTCCTGTGCTTCAGGGGGTTTTTGGGGGGGGCAAAACCTCCTGTGCTTCAGGGGGGTTGGGGGGCAAAACCTCCTTTGATTTCGGGGGGTTGGGGGGTTTAACTCACAGAAACAATGTGCTTTTGGGGGTTAAACTAATTTTTTCATAGAATCGCAAAGTCTTTTAAAGATATCATCAATCGTACCTACTCCTTTTACTGATTGATAGATTCCTCTTTCGCTGCAATAATTAATGATCGGTTCAGTTTTCTCTTTATAGACTTCAATTCTGTTTTCGATAACTGCCGGGTCCTTGTCGTCAGGTCTTCCTGACAATTCAGCGCGGGCTAATAACCTTTTAACAAGTTCATCGTGATCGACGTCAAGAACAAGCATCTGGTCGATCTTCATATTTCTTTCATTCAGCATTTTTTCGAGAGAAACTGTCTGTGCCACGGTACGGGGAAACCCGTCATAAAGGAAACCTGCTGTGCCCTTACTGTTGTCAATCTTATATGCTATCATCTCAATTACAACCTCATCAGGAACAAGTTCCCCTTTCGACATAATCAGACTCATCTTTTTACCAAGATCTGTTCCTGCTGTAATCTCTGCGCGGAGCATGTCGCCTGTTGAAAGGTGAAGAAGGTTGAACTTTTCAGCAAGTCTGACTGACTGTGTTCCCTTACCGGAACCGGGAGGGCCAAAAATTAAAAAATTAACCATAGGACAATTTAAATTATGAATTATGAATTATGAATTATTTTATTAATGTGTAGACAGAGGATAGATTGCGTCCGTATCCATCAAAATCCAGACCATAACCAACTACGAAATCGTTTGGAATTTCAAAGCCAACATAATCAAGAGGGATATTCCTTGTATATGCATCAGGCTTATACAGGAGAGTTGCTATTTTAATTTCGGCAGCCTTCCTGATTACAAGCTCATCCACAATCCGTTCGAGAGTATTACCCGTGTCAACTATATCTTCAATTACAACAACTGTCTTGTTTTTAATATCCTCGTTCCATCCGATCAGTTCCTTAATAAACCCTGAAGAGCTTGTACCTTCATAAGATGCCAGTTTCACAAAAGAAATCCTTGCCTGACCATCGATACGTCTGAAAAGATCAGCAGCAAAAAGAAATGCCCCATTAAGAATTCCAAGGAATACCACATCTTTTCCGGCAAGGTCATCATTCATCTGTTTGGCAAGAACATCAATTCTCTCCAGAATGACCTTCTCGGTGATCATTTCTCTGAACTTTTTATCTAGAATCCGGATTTCTTTCATGAAGGGAATTTTTGAATTGTTAGCCGGTGCGAAAATATGAAAATAATAGCGTATTTTTGCCTTTATCAGCAAGTTAAATTAAATTATTTTAAATGGAACCGATAGTTAGCATCATAATGGGCAGCACAACTGACCTGCCGGTAATGACAAAAACAGCAGAGATACTTAACGATTTCAGGATACCTTTTGAGATGAATGCCCTTTCGGCACACCGGACACCGGATGAGGTTGAAAAATTTGCAAAAAATGCCCATTCGAGGGGAATAAAAGTGATAATTGCTGCAGCAGGAATGGCTGCCCACCTACCCGGTGTAATCGCAGCTATGACGCCGCTTCCGGTAATAGGAGTACCAATCAAAGCCTCCCTTGAAGGACTCGATTCCATCTTTTCAATTCTTCAGATGCCTCCCGGAATTCCTGTAGCTACTGTAGGTGTGAATGCAGCACAGAATGCCGGAATCCTTGCAGCTCAGATTATTGCCACAGGGGACGAAGCAGTTATGAAAGAGGTTGTAAAATACAAGGAGTCTCTTAAAAAGAAGATCGTTCAGGCCAATGAAGAGCTGAAGGGAGTAAAGTTTCAATATAAAACAAACTAAGAATCAATACTTTGCCGCATTTTTGCCCCCTGCCCCCTAAAGGGGGTTCTGAAAACCTTCTCTTTGTCTTAGCCCCCCTTTAGGGGGGTTGGGGGGCAAAAAACAAGGGGATTAATGAGAAAATATATTTCTTTTAAGTAATTATTTCAATTTTTTAATACTTAGGTTAAGAATATTTGTATCTTAGTATTAAATTTTTGAAACAGTTGAGCTCGCTGCACAAAATATCTGTTTCTGTCATTTTCTTATTTCTCTTTTCAACTGCTTATGGTGGAGATACTTATCGTCTTTCGGCCGGAGCGGGAGAAGCGGGAATGGGAAACGTTTGTATTATGAAAAACGGATTCTGGTCTTCATTTCAGAATCAGGCATTGCTGGCTTTTAACAACTCTATCTCTTTCGGTTTAAGCTACGAAAACAGGTTTTCAATAGAAGAACTGGGAACCAGGTCAATAGGTTTGGCAATACCTGTCGGAAAAGCTTCCATCGGGGCTGTTTATTCACACTTCGGCTATATCGATTTTAAAAGAGATATGACAGGTCTGGCATGCGGTCTGAAACTTTCAGAAAATATTTCAGCAGGCGTGCAAGTCGATTATTTTTCGGAAAGAACAACAAGCGAATATAATAATAATCAATCTGTTACTTTTGAAACAGGGCTGCTTTTTACCCCATCTGAGAATACGAGGATTGGAATTCATTTGTTTAATCCTTTACCCAATTCAATAAGAAAAAATTTCCTTCCAACCTCCATAAGAGTGGGGGTTGGTACAGAACTAAGCGAAATCCTGTTTGCAGGTGTTGAAGCTGAAATGAGCGCTGGCAATAAATTAATAGTAAGTACCGGCTTCGAATATGAAGCAGCAAAGAATCTCTGGTTACGGGGCGGGTTCAGCACAAATAATAATTCATTCAGTTTCGGACTGGGATATCTTACAAAAATTGCACAATTAGATCTGGCATTTCAGACTCATGAAAAGCTTGGTGTAACTTCCTCTGTATCTTTAATATTCAAAATCCATTAATAAATGGAAAATCTTATTGCTTACAGGAATTCCTTTGCGTTCTTTGCGCAAACTTTTGCGACCTTTGCGGTTAAAAGAAAATCAATTGTTATTTATACAATACCATTATTATTTATCCTAACTCAACTAAACGTATCAGCTCAGACTGAAAAATTGTCTGAGGCCATCATTTCGATTGCAGAGGAGTTGGCTGCGGAAGAAGCTGACCCACTGGCAGCTGAAAACTATATTGAAAAACTTCAGGAGCTTGCTGATAATCCTGTAAAGCTTAATTCCTCCGGTGAAAATGAAATTTCAAGATTATTCTTTCTTTCCGATTTTCAGGTAAAAGCGCTTGTCGATTATGCTCATTCTTCCGGAAGGATAATTTCTGTTTTTGAATTGGCCAACATCCCCGGATTTGATAAAGAAACCGTTGAGACGATGGTCCTATTCATTACCCTCGAAAATTACATCAATATGAATCCGGATTCGGCAAGATGGAGAAGCACGCTACTCACAAATTTTTGCTTTAAATCGGGCAATAATGACACAACTTCATTAGGTTCTCCATGGAAATTCCTTTCAAAATACAAGTTTTCCGCTGGCGGATTCTCCGGAGGGTTTGCTATCGAAAAAGATCCGGGAGAGAAGTTTTTAAGCGGAACTCCTCCTTTACCCGATTTCCTGTCTGCCAACCTTACCTATACCGGAAATGGTCTTCTCCGCAGATTAATTGTCGGCGACTATTCTGCCCGGTTTGGTCAGGGTACGAACACAAATTCCGGTATTCGCACTGGTCTTTCCCTTTCTTCACCAGGATACATGTCGGGAAGTGATGAGATAAGACCCTATACATCAACAGATGAAAATAATTTCTTCAGAGGAGTGGCTGCTGTTTTATCATTTAAGGATCTTGGAGTATCTGTATTCTATTCAAAAAAAAATTCAGATGCCACCCTTGGCTCATCAACTGGTATTTCGAACGACTATATTGAAAACTTTTATCTGGCAGGGAATCATAACACATCATCATATCTGTTTAAAAAAGATGCAATTTCTGAACTGGCATGTGGAGTAAATCTATCCTACAATTTTAGTAATATGAAGGTTGGGTTAGCCTGGACTGAAAACAGGTTTTCACTTCCTGTAATCCCGGCAGGGAATGATCCCATAGAAGTTTTCAATTTTAGAGGAGACCAGAATAATATTTATACCATTTATTACAATGGCTTCATCAAAAAAGTATTGGTTTATGGTGAATTTTCAGCCACTGATTATCATAAGTATGCATATGTTCAAGGGGTGTCACTCCGGCCGTCCGACAGGCTGACTATTAGTTTTTTATTCAGGAACTATGACGCCGGGTATGTCAGTTTTCATGGAAATGGAACAGGAAGCAGTTCTTCAACCGGTAATTCACAAGGGATTCTGGGAAGTTTTACATTTGAAGCAGCAAAGTATCTCTTCATAAGTGGCGGGAGTGATTTCCAGATTTTCCCGTGGTTGAAATACCGAAACAGCTCTCCCTCATCGGGAATGAAACAGGAAATCAGACTCAGATTTTTACCGACAGAAAGATTAACTTTAGAAGCTTCATATAATTACAGGTTTTCAACAGCAGATAGTTCGGAAACGATAGGTATTCCTGAACAGAAGACACTATTCTCCAGATGTTTAAAGGGCTCAGTCAAATTCTCCCTGACAGATAATCTTACACTTGGAACCCGGATAGACTATAAGATTGCTAACCCTCAGGGAAGCAGGGGCGCTGGTTTAATACAGGATATTAACTTTAGTCTGAGAAATATCCCGGTAACAATCTGGCTGAGGTATTGTGTTTTTAATACTGACAGCTGGGATTCAAGGATTTATACGTATGAGAATGATTTACTCTATAGTTTCAGTATTCCGGCACTTTCAGGAGAAGGCAGCCGGAGTTACATAATGGCAAAATGGGAAATAAACAGTTTTGCAGATTTAAGAGTCAAATATGGAATTACATCGTTGATTGAAAGTGGGATGAGGGTAAGAGAATCCAGAGAGTTAAAGATTCAGTTTAAGGTGCAGTTTTAGATTATCAATTATGATTCCTGTATCTTAATATCCCGAACATTTAGCTGTAGATTTTTATTGCCTCGAAACTCATTCATTTCCAATGAATAACAAATATCGAAGGGATTCCCGCCCTTTATATATTCAAAGTGATTCGCCTGACTGAAAGCTATGGCAGAAAAGCTTTTTTGACCTGTTGACTCCTGACAAAGATCGAGTTTCAAATGTTCACAGCTCGATCCGACCATCCGTCCTGCACCTGTATCGAATATATTTCGTGAGACAAATACCGGAGACATATTTTCCGGCCCGAATGGCTGAAATTGATTCATTGTATTGAAAAAATCTTCATCTATTTCCGAAAATGAAAGTTCGGTATCAATAAACACCCGCGGGACGATCTGTTCATCAGTGATAGTAGAGTGCACATACTTCTCAAAGCGATCCATGAATGGTTGAATATTCTCCATTTTGAGTGTCAAACCTGCCGCATACATGTGGCCTCCGAAGCTCTCCAGCAGATCGCTGCATGCTTCAATTGCCTGATAAAGATCATACCCCTGGACTGAGCGGGCCGATCCGGTTGCAAAACCATTCGATTCGGTAAGAATAACTGTTGGTCTGTAATATGTTTCAATTAGTCTGGAGGCGACGATTCCAATCACACCTTTCTTCCATTTAGGATTAAACAGTACTGTGGTTCTGGAATTTACGGTTCTCTGATCTTCTGCGATCATCCTCATAGCCTCCGTAGTTATTATTCTATCGATGCTTCTTCTTTCAATATTGAAATTGTTGATCTCTTTGCTTATTCCTGCGGCAAGTTTTATATCGCCTGAAACAAGCAGATCAACCGACTTACTTCCAGATTCAATTCTCCCGGCTGCATTTATTCTGGGACCAATTTTGAAAACCACATCTTCGATAGTAAGCGCTTTGGTAACTTCCGATTCACGGATTATTTCTTTAAGGCCGATACGAGGCGATTCGTTAAGTTGTTTGAGGCCGAAGTAAGCTAATACCCTGTTTTCCCCGGTAATAGGAACTATATCAGATGCGATACTAACAGCCACAAGATCAAGATAGTGATAAATTTCACTGAAGGGAATACCGTGAACTCTTGAATATGCCTGTATCAGTTTGAAACCGACACCGCAGCCAGACAAATCTTTATAAGGGTAATTGCAAAATGGCTGTTTGGGGTCAAGAACTGCAATCGCTTTTGGGATCTCTTCTCCGGGGTAATGGTGATCGCATATAATAACATCGAGTCCTTTACTTCTGGCATATTTTACCTTTTCCACAGCTTTTATACCGCAGTCGAGAGTGATAACAAGTTTGCAATTCTTCTGGGCCGCATAATCCAAACCCTGAAATGACACACCATAACCTTCTTTATATCTGTCGGGAATATAATATTCAACATTGGTGTACTGATCTTTTAGAAATGAATACATCAGTGCCACAGCAGTAGTTCCGTCTACATCATAATCACCATAAACAAGGATTCTTTCGTTTTTCTTAACTGCATCGGAGATCCGTTCTACAGCAATGTTCATATCTTTCATCAGAAACGGATCATGAAGGTAATCGAGGCTTGGATTGAAAAAAGCCTTCGCTTCCTCAGCAGAAGTAATATTTCGCTGGACCATTAAATTAGCCAGAGATTCCGAAACGTTAAGAGCTCTTGCAAGCTGTTTTACCACTGCAGTATCTCCCTTGTCTTTCACAACCCATCTTTTTTTCATTCTTCTATTGATTAGTCCATTCCAGATCAAAAACTTCCCGGAGATTTCTCTTAACTATTGTTTTCACACTATCAAAATTCTGTTTCTTACCGAGCTCATTTTCGAGCGAAGTAACCCCTTTATCGGTAAACCCGCATGGGTTAATGTTATTAAAATAGGTCAGGTCAGTATTAACATTGAAAGCAAAACCATGCATAGTTACATACTTGCTGGCCTTAACTCCAATAGCACAAATCTTTCTGGCCTTTCCAATAATTTGAGGATCGAGCCATACACCTGTTCCCCCCTCAAGTCTTGAAGCAGTAATTCCAAATTCACCAACTGTTCTGATTATAGCTTCTTCGAGTCTGTAAATATACTCCCTGAGGCTTATTTTAATTTCTTCAAGATCGAATATTGGGTAACCTACAATCTGCCCGGGACCATGAAATGTTATATCTCCGCCCCTGTCGATCCTGTAAAATGTTGCATCCTTAGCCTGAAGCTGAATATAATCGAGAAGAAGATTATTTTCCGATCCGCTCTTACCAAGTGTATATACGTTAGGATGTTCAACAAAAATAAGAGTCCCCGGAAGTCTGTTTCCGGGCAACCCTACAGTTTGTATCACCTGTTTTTTGGCTTCTATCAGTCTGTTAAAGATCTCTGCCTGAAAATCCCAGGTCTCTTTATAATCTTTAAGTCCAATATCCTTATATACAACGCTATAACTCAATGAAATAGTAATAATTATTTGATGCTAATATAAGCATTTTTAATTAGCTTTAACATGATTTTCTGCATGAAATGAGGACCTGACAAGAGGACTGCTTTCAACGAAAAGGAAACCTGTTTTCAGGGCTATAACCCGGTATTCTTCAAACTTTTCAGGGGTGATATAATCCACCACTTCCATATAATTTAACCCTGGCTGAAGATATTGACCTATAGTAAGTATTTTACAACCCGCTTCATAAAGATCATTTATAGTTTTAAGTATCTCTTCTTCCTTCTCACCCAGACCAACCATAAAACCCGATTTGGCAATTTTCCCTTTTGCTGAGATATATCTGATTACATCAAGACTCTTGTCATATCTCGCCTTTGTACGGATAAACGGGGTGAGCCGTTTTACTGTTTCAATATTATGAGATATTACCTCCGGGCCGGCATCGATAATCATTTGAATATGTTCTGTTTTACCATCAAAATCAGGAATTAAAGATTCAATGGTTGTACCCGGATTTACTTCTTTTATGCGTTTGATTACTTCGACCCAGAATGAGGCCCCCCCGTCAGAGAGATCATCGCGGTCGACCGATGTAATCACACAATGTTTAAGCTTCATTGTTTTAATTGATTCAGCCAGTAGTTCCGGCTCCTGTGGATCAGGCGGAAGAGGCATTCCTGTCTTTGTTGCACAGAATTTACATGCTCGTGTACAAATATCACCCAGAATCATAAAAGTGGCAGTACCTGCATTCCAGCATTCCCCAATATTCGGACAATTTCCACTGGTGCATATTGTATGGAGATGGTTTGCAGCTACAAGATGTTTCACTGTTGAATAATTCTCTCCGCTTGCACGTTGCATCTTAAGCCATACCGGTAAACGCCTGCCATTCCGCATTAATTATCTTTTTTAAATTTGTACCGGCAAAGGTATAAACAATTAATAATTCAATTCATTATATTTGTGCCTGAAGATCGAATGCTCTCATTGCATACTAAGAAGAATCTGATAAAGGGCCCTTTCAGATTTAAAATTGCTTTTCATCATTAAAAAGAACTATATCAATGGAAAACGCACAGGAATCCAGAAAAATTGAAATCGACCAGAATACCCTCAAACACTTGAATACCCTCAGAAAATGGACTATGTTTCATGCCATATTAGGGTTTATCTTTCTTGGATTATTTATTGTAACAGGAGTAATTGCCGGTACATTTCTTTCTGCGTTCAGTACTGTTAAAACGGGTAGTGAAATTACTGATCTTTCGATTTTAATAATCATCTTTATACTGGCTGTTGCCTACTTCTTCCCGGTATTTTTCCTGTTCCAGTTTTCGAAGCATTCTGCTCATGCTGTTCATGAACTCAGCAAAGAGGAACTTCATAAAGCATTTAAAAATCTTAAGGCATATTTTATTTACCTGGGAGTTATAATAATACTTTTCTTGTCACTTTATATTGTCGTATTAATTGTTTCCGGTAAGTCACTGGGTTTTCCTAATGGTCTGTGATAAAATCAGGTCTGAAATAATTAATTATGACTATCAGTAATCGTATATATAGTAATTTTAATGCTTGAAAATCAATGGGGTTTTATGCATGATTCCTGATCCTCATTTAATTAATAATCTTATAACTACTATATGAATGTCTCCTACTTTAATGGAAAGTTTCTTCCAAAAGACGAAATAAAAATCAGTCCCGACGACCGCGGATTTCTTTTTGCTGATGGCATTTATGAAGTCGTGAGATGGTATGAGGGATTCTTTTATGATATGAACAGCCATGTAACAAGAATGAAACGAAGTCTTAGAGAACTAAGGATTAACTGGTCAGAGGCAGAAAATTTTCTATCAATTGCAAATGAACTTATACTTCAAAATAGACTTGAAAACCAGCAGGCTATGGTATATCTTCAGGTAACCAGAGGTGCTGCAAATCGCAGTCACAATTTTCCTTCACCTGAAACTACGCCTACGGTATATGCCTATTCATGGGGTTTTACACCTGATTTACACTCGAAAGAAAAGGGAATAAAAGTTATGCTAAAGGAGGAGATCAGATGGAGCAGGTGCGATATCAAGTCTGTTGCTTTGCTTCCAAATACTTTAAGCTTTCAGGAAGCACATGAGAATGGAATGAAAGAATGTATTTTCGTCCGCAACGGATTGATAACTGAAGGATCGCATTCTAACATCTTCTTTGTAATTGACAATACTCTCTTTACTCATCCTGAATCGAATAATATACTTTCGGGGATTACAAGGAAAAACATACTACGGATAGCGCATGAGGCCGGTATAAATATCAGGGAAGAGGCTTTGCAGGAAAACAGGATCAGGTTTATCAGGGAAGCGTTTATTACTAACACTTCATCAGAAGTAACTCCTGTAATTGAAATTGGAGGAAACACAGTTGGTGAAGGAGTCCCCGGGCCCCTCACCAGAGTTATAAGTGAAATTTTTGATGCTGAAATTAAGGCCCTTATAGGCTAAAAAAGCCTCATTCGTTAAAAGCCTGAATTTTCATATATTTGCAAAAACTATCAAATCTCATGAGTGAAATAAACTTGAGTGAACAGGAGCAGATCAGAAGGGAATCTCTGAATGAACTTAAAAAACTTGGTATAAATCCCTACCCTGCTGCCGAATATAATACTACTGCTTTTGCAAAGGACATTCTCGATAATTATACTCCGGAAAAAAATAATTACCAGGATGTGTGTCTGGCCGGTCGCATTATGGGCAGACGCATTATGGGGAATGCTTCATTTGCTGAACTCATGGACTCTTCAGGCAGAATTCAGATCTATGTCCGTCGCGATGATGTTTGCCCCGGCGAAGATAAAATGATGTATAACACTGTTTTTAAACGTCTTTTGGATATAGGTGACATAATTGGAGTAAAAGGTCATGTTTTTACAACCCAGATGGGCGAAATAACAGTTCATGTTGATGAGTTTACAGTTCTCAGTAAATCGATCCGCCCGTTACCTGTTGTAAAGGAGAAAGACGGTGTATTGTTTGATGCAGTGACGGACCCCGACATGCGCTATCGCCAACGATATGTTGATCTTATTGTTAATCCTCATGTACGTGATGTGTTCAGAAAAAGAACACAGATAGTACAGTCGATGCGTGAACTTTTTAACTCAAAAGGCTATCTTGAAGTTGAAACACCTATTCTTCAGCCCATACCCGGAGGAGCCGCTGCACGCCCTTTTATAACCCATCATAATGCCCTCGACATGCCTCTCTATCTGAGAGTTGCAAACGAGCTCTACCTTAAGCGTCTTATTGTTGGTGGATTTGAAGGCGTTTATGAGTTTGCAAAGGATTTCCGTAACGAGGGTATGGATCGGACCCATAACCCTGAATTTACCGTACTGGAAATTTACATCGCTTATAAGGATTATAACTGGATGATGAGCTTTACCGAGGAGCTTGTTAAAAAAGCTGCCTTAGATCTTCATGGTAAAACGGAAATCATTTATGGCGATAAGGTCATCAATCTTAATCCTCCTTTCAAGAGGATAAGCATGACTGATGCGATAAAAGAAAATACAGGTATTGACATCTCTTTAATGGATGAAGCCGGACTCAGAGAAGTTTGTGATAAGCTTGAAGTACCAAATTCTCCCTCAATGGGAAAAGGGAAACTCATAGACGAACTTTTTGGTGCGAAATGCGAACATAACTATATACAGCCCACATTTATAATAGATTATCCTACAGAAACCTCTCCTCTCACAAAAATGCATAGAAGTAAACCGGGGGTTACTGAAAGATTTGAGCTGATGATAAACGGGAAGGAGATTGCAAATGCCTATTCCGAGCTGAATGATCCTATCGATCAGATGGAACGGTTCCAGGATCAGTTGCGTCTTTCTGAAAAAGGCGATGACGAGGCGATGTTTATAGATATGGATTTTGTAAGGGCTCTTGAGTATGGCATGCCCCCTACATCGGGTATGGGTATAGGTATCGACAGGCTGACAATGCTTCTTACAAATCAGCCATCTATACAGGATGTACTCCTCTTTCCTCAGATGAAACCGGAAAGTCAAAAATTAAAAGCCGAAAGTCAAAAAGAAGAATATCTGGCAATTGGTGTTCCGGAAGTGTGGATCGAACCATTAAAAAAATTAGGATATACCACTATTATGAAACTGAAGGAGGTCGAAAAACATACAAAACTTCACCAGGATCTGTGCGGATTTAATAAAAAGAACAAACTTGGGCTACAAAATCCTTCGCAGGACGAGGTGAAAGCATGGTTGACGCTTTAGTAATTAAGTTGCGGAATATTCAACATTGCACTGACTAATAATCTTAATCACTGATCTTAATGAATTTTATACAAAAAATACTCAAGCTCTCCGGAACAGGCTTCACGAACGGACAATATTATGAGTCGATGAATTTTGCCCTGAAAAGGCTGAATAACGGACACATGATGCTTCACTATCCC
>Ga0209747_1000695_pt1 | contig 18291 bp, 12 predicted proteins | sample BarGraNGADG00311_FD_184498 | JGI IMG/M metagenome (GOLD analysis project Ga0209747, IMG submission 184498) | Arctic peat soil microbial communities from Barrow, Alaska - Barrow Graham LP Ref core NGADG0011-311 (SPAdes) (version 2) | ecosystem: Environmental > Terrestrial > Soil > Wetlands > Peat...
GAGCACAACATTTATACTTTAAAACATGATGAAGGCTATTGGATTGACGTGGGAACACCTGAGAGTCTGGATTTTGTGAGAAAATTACTCTCAAAGAATTAGTATCTCTTTGGAATTTATTAAATGGCATCCAGCAACTTATCAGAGCTTCCAGAAGGTTCGCGTAAAGATTGTAAATACAGTAATAATTTCAAGTCGTCCGATTATCATCAGTAGACTTAGTACAACTTTGCTGACTTCAGGAAGACCGGAAAAATTGCTTGCAGGTCCCACAGTTCCAAGTCCGGGACCAATTCCTGCCATACAGGTGGCTGCTGAACTGGAGGCAGTTACCGGATCAACTCCTGTTATTACTATAATAATTGTCCCAATTATAAAAATAAACAGGTATAAGACTACAAATGAAAGTATTGAAATATTAGTGTTTTCTGCAACGCTCTTACCATTCAGTTTTATGAAAGAAATAGATTTAGGGTGGTTGAGTTTTACAAAAATATTTTTAATATTTTTAAGCACAATTAAATGCCTGGCCATTCTTATCCCACCCCCTGTAGAGCCGGTACTGGCACCTGAAAACATCAATAAAAAGATAAGAATAATCGCTGCTCCGGGCCAGATTAGATAATCAGTCGAAGAAAACCCGGTACAGGAAATTATTGATATGATCTGGAAAAATCCTTCGCGGAAAGATTCCTCAAATGTTCTTGCAGAATTTACATGGAGAATCAGGGTGGCAATAGTTCCAGCAATCAGAACTACTGCAATATAGAACCAAAGTTCTTCATTCTGCTTTACTTTCTTGAAGTTAAGCTTCACAATATAATAGTAAATAACCTGACTGGTACCTGCCAGGAACATAAATATCATTACAATATATTGACTGTAAGAAGAATAAAAAGCCAGACTGTTATTCTTTGTTGAAAAACCACCGGTAGCAACAGTACCAAATGAGTGACAGATGCTATCAAAAAGATTCATATCACCAAGTACCAGAAGCAAAATTTCGGCAAGAGTAAGTCCCAGATAAATAAATAAAACCCTGAAGACAATAGCCTTGGTTTTTGGATGAATCTTCTCTTTCATGGATGACTCAAGGCTGAATAGCTGATAACCTGTTGCCTTGATGGATGGCAGGATAATTATCAGAATAACTATCATCCCTATTCCTCCAATCCAGTGGGTTAAACTCCGCCAGAAAAGAATAGAGTGGGGCAGTATCTCTACATTTTTAAGGATAGAGGAACCAGTAGTCGAAAACCCTGATGTTGATTCAAAGAATGCATCAATAAATGAAGGGATGGTACCGCTTATAAGATATGGTAAAGCTCCTAATAATGAAAAAATGATCCATGATAAAGTAACTGCCAGAAATCCATCTCTGTTGGTGAACTTTTCTGAATCAGCTTCTCTGGAAATGAAATAAAATATTGCCGCAAAGACGATAGTTATCATTGCTGACCAGATGAATGGATATGGAGATTCCTTATATATTAAAACCACAGGCAAACAGAAAAGATAAGATATTGTTTCTATCAAAAGGATTGTACTTAATATCCGGACAATAATCAAAGGATTGATCAGCTTCATATTCAGGTTAAAGTCATTTAAGGATACAAATATAGTCAGAATTAGTTTTGATCTGTTTTTGGTCAGATCTTCATTTTGCATAGATCATTTTGACTGGTACAAGTCCATTGAATGGTCACTATAATATATTATATTTGGATCAGTTTTAGATAATAATTTATTAATAAGGTTCGAAACATCTGATTATCAGGAATGTTACAACCCAATTAATTGTTTTTCAAACGCTTTGAATCTTTTGTATTAATATTTAATATATGGGAAAAGTTTTAGTAATTGGTGCCGGCGGAGTCGGTACAGTAGTTGTCCATAAAATGTCATCGCTGCCACAGGTTTTCACAGAAATTATGTTAGCTAGCCGGACAAAATCAAAATGTGATGCTATTGCTGCAAAAATCGGAAAAGGTCAGATAAAAACTGCCCAGGTTGATGCAGATAATGTTCCGCAACTAGTAAAACTTATAAGATCATTTAATCCTGATATCGTTGTTAATGTTGCGCTACCTTATCAGGACCTGCATATAATGGATGCCTGTCTTGAGACTGGAGTAGCCTATCTTGATACTGCTAACTATGAGCCTCTTGAAGAAGCCAAATATGCATACAGCTGGCAGTGGGCATATATAGACAAATATAGAAAAGCCGGAGTCACCGCAATTCTTGGTTGTGGTTTCGACCCTGGTGTGACATCAATCTATACTGCCTATGCTGCCAAACATCATTTCGATGAGATGCATTACCTCGATATCGTTGATTGTAATGCAGGAGATCATGGCAAGCCTTTCGCCACAAACTTCAATCCTGAGATCAATATCAGAGAAGTAACACAAAAAGGCAAATACTGGGAAAATGGCAAATGGATCATGACTAATCCGCATGAGATTCATAAACCATTAAACTACCCGGAGATTGGTCCCAGAGAATCCTATTTAATTTATCATGAGGAGCTGGAATCGCTGGTAAAAAATTATCCGACTCTTAAAAGAGCCAGGTTCTGGATGACATTTGGCCAGGAATATCTTACCCATCTGCGTGTAATTCAAAACATTGGAATGGCCGGAATCGAACCTATAATGTATGAGGGGAGAGAGATTATACCAATTCAGTTCCTGAAAGCTGTACTTCCCGATCCGGGAGAACTGGGAGAAAACTATACAGGTCAGACATCTATCGGTTGCCGTATCAAAGGGATAAAAGGCGGGAAGGAAAAGACATATTATGTTTATAATAATTGTAGTCATCAGGCTGCTTATGCCGAAACAGGAGCACAGGGTGTGAGCTATACAACAGGTGTACCTGCAGCAATTGGCGCTATGATGTATCTGAAAGGTATCTGGAAAAAGCCGGGTGTGTTTAATGTGGAAGAGTTTGATCCTGATCCGTTTATGGCTGAACTGAACCGGCTTGGGTTACCATGGGTAGAATTGCAGGATGTAGATCTGGAATTTTAATATAAATGCAGAGCTCAGTGCAAAGATCACAAGCTTCGCGCACTTTGCGGTTAATGGATTTCAACTCGACGATTAAATGTCCATAGATTATAATAAAATAACGTCTCCCTGTTATGTAATTGATGAGGAAAGATTCCGTAAGAACCTTGTCCTTATTAAACATGTCTCCGACGAATCCGGTGCAGAAATAATCCTTGCATTTAAGGGATTTGCGATGTGGGGAGTTTTTCCAATACTCAAGGAATACATTTCGGGTGCCGCTGCCAGTTCTGTCGATGAGGCTCGCCTCTGTTTTGAAGAGATTGGCAGTCGGGCTCATACTTATTCACCTGTCTATAAAGCGAATAATTTTAATTCCATTCTTGAATATAGTTCTCATATAACATTTAATTCTCTTGCACAGTACAGGAAATATTCTGATGAACTGCAAAAGTATCCGAAGAAACTTTCGGCAGGTTTAAGAATAAATCCTGAATTCTCAGAAATCAGCCATGGATTGTATAATCCGTGCTCTCCGGGATCCAGACTTGGAGTTATAGCTGAAGATCTCAAAGACGGGCTGCCTGATGGAATTGAGGGACTACATTTCCATGTCCTTTTTGAATCAGACTCGTATGCCCTGGAAAAGGTACTGAATGTGGTTGAAGCAAAATTTGGAAAATATTTTCACGGGTTGAAGTGGATAAATATGGGTGGAGGTCATCTCATTACAAGAAATGACTATGATACAGATCATCTGATAAAGATTCTTAAGCAATTTCGTGAGAGGTCAGGCCTTCATTTAATACTCGAACCAGGAAGTGCTTTTGCCTGGGAAACAGGAGAACTTGTTGCTACAGTGGAAGATATTGTTGGAAACCAGGGTATTAAAACAGCTATTCTTGATGTCTCTTTCACTGCTCATATGCCCGATTGTCTTGAGATGCCGTATAAACCCAGGATATTGGGTGCAACAGAGCCCATTACCGGAAAGCCAACCTACAGGATTGGAGGTAATTCGTGCTTATCCGGAGATGTTATGGGTGATTGGTCATTCGAAAAGGATCTCATTCCAGGTGATAGGATTGTTTTTCTGGATATGATCCATTATACTATGGTTAAAACAACAACATTTAACGGTGTACATCATCCTTCAATCGGAATCTGGTCAAAAGCCGGGAAATTCAGATTAATGAGGGAGTTTGGTTACGAAGATTATAAAAACAGGTTGTCTTAATACACGATGAAAAAAACATTAGAGACGCGCAAATTGAACATCTGAGACACGCAAATGGTAAAATAGTAGAGACGCGCAATTTGCGCGTCTCTACTATTTTTTTCTGTTAATCGTAATGTCAGTTACAAACATTTTATCGGTAACAATAACAGCATTCACGATTTTTTCAGCTACCTCAGCCGGGTCCATAAAACTGCTTATATCACGGTTCTGACCTGGAATATCCCAGAAATTTGTTCTCATACCACCTGGATATACCGCAATTATATTTCTTTTTGTTCCCTTTAATTCTGTTCTGAGCGCCTCCGTATAACCTCTTGCACCCCACTTTGCGGCACAGTAGATTGTCTCATCTGCTCTTCCCAGAAGTGCTGAAGTTGACATTATATTAACGATTGTAAGTTCTTCATCTTCAGGCGTTACTCTGAGTATTTCAGATGTAAGAAGTATCATTCCCTTAAGATTGGCTTCGAAGATTGTGTCAATTAATGCAGATGTTGAATTCTGTGCTTTTGTGAAAAGTCCTGCTCCGGCATTATTGAATAGATATTCCACTGTATATGCATTACTGGTAAGAAATTCTCCAACGTTTCTGACATCTTCTTCTTTCCCGATATTACAGATTAATGATTCAGACATAAGATTCCCGGAACTTTTTTTAAGTCGGGATGAAGCATCAGCGAGTTTCTTATTATTTCGACCCAGAATGAGAATATTTTTGCCCGATCGCAAAAGGAGATCGGCAAGTTCCAACCCCAGGCCGCTTGTTCCGCCACTTATTACAGAGATCTTTTTCATTGTTCTATTACTAATTTTAATAGTGAGTTTTTACCAGGAGTGCTAAATATAAAATATTATGAGTATCGGAAATCATGCATACTATATGTATTTCTTTTGTGCTAAGATACAGTTTTCCTTAATTGGAGATTCCTCACTTCTCCGCCTGATGGCGGATTCGTTCGGAATGACTACATCAATCGGTGTGGTGTGATGGGGAAGCAGTGGCGATTCGCTCAGCGAATCGCCACTGCTTCCCTTATACGTCCTAAAATCCTGTCATTCCGAGCGTTAGCGAGGAATCTCATAATCAACTGTTTTGAGATTATTATTGATAACCGATACTCATATAAAATATTATGATTCTTTATGCTGACATTGGTATATCTTTTTGCCAATTTTTTTTCAAATATATTCATATTTCAGATTCAATCTGAACATCATCGGATTAGTTTCAAAAAACAATTCCTTCATAAAAATATGTTCATATTCAAATGCCACTGAAAGGGTATTTTTACTATCTTTTAATCAAAATCACCATATGAAACGTAACATTGTTTTGACACTTTTCGGCTTAGGCTTCTTAAATGTCCTTATTGCGCAACCTTTTTACTCTGACCAAATTACACCAGATAAAACACTTTCAAGGCTCAGGGTCGACATACACAATCCGCGTCATTTTGCAGATTCTCTGGGAAATCCTGTACTCCTGATAGGTGATTCACCGCAAAACCTGCCCCAGAAACTTACTATTTCTCAGATGCACACCTACTTTGCCGAATGCCGTAGTAATGGAATCAATTTATGCTGGATTTGTATTGACGGTCAACCCACTGCTTCAGCTGAAGAGATAGCTCCCATAGACAAAAAAGGGAACCCGGAATTTATTCCTGGCGGCATTCCGAAAAACTGGGACCTGAGCCGGGTTAATCCCGCCTACTTTTCCCAAACAATAGACAGCATCCTTATCCTGGCTGAGAATTATGGAATCTATGTCAATCTGATGCCGATGAGCCAGTGTTACTGGTCCTCAGCGAATATAACAGCCAATACTCCACAGAAATGTTTTAACTATGGCCTGTGGCTGGGCAACCGGTATAAACACCAGCGTAATATATTATGGCTTTTTGGCAATGATAACCTGGACTCTTCCCGACAATGTCCAATAGCCAGGGGAATACGAAGATCCGGGGATAATCATTTGATGTCGGTTCATGTTTATAATCCAAAGGTATGGGGTATTGATCCGAAAGATGATGCAAAAGGAGAGTCCGGGAATTTTTTTAAACATCTACCCAATTCTACAATGGACTGGATCACATACAACAATCTATATTCCGACATGCAGGTTTTTAACCAGACCAATTTCATTTATCAGGAATATCTGAAGAAGGATGTCATGCCGATCTTAATGACCGAAGGACCATATCAGAAGCTCAGCGCTTACAATTGGCAAGTGGCCTCCAATCAGGTTGAGAGGAGTCTGAATTACAGAGTAGCTCTGGGTGGCGGTTTTGGAGGTGCCTATACTTATGGTTGTGACTGGCTGCAAAATTCAACCACTCCGTGGGATAAATATCAGAAACTGGGTGCACGGCCGCATATTAAGTTTTTCAGTGATCTTTTCAAAAACCGCCAGTGGTGGAACCTGCAGCCTGATTGGACACGTAAGTTTCTGATATCTACTACACTAAGTGGTGGTTCTCACATTGAAAATGATAATTATACAATAGCAGCGTACGACTCATTAAACAGAAAACTTGGAATAATATATTGTACCACACAACAAACATTAACTATCAATCTTTCAAAGATCAAGGGGCCGGTAATAGTACGCTGGTACGATCCTACCTCTGGAAACTATATCAATATCAGCGGATCTCCCTTTACTAACAAAGGATTGCACATGTTCAAAACCCCCGGTATGGTCCACAGGGAATTCAATACTGACGGATCTGCTGAAACATCTAACGACTGGGTGCTTGTAGTTGAAGGCCTGGCTGACTAATAGTAATCGGAGGATAATTTGAAAGTCTGACAGCTTTTTATACTTTTGCGACTCAATTTCTGAGAATGCATAAAAGTCGGGTAAATACATGGGCTCATCTGTCTCTTCTGGCTGCCAATATTATATATGGGCTTAACTATTCCATAGCTAAAGCAGTAATGCCGGATCATATCAAGCCCTTTGCCCTTGTTTCTATCAGGAGCATTTCCGCGGCAGCTCTATTCTGGATCACCAGTCTGTTTATACCAAAAGAACCGGTAAACAGAAAGGATTTATTATACCTGTTCATCTGTTCATTTTTTGGGGTAGTTATCAACCAGACTCTTTTCCTTGTTGGACTTGATATGACCACACCTGTAAACTCATCCATAATACTCTCAACAAATCCAATTTTTGCATTTGTCTTTGCCGCGCTTATACTCAGGGAAAGAATTACATTTCTGAAAGGGACAGGACTTGCAATAGGTCTTTCCGGCGTCCTTCTGCTGATATTGCAGAATGGAGTTCCTGATCTTGCCAGTTCAACTTTCTTAGGAGATATTTATTCCATGGTAAATACCATAAGCTGGGCGTTTTATACGGTAATTATTAAAATGATGCTTGAGAAGTATCATCCGGTTACAGTGATGAAATGGACCTTTTTATTCGGGATGCTGACTAATATTCCTGTTGGCTATCACCAGTGGAGTACAATGGATTGGTCATCCATTCCTTTAACTGCATGGCTGCAAATAGGTTTTGTAATTATCGGTGCAACCTACCTTGGCTATCTTCTTATTACATTTGGTCTAAGAAGGCTTAGTCCGACTATTGTAAGCACATACACTTATACACAGCCAATAATTGCAGCATATCTTGCTACACTCATGGGCCAGGATCATATTGATCTTGTGATGATTATATCTGCTTTACTGATATTTGCCGGTGTTTTTGTTGTTAGTTTTCAGAAGAAGTCTAATTCAGTGACGAGTACCTCGATCTCAGGGTAGGATGAACAAAAAAAATTGACTTTATAATTAATATCTTTTAATTTAGATTTGTTATTCTGTGTGTGAAGAAGTTTATGCTTTACCATTATTTTATTTTCAATGTCACAATTTTACATATGAAAACCAAAATATTATTTGCATCAGCCATTTCACTCATTTTTCTGATTTTGTTCTCCTGTACAAAAAAGAGTGACAATAATATTTCACCAGATATCGTTTCCTGGATCAAACCCATCGGATTCAGAAATGAAAATATTGGGGTTGAAAATTTGACGAAGAAGGCTGATGATGGATTTCTGGCTTCCGGATTTATTTCTTATACGGATAAGACTATTACTCACGGATTTGTGATTAATTTAGATTCAAACGGAGATACTATATGGTGCAAGAAAATTGATATAGATGTTTATCCTAATAATATAGTATTATATGCCACCCAGAAATCGGGTAATGAAATAATCATTGCAGGTATTTGCAGTTATGCCTCTTTCAAAAAACAACGATTTATCGCATGGCTTGATGCTGAAGGGAATTTATCAAAGTATCTGCTGTTTCCAATTGCTGATAATCAGTTTGTTGTTGGATGCAAGCTCATTCCCCTCGAAGACGGAAACCTCTATTTTGCTGCCAATTGGAGGGATATTCAGGATCTTACTATGGCAGGTTATTCAGTGACGATTGATTTATTGGATAATGCGGGACAGGTGATCAGAAGTAAATTATATCCGGGCATATTAACTGAGATTGAGCAGCTGTCTCTTGTTGAAAATGGAGAAATACTTCTGATAGGCTCGGTTGCCGGGCAATCTTCTTCCAGTGCTGATTTCTTGTTTTTGCTTATTGATGGATCGGGCAATGAAATTTATAGAAGATCGTTTGGTACAGCTGCATATGACGTTGGCTATTCGGAATGTAGTGACCATAAAAGCGGGTATATTATGTCAGGGATGATGACAAATTTATCAAAACCGGTAATTTACCCTGTCAACTCTTCCGGGATACCGGGAATAGCATAGTTGTAGCTGACTCGATTTTTAGTACTGCAACAATAATACTGGCAGCAGGGGATGGAGGCTACAATGTGATTATTCAATCAGCCTCCCGGTTATATTTTAAGAAACTGGGTAACGACTTAAGAGTAAAAAATACAACATGGCTCGACAATACATTAGGTTCGAATTTTTCATTCAACCTTCGCGAAGTTTTTCAAATCCAGGATGGGTCATTTGCATTTTTGTATTACAGATATGGCCCGGTTATTATAAAAACTGTTCCTATGAATTAGTTTCAAAACTCAAAACTCTGTCACCTGTCTATAACTCCCGATCCGATTACCTCATCATAGTGGTACCATGCCGCAAACTGGCCCGGAGCAATACCCCTCTGGAGCTTCTCAAATATGATATAGATACCTTTCTTCCGACAATATAACCGGGCCGGTTGCAATGGCTGGCGATATCTTATTCTAACCAAATAATCGCGACTTTCGCCTTCTTTCATTCTCAAATCTGTTCTGATCCAGTGTGTCTCACCTTTCCTTATAAACAACCCTTTCCGGTTAAGTCCGGGATGAGACTGACCTTCACCTACATATATTATATTTTGATCAACATCAGTTCCTATTACAAACAGAGGCTCTTTATGACCTCCTACGTTCAACCCCTTCCTCTGGCCAATGGTAAAAAAATGTGCGCCATTATGGGTACCGATTCTCAGCCCGTAGGATGGCTGATAACTGAAAGGTTCGGTCAACTCTGCAAGTAAACTATCCAGGGCTTCACTGTCAGGCAAACCATCAGCTATATCAGGATACAACTTTAAATCTTTTATTTCAACTATATTGCCATTTTTCGCTTCCAGCTTCTGCTGCAAAAAAGTCGGCAGATGAACCTTACCGACAAAACATATTCCCTGTGAATCCTTCCGTTGAGCAGTTGCCAGCCCCAGTTTATTTGCTATTTCGCGTACTTCGGGTTTTGTAAGATTTCCTATCGGGAAAAGTGCCGATGCAAGTTGTTGCTGATTCAACTGACAAAGAAAATAACTCTGGTCTTTATTCTTGTCATTACCTGCGAGAAGCCGGTAAACAGTTTTGTTGTCCGATACCAGTTCTTCTTTTCTGCAATAGTGTCCTGTGGCTACGAAATCACCATGCAACTGTCGCGCTTCTACAGCAAATGAATCAAATTTTATTTCCCTGTTGCATAGCACATCAGGGTTGGGAGTACGGCCCTTTTCATATTCAGCAAACATATAATCAACAACCCTCTGGCGATATTCACTGGTAAGATCTACCTGGTAAAACGGAATATTTAGCTTTTTCGCTACCATCTCAGCAAACATTAGGTCATCTTCCCAATGACAATCACTCTGAAGAAGACCTGTTGTATCGTTCCAGTTTTTCATAAACAGACCGATAACATCATAACCCTGTTCCTTCAGAACCCATGCTGCAACGCTGGAGTCCACACCTCCGGATAATCCTACAACTACTTTTTTATTCACGGTGCAAATATAATAAAAGTTGTCTTTACGATTTGCTGTCTGCCGGTAAGTAAAAAACGGTACCTTTAGGTCATGGGACAAGGCACTCTGACCATATACAGCGCATCAGCCGGTTCGGGTAAAACTTACAAGCTTACAGCAATTTACCTTGCGAACCTTTTCAGATCGGGATATAATTACAGGAAGATTCTTGCGGTTACATTTACAAATAAAGCTACTGCAGAAATGAAATCGAGGATCCTCGATCATCTGCACAAGTTAGCCGTTGGTGAAAACTCAGATTATCTGGCTGGTTTGGTAAAATCAACATGTAAATCTGAAGAATGGATCAGGAAGGAAGCAAAAGAAATACTAAATTCAATTCTACATGACTTTTCCAGGTTTTCAGTATCCACAATTGATAGTTTTTTCCAAAGGGTACTTCGCGCTTTTGCAAGAGAGGTTGGCCTTCATTCCGGATTTAGTATTGAACTGGATCATTCCACAATACTCTCCACTGCTGTAGATGAGATGATTGACTCAGCATCAACAGACAATCAACTTAAAAACTGGTTGATTACTTATGCAATGTCGAATGTAGATGAGGAAAAGAGCTGGAATCTTAAAGAGGGCATAATAAGACTAGCAGAAGAGCTTTTTAAAGAAAAATTCAAGATACTTTCCATCGAAGAGCGATCAAAACTTGAGGATAAGAAATTCCTTCTTGAGTATATAGAAAGGATCAGATCAATATCTCATAATTTTGAGAAAAAACTGTCAGACTTCGGAAAAAAAGCTGCTGAAATATTCTCAAAATTTGAATTATCCGATGATCTTTTCTACAGAAAGGGGCAGGGAATACCCGGATTTATTAAATCTCTGGTTTCAGGGAATATAAAAGGACCCAACAGCTATGTCCGTGAAATTGACAATGAACCTCCAAGGTGGTCGACCGGTAGAACCGCACCACAACTTGATAGTGCAATTGGGAGCGGGCTTGATCAAACACTCCGTGATGCAATTCACTATTATGATGAAAACATTGTTGTTTACAGGAGTGCAGAAAGTGTTCTTTCATACATTTATGCGCTAGGAATTTTATCAGATGTTTTACATAACATTCATCTGATCACCACATCTGAAAACAGTTTTCTACTGTCTGATGCCGGTGAATTGCTTAACCTCATTACCCGCGAAGATCAGTCTCCTTTTATATATGAAAAAATTGGAAACAGATACGAAAATTTCATGATCGATGAGTTTCAGGATACATCAATAATACAGTGGAATAACTTCAAGCCATTGATTGATAACAGTATGGCAGAAGGCTATGATAATCTTGTGGTCGGTGATGTTAAACAATCAATATACCGATGGAGAAACAGCGACTGGTCAATCCTTGGCAAGGTTCTTCTGGGTTCGGTGGATAATAAAAGAGTTTTTAGTGAACCATTAGCCACAAACTGGAGAAGCCGGTCAAATATCATAAGGTTTAATAATACCATTTTTACGATAATTCCCGATCAGGTCGACAAAACTCTGTCAGATGATATGCTTCCGGTAAGTTTTAAGAAACTCTATTCCGAGGCTGTTCAGACAGATCCCTGTAAAAATGATGGGGGATATATAAGACTGGAGTTTATAAAAAACAGTAGTGAACAGAAATGGCAGGAAGTTGTGCTTGAACGCCTTCCTGTTGTGATAGAATCATTGCAGGACAAAGGCTTTAAAGCTTCTGATATTGGCATTATTGTAAGAGACGGGAAGGAGGGAGGCCAGGTGCTCAAAACACTGATTGATTATAATAACAAATGTGCATCGAAAAAGGCCATATATAATTTCAATGCAGTATCAAACGACTCATTATTGCTGTCGAACTCACCTGTCATCATTTTTATAATTGGCGTAATCTCGGTGGTTAATGATCCTCAGGACTTTATCAGCAGAGCAATAATGCTGAGATTTTTCCTGATGTCTGTCGGAGACGAAAAAGCTGAGAAGGTATCTCTGCAAGCTGATAAATTAATAGAAGGTTCGCGTGCTTATTTCCCGGATGGTTATGAAGATTTTCTGGAGAGAATCAAGCAAATGACTTTGTTCGAAGCAACTGAAAGTATCATAAAATTTTTCGGGCTTGGTGATCATTCATGGAATATACCTTTCCTGAACACTTTCCAGGATTATGTAATAAGTTATACAGGCAACAGGAATGCAGATATCCAATCATTCCTCGATTGGTGGGAAGAAAGCGGAAAAAAGAAATCTGTTGTGCTTCCGGGTAACCAGGATGCAATAAGAATTCTGACTATTCATAAATCGAAAGGTCTCGAATTCAAAGTAGTTATTTTGCCCTTTCTTTCATGGAATCTTGATCATCTGGCATCCAAACAACCTGTATTATGGGTAAAGCCCGAAACTACACCCTTTAACGATCTTGGTATTGTCCCGGTGAAGTATGGTAAAGATCTGATAAATACAATATTTGCCGACTATTATAAAGAAGAAAAATATTCCATATTCCTTGATAATATTAACCTTTTATATGTTGCATTTACCAGGGCAAAAGATGTTTTATACGGGTTTTCTGTTGATAATCCAAGGTCTGAAAACACAATTGCAGGTGTATTGAAGAATGCTGTGACTCTGACATCTGAATTTAAGGAAGGAATTGATTTTACTCTGAAGAGTCACTATAATGATGAGAACTGTGTATTCGAATATGGAGAGATACCTGAAAATAAAAGTGAAACGACAATTAAAAAGAATCTTCTTTCCTCAAGGTATTCTGTCAGCTATACATTGGAATCTCTGAAACTTAAGCTTCATGGGGAGAATTATTTTTCGTCTGAGCGACAGGCTATAAGAAAAAAAATTAACTACGGAAAACTGATGCATGAGGTCTTTGAAGGTATAAATACTTCTGCCGATATTCCCATCGCTGTCAGAAAACTTGTTCTGGAAGGCAAATTGGCTGAAGAAGAATCAGCTGCAATTGAAAAAAAAGTTAAGGCCATGATCAACCAACCTGAGATTGCAGATTGGTTTTTACCTGATAATAAAGTTTTGAAAGAAGCAGGTATTCTTATGCCTACAGGTGTAACACGCCGGCCTGACAGGGTGATAATTAAAGATGGAAAAACTACAATAATCGATTTCAAGTTCGGTGAAGAGAATTCTCACTATTCCGAGCAAGTTGACCAATACCGCACTCTTCTAATTGATATGGGGTATAAAAATATTGAAGCTTTTATATGGTATGTTGATAAGAATAAAATTGTATCTGCTTAGATGGCACAAATCAGGAATCAAATAAACAACTATTTGTGGGGGCACGATCGAAGATTCAATGCCTATTCCAATTATTTCCGAAGCTTATATGGTGCAAGGGTGCAAAAGGTTTCAATTGATGCCGGTTTTACTTGCCCGAACCGCGATGGATTAAAAGGGTTTGGCGGTTGTACATATTGTAATAATGAGGCCTTTAATCCTTCATATTGCCAGCCTGTTAAATCGGTCTCTGAACAGATTGAGGAGGGAATAAAATTTCATAAACGGAGATATAATGAAGCTGTGTCATATCTCGCTTATTTTCAGGCTTATTCCAATACTTATGCTTCATTGGATACATTGAAAAAACTTTATGAAGAAGCATTAAGCTATCCTGGGGTGATTGGTCTGATTATCGGAACCAGACCCGATTGCATAGATGATGAGAAACTTGAATACATTAAAGAGCTTTCAGGAAGGTGCTATGTTGCTGTTGAATATGGAATTGAATCGGTGTATAACAAAACGCTGAAACGTATCAACCGGGGACATTCATTTGAAGATGCTGTTTGGGCGTTGCAAAGGACAGATAACCTGGGCATAACCACCGGTGCACATTTTATTTTTGGTCTGCCGGGGGAAACCCGTGAAGAGATGTTGAATCAGGTCGATATTATCTCCAGATTGCCGATTAAGACTGTGAAATTTCATCAGCTTCAAATTATAAAAGGAACCACCATGGAAACAGAATTTAAGAATAATCCTGGTGATTTTGAGCTATTTACCTGGGATGAGTACCTCATTTTCTTCATTGCTTTCCTTGAACGGCTAAATCCGGCGATTGTCGTCGAACGATTTACAGGTGAAGCACCACCGCGTTTTCTTACAGGAGAAGGGTGGGGGAAAAAACGAACTGACCAGATAGTAAACCTTATCGAAAAACACCTCGAAGAACTTAATACATGGCAAGGACGATTGTATGAAGACAAATGACAAAAGTAAAATTGGAGAAATTGTCCTAACCGCTAAGATTGCCGCTCCTTCCTGCATCGGGCTCGCAATGACTCTTCAGGTAAGAGAGTTAGTACAGTCAACTATAAACGAGTAACAAGCAACCAGCAATAAATGACCTACTTCCTGGAAAATATCGCCCAATCCCTCCATGCAGAATTCGGAAATAGCTTAAACCGTCATTGCCTGGTTTTTCCAAACAGAAGGGCAGGTCTATATTTTCTGAAGTACCTGGCAGCCCTGATCAAAAAACCGGTATGGTCCCCATCCATACTAACAATTAATGAGTTATTCAGATCATCTTCCTCACTTCAAACAGCGGGGAATGAAATACTTCTATTTGAGCTCTATAAAGTTTACAGAAATCTAAAAAAACAAAATGAAAGTTTTGATGACTTTTACTATTGGGGGGATATGCTCTTAAACGATTTTGATGATGTTGACAAATATCTTGTTAATGCGTCACTACTTTTCCATAATGTACTTGATATTAAAAACATTGATCAGCAATTTGGAGGGTTGACAGACGGGCAGATAGAAATAATCAGAAGATTCTGGACAAATTTCAATCCCGATAAACCTACCAAAGAAAAAACAGGATTTATTGATATCTGGTCGGTACTTTTTGATCTTTACTCAGGTTTCAGAAACATATTGAAAAAGCAAAATCTGGCATATGAAGGAATGATATTCAGGGAACTGGCTGAGAGCACTGAAAACCATTACACATCGGATGAACGTTGGGATATGGTTCATTTTATTGGATTCAATGCATTGAACGAATGTGAGAAAGCATTGATGACCCAATTCAAAAAAGCAGGAAAGGCAAGGTTTTACTGGGATTATGATAACTCATATATTAACGAAGGCAAGTTGAACTCTGCAGGCTTTTTCATGAGAAATAACCTTAAAATATTCGGCAATGATATGCCATCCGGATGGAGTTTTGATACTATGCTCTCCAAAGAGATCCCGGAAGTGAATCGCAGAGTTGTGGACACTTCTTCGGATGTAGCTCAGGTAAAACTTGTTTCTCAATTATTGAAAAGCATACCAGATATCACCGAAGCAAATGCTCATCATACAGCAATTGTCCTTGCTGATGAAAACCTTCTCATGCCCATTCTTACAAGTCTGCCTGAAAATATGGGTGATATCAATATAACAATGGGTCATCCGTTAAAGCAAACTCTGGTTTATACTTTGATCAAACAGCTGATGGATCTCCAGAGAAACGCTGCAATAACTGATGGAGTGGTTCGTTTTGGTTACAAAGATGTTATAAGCATCCTCAAACATTCATTACTGAAGGATTTATTGAGTGAGTCAGATAATGAATTAGTTAAGGAAATTATAAAAACTAATCTGACCAGGGTTCCTTCAGATCTCCTCACAAAATCAGAATATCTTTCACAGGTATTTATTAAACCATTAACTCCGGCAGAACTCTCGGGTTATTTTAGGGATATCCTTTCAATAATTGCATTAAATGATGAAGGAAAGAGTGATAAGTCTGCAAATAACTCTGTTTCGGGAAATATCAGGAATGAGTTTATCTACAGAATAGTTTTATCGATAAACATGCTGGAAACAATAGTAAGCAGCCCTGACGTAACTTTTACAACTGATACCTATATTAAGATTCTTGACAGAATGTTAAGAATGCAATCAGTTCCTTTTTCAGGAGAACCATTATCCGGAATTCAGATCATGGGGATCCTTGAAACACGAGCACTGGATTTTAAGAATCTGATTATTCTTTCAGTAAATGAAGGGATTTTACCTGCTGTTTCGGCGGGATCATCTTTTATTCCCTTCAGCTTGCGCGAGGCATTTAGCCTTCCTTCCGTCAATCATCAGGAATCCATTTATGCTTATCACTTTTACAGACTGCTACAGAGAGCTGAAAATGTAACATTTGTATATAATTCCAATTCTGAAGGTCTCAGGAGTGGAGAGATGAGCCGGTTTCTTATCCAGATGAAATATGATGATGCAATGAAGCCCGATTTTCTTAATCTTACTTTCGAAATAAAAACTCATATTACTCCGGGAGAAAGAATTGAAAGGAACGAGGAGCATTCTAATAAGTTGGCATCACTGTTCCTTGATAAGAATAGCGGCAGGTCACTTTCCCCTTCTGCAATAAACACATGGCTCTGTTGCAGGATGAAGTTCTTTTATCGTTATGTAAACATGCTTAAGGAGCCTGAAAACATCTCTGCCGATATAGACCCGGCTATGCTCGGAAATATTTTGCATGAGATAATGAGGAATCTCTATCAGCCTTATATTGACAGGGTGCTTAGCGGAGAGACACTTAATAAAATGATCGGGAACAAGCTGTTTCTTTCAAATATAGTTAATGATACAGTAAATGAAAAGTATAAGGCTGGCAGGAATGATTCTGTTACGGGCAACGAGCTGATAGTCAGGAATGTATTAATGGCTTATCTCATCAGGATCATAAACGCCGACAAAGCACTTGCACCCATTGCGGTTCTTAATCTTGAAGATCCCTTTGGCTTTGTTCTCCCTTTTCTGAATGATGGATCACAAATCGAAATTCTTACCGGAGGCAAGATTGACAGGATTGACACTGTTGATGGACAGACAAGGATTGTCGATTACAAAACAGGTAACGTTGCGGAATCTGTCAATTCTATCGATGATTTGTTTGTAGACGACAGGAAAAAAGATTTTGATGGATGGCTTCAGACATTACTCTATTGCGAGGCATATATTGCAAAAAACCCAGGCAGTTTTGTTAGGCCTTCAGTCTATAAAATTAAAAAATTGAACAACACTTCAGTTATTGATAAACTCAAATTGAAAACAGGCAGCAGGTCTGATATGTTAGTTGATAATTATACTTTAGTCAGAGAAGAATTTATTAGTGGTCTTAAAGATTTAATCGGTACTATTTTTAGTAAAGATGAACCGTTCATCAAGACTATTGACATTAGAGGTAAGTGCTCGTATTGTCCTTACAGGAACTTATGCATGAGATAAGGTTAACCAAAAACATCGTGATTATATTTATTTTTTATAAATTGGCTTAACTTTTCAATATAATAGAAAATGGTTACCAGTTACTCAAATTATCATATTGAGGTCAGAAATGTAAAATTTATTGCTGACGATGGCAGGACATGTCCGAAAACAGCTATGGTAACCTTTCACAATGAAGAGGGTGAAGAGGTTGATTCGGAATTATTTGGTGCGGTTGATATTAATCAGCTTTATACAATGATCAAAGAAGGGCAGGACCTGATTCTTGATAATTTCTACATACATGAATTTTCTCTCTCTTCATACCGGCGGATTAATGGCATCGAAAAAAAGGTACTGGTCCCGATAAAAGGTTTTTCTGCGAAGAATTCATTTTTTGAAGCAAAAGGATTTACCGATTTTACCTATTCATCCTTTTCAGGCGGAGAGGTCAGTTTCGATGGAAGTCATTTTGTCAAAGGGAAAGCTCTCTTTAATGGTTCAGTATTTGGC
>Ga0209747_1000697_pt1 | contig 18259 bp, 19 predicted proteins | sample BarGraNGADG00311_FD_184498 | JGI IMG/M metagenome (GOLD analysis project Ga0209747, IMG submission 184498) | Arctic peat soil microbial communities from Barrow, Alaska - Barrow Graham LP Ref core NGADG0011-311 (SPAdes) (version 2) | ecosystem: Environmental > Terrestrial > Soil > Wetlands > Peat...
GGATCCGCCGGGGCTGCTGCGGTCTATTGCCGGGTTCGTGGAGGGAATCGACGAGGGCATGGCCGCAAAGATAGCGGGCCTCGAACCTTTCCTGGGCGTTGAGCCGGAGCAGGCCTTCGCATATACGGGCACAGGGGGATACGTGATGGAGACGGTGCCCGGGGCCCTGTTCGCCGTCCTGCGCTCCCCTTACGATCTCGAACAGACGGTCGTGACCGCGGTCAACGCCGGCGGGGACACCGACTCACTGGGTTCGATGGCCGGAGCGATAAGCGGCGCTTTCAACGGGTTGGAGAGGATACCCGGGCGGTGGAGGGAGGGGGTCGAGGGTCGAGCCTACCTCGAGACCCTCGCCACCAAGCTGTTCACGCTCACTCCGGGGGGGCGGCCGGGCCGCCGCCCGCTTCTATAGACCCGGGGGACGGCGTCACCCGGTCTCGAGGCTCAAGAGCGTCTCGACGACCTCGGCCCACCCGAGCCCCATCTTTTCACTCGTGACAAAGACGTTCTCGGCGGCGTCGATCCGCTCGGCCAGGTGCGGGTTGTTGTCGAGGCCGTTCCTCACCATGAAGAACGCGGCGGTGACCCCCGCGAACGGCAGGTCCGCCGCCGCGTCGCCCACCGCGACGGTCTCCCCCCGGGGGATGCCCCTGTGCTCCAGGTCCTTCAGCACCGCCTGATCCTTGCTCACGCCCTTTGGCACGAGGTGGTAGGCACGCGTCTCCGGCACGTCCAGGGTCGGGCTCTTCCTCGGGATCACGCCGTTGTCGAGCAGCTCGAAGCGACCGAGCCCGTTATCCTCCAGCAGCCTGTTCGCTTCCTCCGGGTCCACCAGCCCGCGCAGCAGCGGGGTGCAGTCGCGCTCGTCCGACCAGGGTGTGTGCATCTCGATCCTGCGCGGGTAGGTCTCCATCAGCAGGTCGACCACCCCCGTATCGATGATGGTGCCGTAGACGGAGTCGCAGGTGAGGTCGAGACCTCCCAGGTTCATCACGACCTCGGCGCCAAGGTTGTATACGAGCTCGGTCCCGAGCTCGGCGACGTAGTTCATCACGCCGAGAAGCCGGGCAAACTCGCGCAACTGGGACTTGTGCCTCCCGGAGACCAGCATAACGTCGACGTTCCTGGCCAGCGCGCCCAGCAGCGCCTGTGCGGGCTTCAGGGTCAACTCGTAGTCGCTGTCGCGGAAGAAACACCCGAGGGGGCCGACCAGTGTGCCGTCGATGTCCGTGTAGATGACTTTGACCGCGGGCAGGTTATCCCTTATCCAGTCGAGGTTGGCACGGACGCTCTTGCGGCGCGCCACCTCCTCTACGTATCGCTCGTCGGCGCGTCCGGCGTGTGACACTCAGGCCCCACCGCCCGGGAGAGGCGCCCCGGCCTGCTCCTGCCGAACCGAACCGAAGAAAACCCTCAGGGCGCCGCCGATGGCCAGCATCGCGCCCGACGCTATGAACAGGTAGTAGCCGGGCTGGAAGCTCACGACAAGGGCGTCCTTCGTGAACCTCGCGAGGGACTCCTTTAGCAGAGGTCCGATGAACGGGATTTCGGTGAACAGGTTCATCAGGTCGCCGATGATGGCGTTTATCTTGTACCAGGCCCCGAAGAAGAAGACCAGGGCGAACAGCAGGAAAAGCACACCGGCGCCCAGCGTGACCGCGCCACGCGTCCGCACCAGGAAGAAGCAGACCAGAAAAGCCGCGAGTATCAGGAAGAGCACCAGCACCCAGAACCAGGGAATATCGAGCAGGCCTACGCTCGTCTTCAGGCTCCTGGACTCGATGCCGCCGATCAGGGGCACGTAGGACGGGATCCGCACTCTCACCACGACCCACTCGAGCGCGAACGCGCTGACCAGGAACGGTATGACGGCTACCATGGCGACCCAGTCGCCCGGTGTCCGAAAAACGGGTTGGTACCGCGTCTCACCCAAGGTCATCGGGCCTCCAGTCTCGATCTGTTACCGCCGGCCCTTCGACTCGTACCCCGGGGCCAGCTTCATCGGCGGCCGCTCGACGACCTCGATGTTGACGGGCTTCATGGAGTACATCTCCCCCTCGCGAACAATCGTATTATAGACCGACGCGGGCTCGGCATTCAGCGACAGCTTGCCGTCCGCCTCGAGCCTCTTGAAGAACGCCTGCAGTATCCCGAAAGACATCCTGGACAGCGCGTCCAGCGGCTGGTTGTGGTGAACGCGCACCTCGAGGTCGACCTGCGCGAACGCGCCCAGGCCGAAGGCCTTGTAGATATAGAGGAGCATGCCGGTCTCCACGCCATATCCGGTGAGGAAGGGGATGCTTTCGAGGATGGCCCTTGTGCCGGCGTACTCCCCGGAAAGCGGCTGGATGAGCCCGGAGAGCTCGGGGTAGAACAGGTTGAGCACCGGCCTCACCGCCAGTTCGGTGACCCGTCCGCCGCCCGGCCTGGTGACGCCGCCCTCCCGGATGGGTCTCTCGTAGAACGCCTTCACGTAGCCGATCGCCGGGTCCGCCAGCAGCGGGCCGATCAGGCCGTAAGCGAAACGCGGATGGATGTTCTCGATGTCAGAGTCGACCCAGGCGATGATATCCCCGGTCAGCGCGAACAGGCTCTTCCACAGCGCCTCGCCCTTGCCCGCTGCGCGCGGCATATCCGTGAGTATCTCGTCGTCGAAGATCACCTGCGCGCCGGCGTCCCGCGCTATCTCGATTGTCCCGTCGGTGCTGCGGGAGTCGACCACCGCCAGCTGGTCTATCAGCGGGTGCCGCTCGACCAGTTCGGTCCGGAAGACCTCGAGGATCTTCCCGACGGTGTCAGCGACGTTGAGTGTCGGAAGGCATACGCTGACCTCCAGACCCCGCTCCCGCTTCATCTCCACCAGTCGGCCGATGTCCGAGAAATCCTGGTGGCGGAAGGTCCGCTCGGCGAACCAGCTTTCGGGTTGTTCTGACATCAGGCTCCTTACGTCGCGTCCGGCGCGGCGCGCGACATCGGGGTCCGACCCCCAGGCGGCTACGATGCGACTCCGTCGTCCCCGGGTCACGTCCGTCCGTCTTCGCGCCGGTCCAGTATCCGCTTCGATTTTCCGACGGCGCGCTCCAGGGTGTTCGGCTCCTTGAGGCTGACGCTGGCCCTGACGTTGAGCACCGTCTTGAGGTGCGTCTCCACCTGGCGCTGGAAATCCCTCATCTTCCGCGTGTCGTCGCTGAAGACCCCCTCCGAGACCTCGACCCAGACCTCCAGCGAGTCGAGCACTCCGCGCCTGTCCACCACTATCATGTAGTGCGGCTCGATGCCCTCTATCTCCAGCAGGGCTTTCTCGACCTGGTAGGGGTACACGTTCACACCCCTGATGATGAGCATGTCATCGGTGCGCCCGAGCACCTTTGCCATCCTCGCGTTTCGTCGGCCGCACCCGCACTCCTCCCTGGTGAGCGCCGTGAGGTCGCCGGTTCGGAACCGCACCACGGGCATCGCCTCGCGGGCGATGGTGGTGAGAACCAGCTCACCCTGCTCTCCGTCGGGGACCGGCATGCCGTTCACCGGGTCGACAACCTCCGCGATAAAGTGGTCCTCCGCTATGTGCATGCCGTCCTTCAGCTCGCACTCCCCGGAGACGCCCGGGCCCACGACCTCGGAGAGCCCGTAGTTGTCGGTCGCGGACAAGCCCAGTCCGCGCTCGATGCGCTCCCTCATGGCCTCGCTCCAGGGCTCGCCGCCGAACAGCCCGACCCGCAGAGAGCTGTTGCCGAAATCGAACCCCATCCCGATGCCTTCGTCGGCCAGGTGAAGTGCGTATGTAGGCGTGCAAATGAGTACGGTGGTGGAGAGCTCACCGATGAGCGAGAGCTGCAGCTCGGTGTTGCCGCCGGAAACGGGGATGACGGTCGCCCCCAGCCGTTCGAGCCCGTAGTGGAGGCCGAACCCTCCGGTGAACAGCCCGTAGGTGAAAGATACCTGCGCTATGTCCGCCGGCACGACACCGGCAGCGGTCGCGAACCTCGCGACGAGCTCGGCCCACGCCTCGATGTCGGCGGCCGTGTAAGCGACCAGCGTCCGGCTGCCGGTCGTCCCCGATGACGCGTGCAGGCGCACGACCCGCTCAAGAGGGACCGCCAGCATGCCCAGCGGAAAGCTGTCGCGGAAATCCTGCTTCCTCGAGAACGGCAGCGCCGCAAGGTCCTCGAGCCCCCTGACGCTGTCAGGGGAGAGGCCCGCCTCCTCCATGCGGTCGCGGTAAGGGACCCCTGCATCCCACACCCGTTGGATGGTCGAGCGCAGACGCTCGACCTGCAGGGCCTCGAGGTCTGACCCCGTAAGGGTCTCCATCCGCTCGTCCCACATGCGCGCCATCTACGCCAGTTCCTTGCCGGCGAGGAACGCGCGCGCGTTGGCTTCAAGGGCTTTCTGCGGGACCAGCCTCTCTATCACGGCCATCCACTCGTCCGTGGGGACCGGAAGCGACACCGAGAGGATACCGAGCAGCACGGTATTGGCCGCCCTCGCGTCGCCCGCCCCGGCCGCTACGGTGCGCGCGTCCACCACGACGCTCCGCGGGGCGATCTGCTTGATCCTCTCTTCGGCGTCGGCCGGATAAGTCGCCGCGCCCTGGAGGACCGGCAAGGGGTCGACCCTTGTCCGCGAACATATCAAGAGGCCGTCGGGCGTCAGGAACTCGAGGCTCCTCAACGCCTCGAGGAGCTCGGTCGCGACGACCGCCTCTGCCTCGCCGAGCGGCACCAGTGGGCTGGCCACGCTGTCGCCGAAGCGCACCATGCTGACGACGCTGCCCCCCCTCTGCGCCATGCCGTGGACCTCGCTGGTCTTCACGTCGTAGCCGTGCGCGACGAGCGCCCGGGCCAGGATGTTGGCCGCCAGGATCGTCCCCTGCCCTCCGACGCCCGCGAGCACCACCGAGCGGGTCGCTCCTCCACCGCCCGTGGTCTCCTCTTCCGTCCCCTTCTTATCGTCCCTGTCGTCCATCGTTCTCTCTCGTTCCAGCCCGGCGGTGCGCCGGGCAGTCGCCCGTCAATCCGCTTTGCCTGCCGCGCCGAGGATCGCGCCCTGCCTGCACACCTGGGCGCAGACCCCGCACCCGACGCAAGCCTCGGGAAGGATCATTACCTCATCGCCACGCCGCACCAGGGCGGGGCAGGCTATCCCCATGCACAGGCCACACTCGTTGCACGCCTCGCGCGAGACCGCCAGGGCGGGCTTCTGGCTCGCCCTGTCGCGCAGGATGCACGGCCGCCTCGAGATGACAACCGACGGGGCGTCCCTGTTCATCTCCTCGGCAAGGACGCACCGGCACTCGTCGAGGTCGTACGGATCCACGACACGGACCGACTCGATCCCCAATGAGCGAGCCAGCATCTCTATGTCGACAGCCACGCTCGGTTCCTTCTGGAGGGTCGTGCCCGTCCCGGGGTGGTCCTGGAACCCCGTCATGGCGGTGGTCCGGTTGTCCAGGATCACGACCGTGAAGGTGCCCCTGTTGTAAGCCATCTCCATCAGGCCGGTGACCCCGGAGTGGAAGAAGGTCGAGTCGCCGATCACCGAGACCACCCTGTGCCTGGGAGTCCGCGCGTCCGGTTCGGCGGACATGTCCAGCGCCCTGGCCAGCCCGTGCCCCATCGTGATGCTCGCGCCCATGCAGACCTGGCAGTCGTGCGCGGAAAGGGGTGGTAGCACGCTCAGCGTGTAGCACCCGATGTCACCCGCTATCACGGCCTTGAGCCGCGCGAGCACGTACATGATGCCGCGGTGCGGACAACCGGCGCACAGTATCGGCGGCCTCGCCGGCAACTCGAACAACTCGGGCTGAGCCTCCGGCCGCGGCGGGCAATGACCCCGGGCCAGCTCTGGGAAAGCGTCGCGGACGTTGTCGACGTTGAGTTCCCCCACCCGCGGCACGCGGTCCTTTCCACGCGGCCAAAGACCGAGAGCCGCCACCGCTTCCTCCAGGTACGGCTCGAGCTCCTCAACAATGTACACGTCAGTGAACTGAGAACAGAAATCGTCGATGAGCGCGCGCGGTAGCGGGTTGGTCATGGCGAGCTTCAGGATATTCACACCGGGGAAGGCTTCCTTTACGTACTGGTACGCCACGCCGGAGGTGACCACGACCGCGTCGCCGGCGCCCATCTCCCGCGCCTGGTACGGGAACTCGTTGGAAAGCTCCTCCAGTTCCTTAAGGCGCTCTACCATCACCGGGTGGCGCAGCCGGGCGTGCCCCGGTATCATCACGCGTTTGACCTCGTCCTTCTCGTAAGGCCTCGGCTTGAAATCATCCGGGTCCCGCGGCTCCACCAGGCTCCGCGAGTGGCACACGCGGGTCGTCATGCGGAGCAGGACGGGCGTATCGAAGCGCTCGCTGATCCTGTAGGCCTCGCGGGTGAGGTCGTACGCCTCCTGGCTGTCGGCGGGCTCGAGCATGGGCACCTTGGCGGCTTTCGCGTAGTACCGGTTGTCCTGCTCGTTCTGGCTGGAGTGCATGCCGGGATCGTCCGCGCTCACGACCATCAGCCCGCCCGAGACCCCGATGTACGGGAGCGTGAACCACGGGTCGGCGGCGACGTTCAGACCCACGTGCTTCATCGCGGCCAGCGACCTGACCCCGCCGATGCTCGCACCAACGGCGGCCTCGAGGGCCACCTTCTCGTTGGGCGCCCACTCGGCGTAGACGCCGTCGTACTTTGATATCTCTTCCAGTATCTCGGTCGAGGGGGTCCCCGGGTACGCCGATGCGAACGCGACACCCGCGTGGTACGCGGCCATCGCTACCGCCTCGTTCCCTGTCATGAGAAGCTTGTCGGACATCATCCCTCCGAGACACAAAAGACCCGCGGCCTGGGCCCCCGCAAATATTAGCTTAACGCTCGAAACATAGGCAAACGCGGCGCGCTGGCGCTCCCCCCGCGCCGGCGCGGATCGAAGAATCACCGCAAGCCCGGGGTGTTATAATGCCAGCCATGAACCCCGGCCACGAAGAGACAAAGGAGAGCGAGGATGTCGCTCTCGTAAGACGCGCGAAGTCGGGAGACACCACCGCCTTCGAGGAGCTCTTCCGTCGGCACCGGAGCCAGATCTACTCCCTGACCTATCGCATGACCGGAAACTCCGCAGATGCGGAGGACCTCCTGCAGGACGTTTTCCTGACCGCCTTCCGAAAGATAGGCTCGTTCCAGGGCAGGTCGTCATTCTCGACCTGGCTGTACCGCGTCGGCATAAACCGCTCGAAGGATTTCCTCCGCAAGAAGAAGAGGGCGGCGGAGCTGCAGACCCCGGACGATCAGCACGGGGAAGCGAGCCTGGAGGAGTCCTCGAGGCATGCGGGAGCGGCCGAAAGATCCAGCCAGCCCGAAGCGGGAGCGATCGCAGGTGAGGCCCAGCGCCTGGTTCAGGAAGCGCTGGACAGGCTTCCGGAGGGGCTCCGGGTGCCGCTGGTGCTGCACGAGCTCGAGGGGCTCCAGTACCGGGAGGTGGCCCGCCTGATGAGGCTGCCGGTGGGCACCGTTAAGTCGCGGATCTTCCGGGCGAGGCTCCAGCTCGCCGAGATACTCGAGCCTCACAAGGAACAATGGATAAAGTGACTCCGTCTAACCGGTCGTGGAGGAACTCAATATGAGCTGCCGCGGGGCAAAGAAATCATTACTGGATTACGCCGACGGGCGTCTCCCCGAGAAAGAGCGGGAGGCGGTGCGCCTGCACCTCGAATCCTGCCCGTCGTGCGAGGCCGCCGCGGAGAAGCTCGAGCTCTCGGCCTCCGCGCTCTCCTCGACCAGACCCCCCGAGCTCGGTGACGCCGCATCCGAGAGGATCCTCGCAAACATCGGGCGGGAAGTACGGCCGGAGGGATCTCGCGCCGGGTGGTGGCGCTCGCAGAGAGTGCTCGCCGCGGGTGCCGCTGTCGCGGCCGTGCTGGTCGCCGTCGTGGTCGTGGTAGGCGTCGAGATCAGCAGGAACACCGGCGAGACGGAGCGCTCCACCACGGGCGCCGCCGAGGACCAGGCAAGCCAGTCCGCGTTCAAGTCGGTGCTGCCAGAGTCGGCGCCATCCGTGCCGGCCGCCACCGCCACCGGGCAGAACTCCGGGTCTGCCGCACCGCTCGCCAGCGTCGCAATGCCGCTCCCGGCCGTCAAGGCTTCCTCAACGGACTACGACCAGGCGTCGCTGAGGTCGATGGTCGAATCACTCCCCGCCAGGAAACAGTACGCCGACGCCTACACGATGAGCGACGCGGCCGTCCTTTCCGGGACTTATGCCAGGAAGGCCGCCGACGATTTCGCCCACCTGGGTCAGAGCGGCCCGGAGCTCGAGGCGATGATATCGTACGTGACGGCCAGCGAACCGGTGCTGTTGACATGCTACGTGGAGAGCGCGCTTTTCGGCGGCCGCCCCGTGTGGGTCATCGGACTGGCCGCCCCGCCGCGAAGCGGGTCCTCGGTCAAGCTGTCACGCACGGAAGTGTGGGTGCTAGACCCCGCCAGGTTCACCTCTGATCCCGACAGCTCGATAGTCTTTTTCCTGGAGTACAAGTAGCGGGTTCAAGCCCCGGCGCTCCTCACCCTGTCCTCGAGCCAGTCGGTCCATGCCGAGACGCCTTCTCCGGTCCTGCAGGAGAGTTCGAATATCCGGGCCCCGGCGTTCATCTTCCGCAGAGTCTCCTTCAGGCGCCCCATGTCGAAATCCGTGTGGGGGATAAGGTCGATCTTGTTGATGAGCAGGACGTCGCTCTTTGAGAACATGAGGGGGTACTTCAGCGGCTTGTCGTCCCCCTCGGCCACGCTCAGGATCATGACCTTGAGGTCCTCGCCCAGCTTGAACTCGGCCGGGCAGACCAGGTTGCCGACGTTCTCCACTATCACCAGGTCGACGCCCTCGAGCTCCATGCGCGACAGCGCGCTGTTGACCTGCCGCGCCTCGAGGTGGCACGAGCCGCCGGTGTTGATCTGTATCGCGGGAACTCCTGTCTCGGCTATGCGCTCCGAGTCCACCTTGCCCGCGATATCGCCTTCGATGACAGCGCCCTTCAGTCTGCCTGACACGCCCTCGAGCGTCTTGAGGATGACGCTCGTCTTGCCGGCGCCCGGGCTCGCCATGAGGTTCACCATGAACGAACCGGCCTCGTCCAGTATCCTGCGGTTCTCTTTCGCGATCATCTCGTTGGCATCGAAGACGCCTTCGAGTACCTCGATCTCCATTTTCCTCTCTCCTCGCGTCGTCAGGGGCTTATCTGTCGTCGGTCAGTTTATCTCTATCGACTCGACCTGGAACTCCCTGCCGGATATGATCTCCGTCTTGCTGCCCTTGCACTCGGGGCAGGTGAAGTCGAACTCCACCACCTTGAAATCCTTGCCGCAGTCGTCGCACCGGGCGGCAAGCGGCGTCCTCTTGATGTTGAGCTCGGCGCCCTCAGCGACCGTGTCCTTGCTCAGTATCTCGAAGTAGAACCTGACCGGGTCCTCCATGACCGAGCTCGCTTCGCCGAGGACCAGGTTGATCTTGCTGACGCTGGTGGCGTGGTTCGCCTCCGCGTGCCTGAGCACGACCGACATCATGCTCTCTACCACCGACAGTTCGTGCATGGTATTCCGTTCTGCTCTGGTGCGCCTATCCCTCCGCGAGGCCGGCAGCCGACCGGCAGGGTCAATGCTGTATCGCCAGCACGATCAACACTGCGGCGCCAACGACGAACCTGTATATGATGAACGGGGTAAAGTTACCCTTTCTCAGGTACTGCAGGAAGTACTTGACCGTCAGAGTCCCGACCACTGCGGCCGTGATGAACCCCGGCAGGAAGATCTGCGCGAAGTGCGGCGGCAGCCCGTCTTTCGCGACCTTGTAGCCCTCGAGGATACCGGCTCCCAACAGGATGGGCGCCGCGATCAGGAACGCGAACCGCGCCGCGGACTCGAAGTCCAGGCCGCTGAACAGGCCACCGGAGATGGTGATGCCGGAGCGCGAGACACCCGGCGCCAGGGCGAACACCTGGGCCACACCCGTGAAGCCCGCGTCCCTCCCGCTGATGCTTTCCATGTCGCGGGACTTGCTACCGAAATGCTGGGCGGCCATCATCACGAAAGTGACCAGGATAAGTGTTATCGCGACCCAGAAAGGCGTGCTGAGATGCCCTTCTATGGTGTCGCCCGCGAGGGCGCCTACCAGCGCGGCCGGTATAGTCGCGAGCACTATAAGCCACGCGAGCTTCTGGTCGCTGTCCCAGGCGCTCGGCCTCGATGCGAACCCGGTGAAAAAACCCTTGATAAGTACTATCCATTCCCGGTTGAAGTAGATGAGGAGAGCCAGCAGCGTTCCCATGTGAAGCGCGACCGAGAACGCCAGCGCGGTGGTGTTGGTGCCGCTTGTCGTCGCTCCCGGCAGCCACTTGTCGTGCCACCCGAACAGCCTCGAGGCGAGGATAAGGTGGCCGCTGGAGCTGATGGGCAGAAACTCGGTTATGCCCTGGACGACCCCGAGGATGGCTGACTTGAGGGCGATCAGCATTAGCGCCTCGCGCGGTGACGGCCCGCCGCACTCATACCATGGCTCGATTCCGCTCCAGGAACTCCCTGTACTCGTAGAGAGCCGCCAATGTCTTCGCTCCCCTTTCCGGTGAAGGGTAGATGACGACCTCGCTCTGGCGGGCCAGCATCGGGGTTATTGCACCCGAGGTCGGGAACGACACGGCCAGGATCGGCTTCTGTGTCTCTGCCATCAGCTTGATGACCTCGTCCCGGTAGGCCTCGTCCGTGAGCTGCAGCTGCTTGATGAACTCGCTGGGCACCACCCTCGGCTTCAGCCTGCTTATCTCGTCGGCCATCGGTCCCTCGACGACGAACGACTGGAACGATGAGGTAGCCCCCATCGTGCCGAGGCTGATGACCGCGTCCACACACGAGCACCTGGCCACGATCTCAAGGCACCTGAAGTGCATCGAAAGGTCGAGGGTGCCGACCAGGTCGACCGGGTTTCCATGGCTCCAGTAGGGCGGCAGCACCTCGTCGAGCTCCGCCAGAGTCTCGGCGGGGAAATCCACCAGCTCGAGCCCGTGCTTGGCCAGCGCGTCCGCAGTTACGACGCCCCAGCCGCCGCCCCAGGTCAGGACACCGACGCGCTTGCCTCTGGGCAGCGGCGCGGCCGCGAACGCCTTGGCTATGTCGAGCATCTCTTCCGTGGTGTCGGCTTCGATCATGCCCGTCTGCTTCATCACACCCTCGAAGATCGTCTCGTCGGCCGCGAGAGCCGCGCTGTGGGAGCGGGCGGCGCGTGCACCCGCCGCCGTCTTGCCGGCTTTCATGACCACGATGGGTTTCTTGGGCGAAGTCTGCTCGGCCACCTCCATGAAACGCCTGGCGTCGCGCAGGCCCTCTATGTAAAGGAGTATGACCTCCGTCTCCGGGTCGTCCGCAAAGTATTCGAGGTAGTCGGCGGCCTTCAGGTCGGCCTCGTTCCCGATGCATACGAAACGCGAGAAACCGACCCCGAGGGCTTTGCCCAGGCTCAGCATCTGGGTGCCCAGGTTCCCGCTCTGCGCTGCGAACGCGATCTTGCCGGGCACCGGTCTCACCGGGGGCATCAGCGCGTGCAGGCACACCGGGGCCGAGTAGATGCCCATGGTGTTGGGGCCGACCAGCCTCATGCCGGTGCCGCTGACTATGGCGGTGAGCTCTTTCTCCATCCGCTCGCCGTCTCCGCCCATCTCGCTGAAACCACCCGAGATGACGACGCAGGTGCGGACCCCCTTCTCCACGCACTCGCGCACAACGCCGTTCACATGGTTCGCCGGGACTGTGACCACGGCGAGGTCGACCTCGCCCGGCACGTCCTTGATCGACTTGAACACCGGCCTCTCCAGGATCTCCGTCTCCTTGGGGTTGACCGGGTAGAACTCACCCCGGTAACCACCCGTTATGATATTCGCGGGGACTATGTATCCCCACTTGACCTTCTGGTTGCTCGCTCCGACGACAGCCAGGCTCTTCGGCTCGAAAAGATGACTCAGTTGCTCGTCAATCGCGGGGTAACTCATCTGACCTCCATGACCATTTCCGACCGTAGGGATAAACACCCGTTCTCAGCCGGCTTCCAGCTTCCTCAAATCCCTGTACCTCCACCTCAACAGCGCTACCATCACCATCGCTTCACTCACGATCCCGAATCCCATCTTCGACTGGCCTGCCTGCCGGTCGGTGAAGATGATGGGCAGTTCCATGATGTCGAATCCCTTGAGCGTAGAGACGTAAGACAACTCGACCTGGAACGCGTAACCTGCCGCGCTCAACCTGTCGAAGTCGATCGACTCGAGCGCCGCTCTCTTGTAACAGCGAAAGCCGCTGGTGGTGTCTTTTATCTTCATGCCCGTGCACAGCCTCGCGTAAGCGGAGCCGCCGCGGCTTATCAGTTTGCGCACGGTGCTCCAGTTCCGGGTACCGCCACCTTCGACGTACCTGGAACCGATGATTATGTCGTGGTCGCCGATCTCTGCCAGGAACCGTGGCAGGTAGCTCGGGTCGTGCGAGAAATCGGCGTCCATCTCGATCACGACATCCGCGCCCAGGGCGAGCGCCTCAGAGAAGCCGTACCGGTAGGCGGGCCCGAGGCCTTCCTTGCCGGGGCGGGGCCTGACGTGGACAGTTCCGGGGAACTCCCGCGCCAGCGAATCGGCGATGTCACCCGTGCCGTCCGGAGAGTTGTCGTCGACTATCATGATGGAGATGCCGCAATCAAGCGCCAGGATCTCGCGGACCATCCTCTCTATATTCTCGCGTTCGTTGTAGGTCGGCATGACGATAACCGGCAACATGCTGAGGGTTCACCTCGACTTTCGATATCTTTCGAACAAACGACCGTCGCGGAGCGTCCGTCGCGAGACGCGGTCAGCGGTTCCAGCCGTTCCTTCCGACCAGCGGCACGAACACGCAGGACCCTTCTTTCCGGGTCAGGATCTTGCCGCCCTTTCTCTCGATCACTGTCAGCATCTGCATCGCCGTCGTGCCGACCGGGATCACCAGGCGGCCCCCTTCGTCAAGCTGCTCGACCAGCAGCGGCGGCACGTCCGGGGCACCGGCGGTAACCATTATACCTTTGTAGGGAGCGTGCTCAGGTAGACCCTGCGTGCCGTCGCCAACGATCACCTCCACGTTGGTCACGCCCACCTTCCTGAGGCGCTCCACCGCGGTCCTCGCCAGCTCTGGGATCCGCTCGATGCTGTAGACGAACCCGGCCAGCCTGGCCAGCACGGCGGTCTGGTACCCGCTCCCGGTGCCGATCTCCAGCACCGTCTCGTCCCCCTCGAGCCGGAGAAGCTCGCTCATCCAGGCGACGATGTAGGGTTGTGAGATCGTCTGGCCTTCCTTGATGGCCAGGGGGGTGTCGTCGTATGCGCGGTCGCTGTATGCCGGCAGCACGAAAAGGTGTCGTGGCACTTCCCGCATTGCCTGAAGCACCCGCTCGTCCTCTATGCCGCGGGCCTCGATCTGCTCCGCGACCATCGCCTCGCGGAGCTCCCTGTGGACATCCCTGTTAAACTCGGTCATCGATCGACCCCCGATAGCAAAGGGGGCGGACCTGAGTCCGCCCGCAAGCCGATCGAGCAACTGGCGATTTTGCCGGGCCGCGCTGCCGCCCTATGCCAGCTCTTCGACGCTCTTGTACATCTTGAAGATCTTGGTGAGGCCGGTGATCTTGAAGATGCGTAGTATTTTCTCCTGGCTGCAGATGATACCAAGCTCACCATCGTGCTGCTTGACCCGCTTGAGGCCCCCAACCAGGACTCCAAGGCCTGTGCTGTCAAGGAAATCGACATCGTCGAGGTCGACCGCGATCTTGTACTTGCCTTTCTCGACGCTGTCGACGATGGTCTCCCGGAGAGAGGGCGCAGTGTAGATGTCGACCTCTCCCTTGAGCTTGATCACCGTGTGTTCGCCGACATCCCGGGTAGATACCTCAAGTTCCAAAACACTCCTCCTGGCATTCCGCCCGACACCCAACCACCCACCGGGTCCCGCGCCGTGTGGACTATTTCTCTTTCGGCCTCTCGACCGTGTTCCCGCAGTGCGGGCACTTCGTCTTAGCATCGCCAGGCTCGAAGGAGACCCGGTTTCCGCAGTTCCAGCACCTGACCCTCAGAATCTCCTCGCCCACTCTTTCATGTCCGTGCGGACCTCTTACCACCCAAGACACCCCCGATCTAGAATCCGGCTGTCGCTGCAGACATCCCGGCTATTCTTTTCTAGGTCCCGCAGGAATTTCCTACAGCGACAGCTGTCATAATTATAACCCATACCCGCGCTCGTCATGGCGCAACCCTTCGCCCGGACGCACTTGAACGCGCACCCGTTTGCGTTACAATTTAGAGACGCCTGAGGGCGTTCGAACGGGGCCGTGGTCCAATGGGAAGATGCGTCCTTCGCGCGGACGAGATGGGGGTTCGATTCCCCCCGGCTCCACCAGTACCCCCGTCGTCGAAGCATGCGCGGAACAAGACTTACCTTAACGACGGGGGCCCCGACCACCTTCGATTGCTTCACTCTTGGGTTGCGTTACGCCACCGTAGAAGCATGCGTGTAGATAGCTTAACGTGACGGTGGGGACCCCGATCACCCTCGATTGGATAGCAATTGTGTTGCGCCGTGCCACCGTCGAAGTGTACGTGGAAATAGCCTTAGCGTAACGGTTGGAACCCCGATCGATAGGGCTCACCTGCGGCGAAGTAGCTCCGCTCTAATCGGCGTCGGGCGGCTGCGAGCTCTTGCCTCTCCCCGGCGCGGGGCCCAGTCCCGCCGCGTGCAGCAGCTCGTCGCGCCTCGGGATGCCCTTATAGTGCCTGCCCGAGTCGAGCACGGTCGTGATGCAGTCCTCCGGACACGTGTTGATGCACCGCCAGCAGGCGATGCAGCTCCTGTCGAAGACCGGATAAGGCTCGAGTCTGATGGCGCCCGCGGGGCAGTTCTTCTCGCAGACGCCACATTCGCTGCAGGCCCGCACGTCCACTTTCTTCCTGCCCATCTTCACTCCGGGACCCGGCGCCAGCCTCGAGAGCCTCGACGCCCAGAACAGGCCCGTCGGCGCGACCCTGTAGGCGGGCGCATCGACGTGGCCGCCCGACCGCAGGTCCCGGATCATCACCGACATCTGCTCGGCGAAAGCGACCAGCTCGAGGACCGATCCGAGGGTCGGCACCTCCGAGTCGCGCACGTGAGACCACCGCCTCGTCCCACCCCACGAGTCGGGGCAGATCAGGTTGTGATCCCCCAGGGCCGTCAGCCCTTTCGCGCCCAGCCATCGGGCGAGCAGGTTGGTCGCCTGGCCGGCCGCTCCCGCGGAACTCGTTACGATGAACGCGTACCCACCTGGCAGCCCGGGCATGGCCTTCACGAAACGCTCAACGTTCCTCGCCGGTGCCCACTCGTATACGGGGGACGCGAAGCAGCAGGCGTCGAACGCGTCCAGGGATACGCCGCCGGCCTTAGCGTAAGTCTCCATCGCGACCTCGTCGCCTGCCCTCTCGAGCGCCATTCTGGCGACGTCGCAGGCGAACTTCGTGTTGCCGGTGCCGGAATGATAGAGGATGAGTATCTTGGATCCGTTTGCCATTATCCCGCCCCTTGCGTGTCGCGCCGCCTGACTCGGCCGGCAGGTCGATCATGTCTGTCCGGGTCGCTCCTCGCGTCGGGGAAGAGTCCCGCGCTCGCCGGTGATTGCCCGGGACTGATTATATGTATAATTCTTGCCGCGGGCGGGGTCGACGATCTGACGAGCGGGGGTGTTGCGCATGGCCGCAGGCGAAGTTCTCGTATACGGCGCGGGGATGTCTGGCATGGTGGCGGCTGTAAACCTTGCGCGGGAAGGTTATGCGGTGGTGGTCCGCGAGGCCGAGGACGGCTTCGGCGGCTCGAGGGCTTTCAACCCATCCACTCACACGACCCCTCTCGACCTCGCCGCGACCTCCGAGTACATTGGCATCGACATCTCCGACGCATTCCACCCCGTGACCGCGCTCTCGGTGTACCTGCATGACCTCAAGATAGACGCGCCCGCTTACATGTCGTACCACGTCGAACGGAGCTCGAGACCGCAGAGCCTGGACGCGCTGCTTTACCAGGAGTGCGTCGAGGCGGGAGTGCGGTTCGAGTTCTCCAGGCCGCTGCAAAAAGAGGAGCTCGACTCGCTGCCGGACAGGACGGTCATAGCGTGCGGGCTCAACGCCTCCGCGTACGATTACCTCGAGATACCGTACGAGCACTGGTGGGCGTGGATGGCCCGTGGCGAAGGCGACCCCGACCGGGATGGCTTTGCCTGGATCTGGCTCGACGAGTGCATCAACGAGTACGGATACATCTCGTTCTGCAACGGCATCTACTACAACCTGCTGTTCTCGTACGGCGCCGAGGTGGGCAGGGACGCCCTGGACAGGTACCTCGGGTTCATGAGCAGGGCGGAGGGGATGGAAGAGGACGGATGGGACTACGTCCACGGGGTTGCCCCGGTCCTGCTCCCGGACAACCCGAGCCTCACCCGCGGTGGCTTCATCATGTGCGGGACCATCTCAGGCTGCATCGACCCGTTCATGGGCTTCGGCATCTCTGGCGGCCTGGTCTCCGGCAAGGTCGCGGCGACGGCTGTATCCGACATGCAGAAAGGCGAGCAGGAGTTCGCCCGTTTCACCCGCAACTTCGCAAGGGTGCACAGGTTCAAGCACGAGGTCTGGTACGGGCTGCGGGAGCGCGTCGACATATTCGAGGACGTCGCGAACGTGCTGGGCCCCGAGCGCACCATCGGCCTGCTCATCGACGGTCTGAGGCACGGTCGCAAGACGTCGGCCATCCCGGGTTTCAGCCCGATGAGCTGCAGTTGAGGAGCCGCGGTCGACCGGATAGCACGGCGGCGCCCCGGCTATCCCGACACGGCCTTGTCCAGTTCCTCGACGATCTCGGCCCTGTCCCGCGCGCCCACCAGGGTCCTTTCGACTGACCCGTCCCTGCCGACGATCACGAAGGTCGGGGTCGACTGGATCTCGTAGCGGTCGGCGGTGTCGGGGTCCTTCGAAACGTCGATCTCCTTGAAGGCGACCTTGCCGGCATACTGCGGCTCCAGCTCCTTCACGAGGAGCTCGGCTGGCCCGCAGGCACTTCACCCGGGCTGGGTGAAAAGAAGCAGTTGCGGCGAGGCGCCTGTCGTGGGCGTGGTGGCGGTTGTCTGGGGGGTGGAGCCGGAAGTCACCGGCGGATTGACCTGGCCTGAGTCGGTCGTGATGCCTGGGGCGGTGCCGCCGCAGCCGGAACCGGCGGCCAGGCACAGCGCCGCGATGATGAACACGACCGCGGATGTCCTCAGCGATGTCATCGAAGCCTCCAACGTGTCCTCCTCAAACCAAGGATAACACCGGATGCCGCCTGCGCCTATCGGCCGCCGGGACGGGGTTTACCGAGCCCGGATTTCGTGTCTTCCGGGCGTCTCAGTGGGAGTGGCGCCGCCCGCCGGCTCCCCGCGGGCGCATCGAGGTCGGGGTCGGTGTCCACGCGGCGGCGAGCGGATATAATGTAGCAGCCGTCTACGAGCCAGGGGGTCAAATGCCGCGCGGTCTAACCGTCGCCAACCTCATCGACAGGGCTGCAAGCAGGTACGGGGACAGGCAGTTCGCCATACGCGACACGCCCGTCGCATACCGCAACCTGGGATACGGGCACAGCGGCGAGACCATGACCTTCACCGAGGCGCTGAAGGTCGCCAACGGCGTCGCGGCCGCCCTCCGGGACCGTCTGGGCGTGCGCGCCGGTGACCGCATCGCGACCGTCCTGACCAACGTTCCCGAGCAGGGGCTCTTCTTCATCGCGGCGGCCAGGCTGGGCGCCATCACCGTGCCTTTCAACTTCATGCTCAAGGCCGGCGAGCTCACCGGAGCCATCGAAGACTGCGGGGCGAAGGTGGCCGTGGTCGAGCCCGAGTTGTTCTGGCTGAACATAAGGGATAAGTCCAACGTGCCCGGGATCGAGCACTGGATAATGGCGGGCGCCGAACAGGACGTCCCGGAGGGCTTCCTTTCCATCGACGCCCTCACCGACGGGTTCACCGAGGCGGTCGTGGAGCCTGTGGTGCTGGACCCTGACGATACCATAGCCATCTTCTACACCTCCGGCACGACCGGGTTCCCGAAAGGCGCCATGCTCACGAGCAGGAACCTCCTTTCCACCGTGACCCTCTCATCCAGGATGCTGAGGCTCGGCAAGAAAGATTTCGGGGTCATGGCGCTCCCACTGGCGCACATCTTCGGGTT
>Ga0209747_1000700_pt1 | contig 18217 bp, 14 predicted proteins | sample BarGraNGADG00311_FD_184498 | JGI IMG/M metagenome (GOLD analysis project Ga0209747, IMG submission 184498) | Arctic peat soil microbial communities from Barrow, Alaska - Barrow Graham LP Ref core NGADG0011-311 (SPAdes) (version 2) | ecosystem: Environmental > Terrestrial > Soil > Wetlands > Peat...
GTGGAGATTAGGGGAATCGAACCCCTGACCTTGTGGCTGCCAGCCACACGCTCTAGCCAACTGAGCTAAACCCCCTAGGTGAGTAGGCAAATGTAAGAAAAAATTGAAAATAATAATACATACCGTAAACCGTCTCTTTATAGTTTTGTTGAAAAGACACTATTTTGTAATTTTGCCGGGCAATTGGAAATCGGGGTAAATTATTACATACATTTACCCTGAAAGATAAGAGAATGGCACTATTGTTGACAACGGCTAATAAATATCCGGCTTTGCATACATAATAATGTGGGATAATTTTAGAAATACTTTAGATTTTGATGATCTGCTTTTTAAATCGCGGAACAAAGAATATGGTGCGTATCAGTTGCGAAAGAAATACAATTCTGTCGTAATCGGTGGAATTATTCTTGCCTCGGTGATTATGTGTTCTTTAATAATTCTCCCTTTCGTATTAACTCAAAATAATGACAAGGTACTCCGTGGCGGAAATAATTATGTTCAGGTTCAATTGCAAAACTTTGAACCTCCTGAAGAGTTTTTGGTTCCCCCCGCCCCACCTCCACCCGAAGCAGTACATATTCCGGAGATTGTTAAATATATACCTCCGGTAGTAGTCGACACCATTCTCCTAACCGAGCCTAAACTGGCAACCAACGATGAACTTATGTCTCAAACACCAACTGAGGCGGCACCAATTACGGGAACAGGTAATGGTGATGATCTGTTCTTAGGTGATGGAGTACCGGGAGGTGATGAACCTTTTGTTCAGGTAGAGATAATGCCTTCATTCAGAGGCGGTGATATTAGTAAGTTCCGCGACTGGGTTTTTCTGAGAACAAACTACCCGCAGGCAGCCATTGACAAAAAGATCAGGGGAACAGTATTCCTGACTTTTATAGTCGAAAAAGATGGTTCGGTAAGTAATGTAACTGTTGTGAAAGGAGTCGACCCATTATTAGATACGGAGGCAGTGAGGGCTATTTCCGAATCACCTAAATGGACACCCGGTCTGCAGAGTGGACAACCGGTTAGGGTAAGATTTTCAATACCACTGAACTTCTTGTTATAAAATTAAACATCAGTGATACAGTTAGTTATAAACGTATTTTATTTCAATGATTTTCTTACCTTTATCAATAGTTAAATTTTAAGTTTTGCAGCATGAAAAGAATTTTACCATCAATTTTTATCGTAACCATTATCCTCTCAGGATGCGGATCGTCTAAAAAACAACTCCAGAGAGGAAACTATGATGCAGCCATAGAAAAGGCAGTTAAGCAGTTACGCAGAGATGCAAGCGATGTCAAACAGATCGATATCCTCACTCAGGCCTATAAGGTGGCAAACGACCAGGATATCGAAAGAGTAAGGTTCCTTAAGATGGAAGACCGGCCCAATAACTGGGATGAGATATACCTGACATACAAATCTCTGAGCGACAGACAATCACTCGTAAAGACAGTTACTCCTTTAAACTATAACGGAAGATCTGTTGACTTTCCTTATGTCGATTATTTGCCGGACATGGTAAATGCAAAACGTAAAGCAGCCGATTTTTACTATGCACATGGTACCGAACTGATGAAAAGTAGTATAAAGGAATCTTACAGACAGGCATTTGCTGAATTCATCAGGGCAAAAAACTATGTTGGCGATTATGAAGGAATTGATAATAAAATACTTGAAGCTAAAACCCTGGGGATGAGCAGAGTCTTTGTTTCAATTCAGAATAGCTCTTTTTTGAAATTTCCAAATGACTTTGAACAGGACCTTCTTGTACTTGATTTGCCAAGACTTAATTCTGAATGGGTTGAATATCATACCCAGAACCTTAATCCTAACACACAATACGATTATTATGTCAATGTAAATATTAAAAATATAGCTGTTAGTCCTGATCAAACCTCGCAAAAAGACTCAGTGATAAAAAGGGACGTTGAAGATGGATTTACTTATGCTCTTGATAAAAAGGGCAATGTAATGAGAGATACTCTTGGGAATGATATTAAACTTAAAAAATATAAAACGCTGCAGTGTGCCCTGGTTGAGACAATACAATCTAAAGCGTGCCGCATCGATGGTGATGTTGATGTTATACAGATGAATCCTAATAAAGTTCTCAAAAAGGATCCGATTGGTGCACAGTCAACTTTTGAAAATATTTCTTCACGTGCTCTCGGCGACATTCAGGCGCTTAATGCACAGCAACTTGAACGAACCAAAAAAGCTCAGGTTCCGTTTCCATCAGATATTGAAATGGTTATAAGATGTTCTGAAAACCTCAAAAGGGCAATAAACGGAGCCATTCAGAACAACAGAAGATTCATTTATTAGAGGTAGTAAGTAGTAGGCAGTAATAAGTAAGTAGAATGGAAATAGAAAAGCAGAAGAATACAATATTGAATTTCCAACTTCCGACTTCGGTCTTCCGACTTCCGACTTCCGACTTTTTCATAAGCCTACCATGATAGAAACAAAACAAGCCCGTGAACGTGCAATTCTTGTAGGAATAATTAAGTCCGGACAAGATGAACATGAAGTTGAAGATTTTCTTGACGAACTTTCATTCCTTACTGAGACGGCAGGAGCAGAGACAGTGAAGCGGTTTACCCAAAAAACAGATGTTGCTAATCCCCGTACATTTGTTGGTTCAGGTAAAATTGAGGAGATCGCCTTATTCGTAACTGAAAATAGTATAGATATTGCAATATTCGACGATGAGCTTTCTCCAAGTCAGATAAGAAACATCGAAAAAGCACTTGGCTGCCGTATCCTCGACAGGACAAACCTGATTCTTGATATTTTTGCTAACAGGGCGAGGACAGCTCACTCAAGAACCCAGGTGGAGCTTGCTCAATACCAGTATCTGCTTCCCCGCCTGACGGGTTTATGGACTCACCTCGAGAGACAGAGAGGAGGTATCGGGTTAAGAGGTCCGGGGGAAACCGAGATCGAAACCGACCGAAGGATTATCCGCGACAGAATATCCTTTCTTAAGACACAACTTAAAAAAATCGACACTCAGATGTCTACCCAACGGAAAAGCCGTGGAAAAATGATCAGGGTGGCACTTGTAGGATATACTAACGTTGGGAAATCAACAGTAATGAATCTTCTCAGTAAGTCGGATGTATTTGCTGAAAACAAACTCTTTGCAACTCTCGATACCACTGTTCGCAAAGTTGTAATTGGAAATCTTCCTTTCCTTCTTTCCGATACTGTTGGCTTTATACGAAAACTTCCTCACGATCTGGTTGAGTCATTCAAATCAACTCTCGATGAGGTTAGGGAATCGGACCTTCTTGTTCATATTGTAGATGTTTCACATCCTAATTTTGAAGACCAGATAAAGGTCGTTGACGAAACTCTTCGGGAGCTGGGTTCAAAAGATAAACCCTCTATAATTATTTTCAATAAAATAGATGCTTTCTCATACACACTCAAGGAAGAAGATGACCTCTTGCCTGTTTTGAAGGAAAACTATTCGCTTGCTGATCTGAAGAATACATGGATGGCTACGGACAAGAATTACAAAACAGTATTCATTTCAGCAAAAACAAAAGAGAATCTGGAAGAACTTAAGAAACTGCTTTACGAAGAGGTAAAAAAGATACATATTAAAAGGTATCCTTTTAATGATTATCTATTTGAAAATCAGGAGGTAACATAAGTCAATTTACTCCGACTTCCCGGATTTTCTGCCTTTTGATATATCGCCCCCAACCCCCTAAAGGGGGCTAAAACGTCCGTTTCTTGGATTTTTTCGCCCCCTTTGGGGAGATGCCGCGCAGCGGCAGAGGGGGTTTAATTACCAAGGATGACTTAGAACCCCCCTTTAGGGGGGCAGGGGGGCACTAAAGGTGGGGATAAACGAAGCATACTCTAATACAACTTATTAGCAGCCATATACTCAGCTATCTGAACAGCGTTGGTGGCGGCTCCTTTTCTGATATTATCCGATACAATCCAGAGATTAAGACAATTTTCCTTCGATAAATCCCTTCTTATCCTTCCAACAAAAACTTCATCCCTGTTATGCGCAAGTATTGGCATCGGATATTTGTTTTCTGCAGGATTATCGTACACAACAACTCCCGGGAACTCGCTCAGAAGCATTCTCACATCGTCGATATTGAAATCTTTTTCAAACTCAATATTTACAGCTTCTGAATGACCTCCTACTACTGGTATTCTAACAACCGTTGCGGTTACCTGAATTGTTTGGTCTTCAAGTATCTTGCGGGTTTCGTCTATCAGTTTTTGTTCTTCTGTTGTATATCCGTCGGGCTGAAAAGTCCCTCCATGAGGGAAACAGTTTTTATCGATCGGGTGAGCATAAACCATCTCTCCTTTAATACCTGCTCTCTCGTTATCCATCTGGGCTACTGCCTTAACACCTGTACCTGTTACCGATTGATAAGTTGCAACAACAAGACGCTTAATCCTGTATTTTCTATGCAGAGGAGCCAATGCCATTACCATTTGTATTGTTGAGCAGTTTGGATTAGCTATAATCCTGTCACCCTTTTTTATAACATGACAGTTTATTTCCGGAACGATTAATGGTACATTTTTATCCATGCGCCAGTACGAAGAATTGTCAATTACGACAGTTCCGTTTTTAGCAAAGATGGGCGCCCATTCCCTTGATGTTGAAGCGCCAGCCGAAAAAATTGCGAACTCTGGTCTGGCTTCAACTGCATCCATAACACTTACTACCTTTACAGCCTTTCCCTTAAAAATGACGTCATTACCTACCGACCGCTCCGAAGCGACTGGGATTAATTGTGTTACAGGGAAATTTCTCTCCTCAAGTACTTTCATCATTGTGCGGCCGACCATTCCGGTGGCTCCTACAACTGCTGTCTTCATAGTTATTTGTTTGGAATTATTAAAGTTATTATATAAATTTACTTTGCTATTTACCCGGTCAAAATTAGCTTTTTTTTCAATTCGTCGCGCTGCATGAAAAAAGTTATTTTGCTGGCCATGTTGATGCCATTGACGGCATTCGGTCAGATTATCGAAAATTTTGAATCAGGAAGTGCTAACAACTGGATTCAAAGTACTCAGGTGCGCTGGAAAGCTGACAGTATATCAGCCATTTCCGGAAAATATTCATTGCATCATATATTTGATAACCCGGTTGCAGGGATCGACAGGATCGGAGTTCCCGTTAAAAACCTGCATCCCGCGGAGGGTTCGACAAAATGGTCTTTTCTTGTCAGGCATGGTTATAATCCATCATCATCAAATAACTGGTCAGCTTTTCTGATGTCCGATACTGATCCGGCAACAATGACCCTTGATGGAAGTACTAATGGATTCGCAATTGGCGTGAATCTTTCCGGATCGGATGATACTCTTCGTCTTTGGAAAATTAAAGGGAGTGTTTTAACAACTGTGTTAAGCTGCAAAATTAACTGGGAGACGCTTATTGGTACGGCAACTGCTTCAAAAATTATTGTTGAAAGATCACCTGAAGGAAATTGGTCAGCATCAGTTTACAAATTGAACGGGATTCTTATTAGTGCAAATTCCGGAACCGATAAAGAATTATTTAATTCAGCATGGTTTGCAGTCTGGTATAAATATTCCTCAACAGGCGATAGGCTTCTCTGGATAGATGATGTAAAAATAGAAGGTAATTTCTATGAAGACAATGAGCCTCCTGTTGTAACTGGTTGTATTTCCTCAGGAAAGAATTCGGTGGAGATATCTTTTAATGAAGAACCATCTGCAGAATTGATGATACCGGGAAATTTTTCCCTGAATACTACTGAATCAAAATCATCATTCGTTACAAAAATAAAGGCACTGACCTATAGGATTGAGTTTGGTAATAACTTCATTAACAGAGCTTTAAATAAGCTGATAATCAGTAAGATATGCGATCGGTCCGGAAATTGTGCGCAGAATATTGTTGCGCCATTCACTCCGGTTTGGGCTATGCCCGGAGATGTGTTGATATCAGAAATAATGGCTGATCCCGTTCCTACGGTTTCTCTTCCGGCGAAAGTGTATCTCGAATTAACCAACAGGACTGAATATGCATTTAACCTAAAGAACTGGAGACTCTCTTCTGACGGGCAAAATGAACTTTTCCCGGATATAATTATTCAACCCTCCGGAATCGTAATATTATGTATGCCACAAGACACATCACTTTTTCTGAAATATGGGAAAGTCATAGGATTGAAAGGATTTCCCACGCTTACCGGCAATGGAAAGATTTTGTGTCTGTCCGATAGCTCCGGAACCCTCATACATGGGGTTGAATATTCTTCCGAATGGTATGGCGATGAACTAAAAGCCGGGGGTGGGTGGTCGCTCGAAATGATTGACACCCGCATGCCCTTTTATGATGAGGGAAACTGGACTGCTTCCGCATCGCGGAAAGGGGGCACCCCGGGATCAGTCAATGCCTCCTCGCGAAATAATCAGGATATTTCATTTTCCGGAATTGAAAATGTGTTTCCTGATGACAGTGTTAATATAAGTATCAGATTCTCTGAACCATTACTCAATCTCCAGGGTATGATAAAAGACATTAAGATAGACGGCAAAGACATAAAAATTCTGAATCTGGAAGACCCGCTCTACCGCGGGTTTTCTGTACAAACCGAACTTCCACTAACCCGGGGAGAAGTTCATAAGCTTGAAATTTCAGAAGATATTCAGGATTTTGCAGGGAACAAAATTCAAAAAAGATCTTTCACCTTTGGTTTACCTGAAAATATTGAACCGGGGGATATTCTGTTCAATGAGCTTTTGTTCAATCCTCTGCCTGGTGATCCTGATTATTTGGAATTGTACAACAAGTCAGAGAAAATTATTGACGCTTCCAGGCTTCAACTTGTTTCAGTTAGTATTGGGACAGGTGATACTTCCCAGATTATTCCGGTATGCGACGAAAAAAGGTGTATTCTTCCGAAGACTTACTATGCTATTACTATTGATAAAAAAAGAATATCTGACAGATATTTTTCCACAGATCCGGAACATCTCTTCCAGGTAGGATCTCTCCCGTCGATGGCTGATGCTGAAGGGCATCTTGTTTTGCTAAACAGGGAACTCGACTTAATTGACAGGGTTCGGTATAATGAAAAAATGCATTTTTCGCTTCTGGCAGGGTATGAAGGTGTAGCCCTGGAAAAGATAAGGACAACACTTTCGTCTGAAGATCCTGCAAGCTGGCATTCCGCATCGGAGAGTTCAGGGTGGGGCACTCCGGGAGCAATAAATTCAGTCAATATTAAGAATTCCGAAGCTTCAGATATAATAACTTTTTCGTCCTCAAAAATTACTCCGGACAATGATGGGAATGAAGATTTTCTGGTAATTGGACTTGGATTGAAAGGGAATGATAATATTGTTTCCGTAGTAGTTTTTGATGAAACCGGCAATCAGGTTAAGAAGATTGCCTCGAACATGCTTGCAGGACCTGAAGCTTCATTAATCTGGGATGGAACTTCAGACGATGGAACACTTATGACTACCGGAATTTATATAGTATTAATAACAATCTATGATGATACCGGTAAAACAAAAAAGTGGAAAAAGGTTTGTGCTGTTATCAGATGAAGGTATGGACTAAAGTCCAAAAAGGAAGAGATAATTCTTTATCCGTCGGTTAAAACCGACGGCAATTAAGGAAACATAATACAGACTACATACAAATGGATTAATTAATTGCCGTTGGCTTCAGCCAATTAAAACCGAGGGTAAATAATTAAATGAAGTTTAGGTAAAATATCAATGGATTAACTAATTGCCGTTGGCTACAGCCAATTAAAACCGAGAGTAAATAATTAAATGAAGTTTAGGTGAAATATAAACGGATTAATTAATTGCCGTTGGCTTCAGCCAACGGTTAGAAGGGGTTGAAGTATTTTAGGGCTTTAGCCCAATAATTCTTTTTTTATTTAAAGGCTTAATATCTGGTTAGTTCATAAACAGTCGGTTTTAACCGACTTTAAATAAATTTGATAATCGGAATATTTACAACGACGAAATCATCTCCGTCATAATGGTTGTCATGCGCGATTCGGTTTTGGCAGCCTCATTCTGCACCGATTCGTGGGTTGTATATTCAATTTTGCCTTCCACCCCCAGATCAGTAATAACACTTACTGCAAAGCAAGGCAGATTCATGTGCCGTGCAATTATTACCTCCGGAGTAGTTGACATACCTACAGCATCTGCTCCAATTATCCTGAAATATTTATATTCTGCAGGTGTTTCAAAAGTGGGACCGCTGGTTGATAGGTAGACTCCTTTATGGATCCTTATATTATGCTCATTTGCAATAAGTAATGCTTTTTTAATAAGGTACTTATCGTACGTTTCTCCCATATCTGGAAATCTTGCACCGATGCGATCATCGTTGGGACCGATCAAAGGATTTGGCAAGAGGTTAATATGATCTGTTATTACCATAATATCTCCGATCTGAAAATCGGGATTTACCCCACCGGCAGCATTTGAAAGGAAAAGACATTTAATGCCGAGATATTTCAAAACCCTTACAGGAAGAGCAACCTGATCGGGCCCGAATCCTTCGTAAAAATGGAATCTCCCTTTCATTGCCACGATTTTTTTTCTGCCAAAATCGCCATAAATAAGCTTGCCGGCATGTCCTTCTACAGTGGCTACAGGAAAGTTAGGGATATCTTTATAATCAATCTCTATCCTGTTTTCGATTTTTGAGGTAAGTTCGCCCAGTCCGGTTCCCAGAATTATTCCTGCATCAGGGTCAATTATACCTTTACCCCTCAGAAATTCTGTTGTTTCGTTTATTCTTTCTAACATAATCAACTATCAGATTATCAAATTCATCCTTGTCATTATTCAAAAAACATACCCCAACCGGGATATAGAAAAATGCCGACCGCGTCGGTTCTGCAATATTAGCCATTTCCCTTAACCTTACAGCATCTTTTTCCGTTGTAATCAGGTACTTGGTGTGAGATTTAAGATCATTGTAGGCGGCTGAAATACTTCTGATATCTTTTTCATTAAAATTGTAATGATCGGGAAAAGAGAGATGTATTACTTCACCTACAGTTTTCTGAAGGTACTCTTTTAATGGATGGGGGTTTACAATTCCTGTAATCAAAACAATCCCGCAACCGGAAGATTGGGCTAAGTCTAAATGTATTTTCCCCTGATCCGCATTGTCGAAAACCGGCAGTGGATCTTTGTACCAGAATGACGTAAAATAGAGATTTTGGTAAGGAGCTTTATCGATTTCTTTTACAATCAGCCTTCTTTGGATTGGAGATATATTTTCCGGAGATTTTGTAATCAGAATAATATCAGCTCTTCTCATGTTTTCTTTGTTCTCTCTCAGATTTCCATAAGGCATTATATGGTCTCTTACTATTAACCTTTCAAAGTCGGATAGGAGAATAGAAAAACCGGGTGTAATTCTCCTATGCTGGAAGGCATCATCGAGAATTATTACGTCTGTTTCAGGCTTGCTTTCCAGGATCCGTTTTACGCCCTTAACCCGGTTTCTGTCAACTGCCACAAGAACATCTGGAAACTTACGGGCTATCTGTAAAGGCTCATCCCCAATTTCATTTACCAGGGATACTGGTGAGGCAATCCTGAAGTTACGTGTCTTCCTCTTGTAACCTCTGCTGAGCGTGGCTACTTTAAAGTTTTCATGGAGTAGCTCCGCAAGATACTCTGTGTGAGGGGTTTTGCCTGTTCCTCCCACAGTTATGTTTCCAACACAAATAATAGGTAATTGAAATTCTTTAGAAGGAAGAATACCTGTATTGTACAAAAAGTTTCTGACACCGGTAATGAACCCGTATATCAGCGAAAGCGGATATAGGAATATATTCTTACTTTGTCGCATATATAATTCTATAAGTGCCCGGAGAGAGTGCACTTTTTCTAATTGCAAGACTGATAAACATGCATATATTAATGAATATCAATAAAATATGGTAGTCTGGCCTGTATCCCGGTAAGATCTTTTATATCCTGAACCATATTGAAATACCTTATCGATTCGCCAAGCTCCTTTTTTAAAATATTCATTTTTATTTCTCCGCTGAGTTGTGAAAAAATCCTTGTATAGGGATCTTCAAGAACAGGTAATTCCCGTATTGAATAGGAATCTAAACCTGCCAGATCTGCAGCTCCTTTTATTGCAGCTTTTAACCCTCCCATCTCATCTACAAGCCCGATCTTATTGGCACTGGTTCCGGTCCATACTCTTCCCTGACCAATACTGTCGACTGAAGCGGCAGTCATCTTCCTTCCGTTAGCAACTTTCCCTACGAAATCAGAATATGCATCTTCAACGCTCTTCTGCATTACTTCTTTCTCATAAGTATTCATCGGTCTGACGATTGAAGGGAAATCTGAATTTTTATTTGTACTTACAATTTCTGTGGTCAATCCAAGCTTTTCTTCCAACAGTTTTTCTGCATTCGGGATTAGACCGAAAACACCGATGGACCCTGAGATAGTAGTAGGACTTGCATAAATTTTTGATGCAGGTGCGGAAATGAAATAGCCTCCTGAAGCAGCATAATTCCCCATGGAGATAACCAATGGCTTACTTTTAGCAGTAAGTTCAAGTTCGCGCCACATGATGTCTGATGCTATTGCATTTCCCCCCGGTGAATTAACCCGTAATACAACTGCCTTAATTGTTGTGTCGAGTCTTGCTTTCCTGATAACATCTGCGTAATAATTTCCTCCGATGTTACCATCGTTTCCTTTACCCATAACAATTGTTCCCTCTGCATAAATTACTGCGATTTTGTTCTTTGCTGAGACAGACTTTTTAAGATCAGGGACTTTAGTGTATTTGGTCATTGACACCAGATTGAGGTCTTTATCGCTGCTGATTCCTGATAGAACTTTAAGTGTGTCAATTAATTCATCGCGGAACATCAGTCCATCTACCAGTTTAGATGAAAGCGCTCCCGATGCAAGGCTTCCTTCCAGATTGTCGGCTATGAGGTTAAGTTGTTCAGGAGACAGACCTCTCGATTTAGAAATATCGTCAATAACATTCCTCCAGATTGATCCTGTATAATCTTTTATCTGAGCTTTATTTTCTTCGCTTAACTTATCGAGAATATAGGGTTCAACATAGCCTTTGAATTTCCCATGACGAGTCACCTGAACTTCTACTCCAATCTTATCAAGAGCCTTTTTGTAGAACATTACCTCGCTGCTTAAGCCCTTGAAATCAACCATTGAAGAGGGATTTATATATATCTTACTGGCTGCGGTAGACAGGTAGTAGCACTCTTGCGTCAGTACATAATCAGAATAGGAAATGACAAATTTGCCATCGAGTCTGAATTTTTCAAGAGCGGCTCTTATTTCGCCGGTTGTTGCCCAACCTGAAGGAATAAGTCCGTTTTCTATAAGAATACCTTTTATCTTGGTATCTGTAGAAGCTTTTTCAATGTTTTGCAAAATTTCGTTTAGTCCCGAAGATTGGGTGAGAGTCATATTTAGCAGGTCAATCCCTGCCAATGGGTTTTGATTTCCACGGTCAGGGATTGTAACGCCGGCTTTGAGTACCAGTACAGAATTGTCACTTATTGAAGCAGGTTTGTCGCCCGATGCAACAATAGCGCTCAACCCCGCAAGCATAACAATGAATAGAAGAATTGAGCTGATAATTATACCGACAATGGTTGCCAGAGTGTATTTAAGAAAGTTTTTCATCTTTTTAATCGTTTTGTGAAATGAGTTTTAAATATATAAAAACAAAATGAATTTGTAAAGGTATATATGTATTTAATACTTTTGGCATACAAATAGGTTGATTATGAATATAGTTTTTCTGGGATTGGGAACGAACCTTGGTAACAGGGAAAAGAATCTGAATGATGCATTTACCGGTATAAGGGAACAAATCGGGAAGGTGTTAGAAGCTTCTTCTGTTTATGAAACCGAACCATGGGGTTTTCAGTCTGAATCCAAGTTTCTGAACATTGTTATAAAAGTCGAAACCGGACTAAGTCCTTCAATGTTACTTGAAGCGATTCTTCTGATTGAGCTAAGGTTGGGTAGAGTGAGGAGCGGGAACCAGTTTTCATCAAGGATAATTGATATTGATATTCTGCTATATGAGGATCAGGTAATTGACAAGAGTGAACTGAAAATTCCACATCCAAAGCTGCATGAGAGAAAGTTCGTACTGGTGCCGTTAGTTGAAATAGAACCTGATCTTGTGCATCCGGTATTGAAAAAAACAATGGCTTCTCTTCTGGAGTCGTGTGAGGACAAAAGCGAGGTAAGAAAGATTAGGTAAGTGATTAAAACCCCCTTTGGGGAGATGCCACACAAAGTGGCACAGGGGGTATTCTTAAAGCATTCCGTTATCCGCAAAACTATAGTAATCCTTGTCGGAAATAATGAGGTGATCGAGTAGTTGAATATCCATAAGGTTGCCTGCTTCTTTGATTTTCTGGGTTATTTTTGTATCCGATTCACTTGGATTAAGATTTCCCGATGGATGATTGTGACAAACAATTATGCCTGAAGCAAGAAATTCAATCGCCTTTTTCATCACAATACGCACATCAGTAACTGTTCCGCTTATCCCTCCCTGGCTTAGTTTCATCCGGTTAATCACTTTATTCGACCTGTTGAGAAACAATATCCAGAACTCTTCATGTGCAAGATCGGATAGAAGAGGCTGAAAGATATCTGCTACATCTTTTGAGCATTTGATCTGAGTAACTTCCGGAACTTCCGTAAGCTTCCGTCTTCGCCCCAATTCAAGCGCTGCCGCTATTGTTACGGCACGGGCAGGACCGATTCCGCGTAACTTTTTAAGGTCTGCGATTGTAAGCCTGCCAAGACTGTTGAGGTTATTGTTTACAATACCTAACAATTCGCGGCCAAGATCAACAGCCGACTTGTCTTTTGTTCCGGAGCTGATCAGGATTGCCAGCAACTCGGCGTCACTCAGACTGGACGTACCTTTCTGAATAAGCTTTTCCCTGGGTCTGTCCTCGACAGCCCATTCAGTAATTTTAAGAGACATGTAGCACGAATTTTGAAATGCATGTGCAATATAACAAAAAAGGCCGTACCATAACGATACAGCCTTCAGATATATTATAGAATGATATTATAAACTGCTTACATGCTTCACAATAGACGACTTCAGGTTAGAAGCTTTTTTCTTGTGAATGATATTCTTCTTCGCCAGTTTGTCGAGCATAGAAGTTAGTTTTGGAAGGAGTACACCGGCTTCTTCCTTATTTGTTGTTGCACGAATTGCCTTCAGTGCATTACGGGTTGTTTTTGCGTAATACTTATTATTCTCTTTTCTGACTTCGATCTGCCTGATCCTCTTTTTCGACGACTTATGATTTGCCATATTCCTTAATATATTGTCTTCAAACTCCAAAAATAGTAGTCCATAGGGGAATCGAACCCCTGTTAACAGGATGAAAACCTGACGTCCTAACCACTAGACGAATGGACCGTACAAAGAACCTTAAAATGCGGATGCAAAGAAAGGATGTTTTTTTTGATCTGCAAAATATTTTTACCTAAAAACTTATCTTTTCTGATTAATTCATAATCTTGGTGAACCTTTGTGTAATCCTTTTACACTAATCCGCTAATATCAAAACCATCAAAATCTCCGGAACTCATAAAAAGATAAACAGGGTTTGAATAATTCAGGGCTTTTATTGAGGAAAACATCTCCCCGGAATTGTTATACACTTTAAGATTGTTTCCTTCAAACGCCTTATATACAGAGTCCTTTGACAGTGATTTAAGTTTTTTTAATTCAATAGCATGAGGATTAAAATATACAAAAGCTATGGAAGCATTTGCCAGTGTGCCCTTATACAGAGGCAGAAAGTCGCTATTAAGACTTGAATAGGTATGCAGCTCAAGTACAGCTATAATATACCGACCCGGATAACGCGAGGCTACCGCATCAACGGTTGCTTTTACCTTTGATGGAGAATGTGCAAAATCGAGATAGATTACTCCATTCTCATTTTCTTTTATCTTCTGAAGTCTTTTTGAGGTTCCCTCAAAACTTTTTATTGCTTCATAAAAATCATCCTCAGAAACACCGGCTGCAATACATGCTTCCCTGGCAGCAGAAAGGTTCTGCATGTTATGCTCTCCAAATACCATTACCGGCACTACTCTGTTGTGTGTTGCAGCATAAAACCCGGTCTTATTCTGAAAATAGCCATGGACTTTATACGGTATTTTTTTTATATTGTCTGCGGAATTTAGTGCTAATTTTTTCACTTCTTCGTCTCCGTCAAAGTAAATCAAAGACCCTCCTTCAGATATTTTTTCAATGAAAATCTTAAACTGTTCAATATAGTTTTCAAATGTAGGAAACACGTTCATGTGATCCCATGCGATACCGTTAAGAATTGCAATATCGGGCATATACAGATGAAACTTTGGTCTTTTGTCGAGTGCTGAGGTGAGATATTCATCGCCTTCAAAAACTGCAATCTGAGCTTCATCCGATAACCCCACCATTGTCTCAAATCCATCTATCAGAGAGCCAACCATGTAATCAAACTTTATTCCCAGAAATCTGAAAACATGCATTATCATTGCAGTTGTTGTTGTTTTTCCATGACTTCCGGCAACAACAATTCGTTTTTTATTTTTTGTCTGTTCAAAAAGGTATTCAGGGAATGACTTAATTTCTATTCCAAGCTCACGAGCTTTTATGAGTTCAGGATTATCTGCTTTTGCATGCATTCCCAGGATAATAGTGTCGATATCATTAGTAATAAGACTCGTATCCCATCCCTGCCTTGCAGGAAGAAGACCATATTTGGCAAGCCTCGATTTGGAAGGTTCAAAGATTTCGTCATCAGAGCCTGTAACGATATATCCTTTTTTATGAAGAGCGATAGCCAGATTATGCATTACGGCTCCTCCAATTGCAATGAAGTGTACTTTCATCTTAACTATTAAATTATGAGACTTATAAGCGCTTAATTTTAATTCTTATATTAAAAAAGAGAAACATTAAAAATAAGAGGATCAGCCTTCCTGTGTACTTTTTTTAATATAGTCTGTAAAGTAATGTAAAAATCATGAAAATAGCGATCTTGTTGTTAATGTTATATATTTGTGTCGCGGTTATGAAACCAGGAAGATCACATGGAATTTACTTCAAGTCACGATTATAAAAGCGGACATTCCATAGAACTGCTTAGAAGCGGTGAACAGTTCTTTGCCGAATGCGAAAAAAGGATCCTGGAAGCAAAGAACTTCATCCATTTTCAAACATATATTGTTGATGATGACGAGACCGGCAGACGAATTGTCGATGCACTTATAAAAGCGTCAGAAAAAGGTGTAAGAGTTTATTTTCTGTTGGATGCTTTCGGAGGGAGCAGCTTTTCTAAAGAACTTGTGACAAAGGTTGAAGAAGCAGGCGTCCTTTTTAGGAAGTTTTCTCCGGTATTCATATCAAAAGCTTTTCAGTTAAGTCTCCGGTTGCATCATAAAGTACTTTTGGTCGATGGGGAAATTGCCATAATTGCCGGAATGAATGTAGCCAACAGGTATCATGGCTCACCGGATATGAAAGAATGGCTTGATTTTGCGATTCTGATTAAAGGTCCGGAAAGCGCTCACGTACTTTTCATACTTAAAAAACTCTGGAACAAAACATTCATCTCACGGAACGAACGTTCATTTGAAACTATTCACAATCCTGAAGTTTTTGATGATAATGTTAAGGTAAAAGTTCTGCAAAACAACTGGTATAGAAATAAAATAGAAATATTAAAAAGTTATCGTTCTGCTCTGAAACACTCGCACGACAGAATGATAATTATGGCAAGCTACTTCCTTCCGGGGCGAAATGAACGTAAGCTCCTCAGAAATGCAAGCCGGAGAGGGGTGGATATAAAAATTGTTCTGGCTGCACAATCCGATGCCTGGATATTTAAAAAAGCAACCAATTTTCTTTATGATTTTATTCTTCGGAATAATATTAAGATTTATGAATATCTGCCCTCAAATCTTCACGCCAAGGTAGCAACCGTTGATGGTAAGTGGAGCACAATAGGAAGCTATAATATGAACCACCTTAGTGATTACGGCAGTATTGAGATGAATGTGGATATCCTCGATACCCATTTTGCCCTGAAGTTTGAGGAAATTCTCCTTGAGATCATTAAAAAAGATTGTAAACAGATTACCTCTGAAGATCATATACATCATAAAATATGGTTTTATCAGCTCTTCGCCTGGTTCTCTTATCAAGTGATAAGAATTATGATGCGACTTATGTTCCTTTTAACCGCAAAACATAAATAATCCTTTCCTTTGAAAAAAAATATGAAAATTCAACTTTTCAATATAGCAAATTTTAAAGTCGACGGAGGAGCAATGTTTGGAGTTGTCCCAAAAGTGCTCTGGTCGAGAGTTTATTCTTCAGATGAGTATAACCTGATTTCTCTTACACTCCGGTCGCTTATTGTGGAAACAGACGGACATGTAATTCTTGTTGATACCGGATGGGGCGACAAGCAGGATGAGAAATTTTTTCGACATGTTCATCTCAGTGGCGGGGAAGGACTTCTTGAAGGGCTTTCTGGCAGAGGGTATAAACCTGAAGATATAACAGATGTGGTGCTAACACACTTACATGCAGATCATTGCGGCGGCGGCGTTAGGAAAAACGAAAACGGTTATGAACTTACATTCCCGCAGGCAATCTATCATGTCAGCCGCACCCAATGGGAATGGGCAGTGAAAAATAATATCAGAGAAGCTGATTCTTTCCTAGAAGAAAACATTATTCCTATTATGGATAGTGGTCACTTGAGTCTTGTTGATGACGATGGTGAATTATTTCCGGGATTTTCTGTCGTAATATGTTATGGCCACACTCCCGGACTTATGATTCCGGTAATTAAGTATAAAGATAAAACCCTGATTTATACTGGCGATCTGATTCCTACTGTTGCTCATATCCCAATAATCTGGAACATGAGTTATGATATAGAATCGCTTAAAACAATTGAGGAAAAAGAAAAAATTCTAAAGGAAGCTCTGAATGAAGGATACGTTCTTGTATTTCAGCACGATGAAAAAGTTGAGTGCTGTACCCTGGAGATGACCCCTAAAGGCATTAGAGCAAAAGAAAAGTTTGAATTCAAAGATCTTTAACAGAGTCTTGTAATTTTTAACTATTTTGTCTCCCTAATCAGATCATTGTTAATAAAATAACACATCATATGGCAGATTTTATCTATGAGAAACCATTTCAGATTGAAAAGGACTCAACCAGCTACAGGCTACTTACAAAAGAACATGTAAAAGTTGTTGACGAAGGAGGAAGAAAGATACTTAAAGTAGATCCAAAAGGGCTGGAACTTCTTGCCAAAGAAGCTGTTTCCGATCTGTCTTTTTTTCTCAGAACATCGCATCTTGAAAAGGTTGCCAAAATTCTTGATGATCCTGAGGCGACTGATAATGACCGTTTTGTTGCATACATGATGCTCCGCAATACCGTGATATCATCAAATGAAGAGCTCCCCTGGTGCCAGGATACCGGAACTGCAATTGTAATCGGGAAGAAGGGAGAAGATGTTTACACCGGAGGTAGCGATGCAAAATATTTGTCGAAAGGGATTTATGAGACTTACAAAAACAAGAACCTCCGTTATTCACAGGTGGTTCCGTTTTCAATGTTTGAAGAAAAAAACACAGGTTCAAACCTTCCGGCACAAATTGATATTTATGCCACCGATGGTAATAGTTATGAATTTCTTTTCATAACAAAAGGTGGTGGCTCTGCAAATAAGACCTTTCTTTATCAGCAGACAAAATCTTTACTTAATGAAGCTGCGCTTATTAAATTTGTGAAGGAAAAGATAAAAGAGCTTGGTACCTCCGCGTGCCCTCCGTATCATCTTGCGCTGGTTATTGGAGGTACTTCTGCTGAGGCGACTCTGAAAACCGTAAAGGAAGCTTCAGCAGGGTACCTCGATCATCTTCCGGTAACCGGGAGCGCCGGAGGAAGGGCATTCCGCGATATAGAGTGGGAAAACAGAATTGAAAAAATTTGTCACGAGTATGGTGTTGGCGCCCAGTTTGGCGGGAAGTATTTCGTTCATGATGTGAGAGTTATCCGTCTGCCACGGCACGCCGCCTCATGTCCTGTCGGACTTGGTGTTAGCTGTAGCGCCGACAGAAACATTAAAGCGAA
>Ga0209747_1000703_pt1 | contig 18178 bp, 18 predicted proteins | sample BarGraNGADG00311_FD_184498 | JGI IMG/M metagenome (GOLD analysis project Ga0209747, IMG submission 184498) | Arctic peat soil microbial communities from Barrow, Alaska - Barrow Graham LP Ref core NGADG0011-311 (SPAdes) (version 2) | ecosystem: Environmental > Terrestrial > Soil > Wetlands > Peat...
CCTCGCCGTCCTTGCTCTTTATGTACTCCAGGCATGAGTCGACCCAGATCTCGCCCAGGCCGCCGTTTGCGAAGCCGACGCGGGCGTTCTCCGCGGAGCAGAACATCTTCATGAACCAGTTGAACATAACCTGCGACGACACGTTGCAGCCCGGCGTGAATGTCAAACCGTTTATCGCCGGTTCCATCAAAGGTCTCATGACGTCGAGCGGCCCGTAGCGCGAGAAGAAGCTGTCCATGCAGATCTCGTCGCATGCCTCCATGTTCTCGGCGCTCCTCATGAAGCCCAGGGCCATTAGCGGCCCGTACGCGACCATCTTCCACCTGGGCACCTTGTCGAAGTCCTTCATCAGGTGCGCCATCGCGTACGCGGCATGGAACGGCGCGGGCAGCTTCGCGAACTTCAGCACCGCCTGCTTGCCGTCCTCCATCGCGTAGAAGAACTGCGAGTCCTTCCAGGTGATGTTGTCGAATATGCCCATCTTCCTGAAGAAGCCGAGCAGGTTCACGTAATAGGGCATGAAGACGTGGAGCGCGTTGTCGATCATATCCCCGTCTTCATCGAGCCAGGAACTCGCTCGCCCGCCTAAGATCTCGTCGGCCTCGTAGAGGCTTACATCGAGCCCTATGTCCAGCAAGTTTATAGTCGTCGCGAGGCCCGCCATCCCCCCACCCATGACAACAGCTTTCACCGAAACCTCCTCGTGAACTTAACTTGATACACTACCGCGGTTTTCCTGCGGTCAACCGCTTCGCTCGCCTTCTGACGCACCGTTATCTCAAGGGTGCCGGGAGCACCAGGCAACAGTATTGCACAGTCGAATAATTTTCGAGATGCGCGCGGTTTCGGCAGTACCGGGCTTGCATATTTTCCGCTTTATGCATGCTATAATTTTCCCGAGGTTTTTCTTGCAGGTTATTTCCCGAGGAGGCCTTTGTTCCTCGGGTTTTCTATTTGGGGAGGTGAGACAGTTTGAAGTTATACGTCGGGAACCTTGACTACTCGAGCACCAGCGAGGACGTGAAGAACGCGTTCGCGCAGTTCGGCGCCGTCGAGTCGGCCGAGGTTATCATGGACCGGAACACCGGCAGGTCCAAGGGGTTTGCTTTCGTCGAGATGGGCAATGACGACGAGGCGAGGGCCGCGATCGCGGGCCTTGACGGCAAGAACCTGGATGGCCGCCTTATTAAGGTGAACGAGGCGAGGCCGCGCGAAGACCGGCCGCGTCCTCCACGGTACTAGAACAAGAATTTTGCACAGGCGGCCGGCGCGCCTCGTGTCCGCCGGCCCCAACCAGCTCCAGACGGTCAGAGAAGTAGTACCTTCACCATTTCTCCATCATCCCGCTGAGCGACGGCAGAGTGCGCTCGTTTTCCGCTTACCGGATCCTCAGTCTTCTTCAGTAACTCGCATCGTCGATCCCGCGTCCGGGGATGCCCTTGCGATGCTCACGCGGATCCGGGATTGACAAGCGTTGATCCGGATTCTATGCTTTATGCATATATTTCATTATGATACTTTTGCAGGCTGGAACTATTCGGATTGCAGCAGGAGGTCGTGATGGTTTCCGGAGAGACCGGGAAAACAGGTGGGAGACCGCCGTCGAAGGCGAAGACCGACAAGGCGGGTGCCTCCGCGAAAAAGCCTTCGGGCTCCGCCGACGGCATCGCCGTCTACCAGCTACAGGTCATCACCACTATCCTCCACATCCTCGGCAACCTGAGGCACTCCGGTATGGAGCTCCTCTCCGAGGTCGAGCTCTCTTACCCGCAGATCCTTGTTCTCTACTCGCTCCTGGAGAACGGCACCCTCACAGTCGGCGAGCTCGCCGATCAGCTCAAGGTCTCGCAGGGCGTCGTGTCCCGCACGGTTGACCGCCTGGTCGAGAAAGGGCTGCTGGACAGGGTGAGGGACTCGTCTGATAGGCGTGTCGTCAACGTGACTCTTTCCGAGGAAGGGCGCACGCACGCCACCCGGATGATCTCGTATCACGCGGAGCGCCTGGAGCGGCAGTTCAGCGAGACCAGCTCCTCCGACCGTGAGGTGTTCCTCAAGATGCTGCGCCAGATCGATCGGGGGCTGGACGAGAGCCTCCGCGAGGAAGCCGGAGGATAGCGCGTGGCACACATCGCCAACGGCGAGACCATCATCTCCGTCACGGACGTCGTGAAGACGTACCACATGGGCGAGGTGGAGGTGCGCGCGCTCAAGGGAGTGTCCCTGCAGGTCAGGGAAGACGACTTCCTGGTTATCACCGGCCGCAACGGCTCCGGAAAGTCCACCCTCCTCCACCAGCTGGGCCTCCTGGACAGGCCCGACGCCGGCGAGATTAAGCTCTCCGGCGAAGAGGTCACTAGCATGACCGAGAAGCGCAGGACGTCTCTCAGGCTGCGGTACCTGGGGTACATATTCCAGGAGTTCGCGCTCGTCGACGAGCTCAGCGCCCTCGAGAACGTGATGCTCCCGGCGATGATGATCGAGAGCATCGGGTCGAGCAGGGACAGGGCGATGGACCTGCTGAAGCTGGTAGGTCTCGAGGGCCTCGAGGGCCACCAGCCGAACCAGCTGTCCGGCGGAGAGCAGCAGAAGGTCGCAATCGCGAGGTCGCTCATTAACGACCCGGTGGTGCTGTTCGCCGACGAGCCCACGGCGAACCTCGACTCGGTCGCAGCAGCCGAGGTGATGGCGCTCTTCACCAGGCTCAACCAGGAGAACGGCCGGACCATCGTGATGATCACACACGAGCAGGAAGAGGAGCGGCTCGGCAAGCGGATCATCCGTCTCGCCGACGGGTTGATCGTTGACGAGCGGGTCCTGGAGGGCAGCGCGTGAGAGAGAAGACGGCCGAGCCGAAGATCTCCATAGTCGAGCGGAAGATACCTTTCTTCCTCATCTCGAGACAGCTGGTGCGGGGCAACAAGTGGACACTCGCGCTTGTGATATTCCTGATGTCGGTCGCCTTCATCAACCTGGTCTTCATCAACTCCCTCTTCAACGGCATAGTGGAGGCGTCCAACGACCAGATCATCGCGACCACCTCGGGCAACATCACTCTCTCCCCTCCCGCCGGGACCGACCTGCTGCCGGGCGCAGCCGCGACACTCAAGAAAGTCGAATCGGTTAAGGGCGTGAAGGCGGCGAGCCTTCACACCCTGGTGCCGGCCAGCCTCACGCGCGGCAGCGTCACCGGGACCTACCAGGTAACGGCCGTCGACCCGACCCGGGAAACGAAGACGACGAACATCAACAAGAAGATAATCTCCGGCTCGTATCTCAAGCCCGGTGACACCAACGGGATCCTGATAGGAAGGCAGGTCGCCGGCGGCAAGGACGTGGAGATGAACTCCACTTCACTGAAGGGCGCAAAGGTCGGTGACAAGGTCATCCTGAACATGGGCGGCCTGCAGCGACAGCTCGTCGTCAGGGGGATCTTCTACACAAAGTACTTCGAGGCCGACCGCACGGCTTTCATCAACGTGAAGACGCTCGATCAGATGACGCCGCAGATGACGGGCCAGGCGTCGTCCGTGATCATCATCACCGGCAAGAAAGGCGGCGAGGCCCCGGTGATACAGCGCCTGAGGGCGGCAGGCATCAAGGGCGATTTCATGACCTGGAAGGAAGTTTCGGGCCTGATGAAATCGGTCACGAACAGCTTCGTGACAATAAACGCGCTGCTGACGACGGTCGGCTTCATCATCGCCGCGGTCGTCATCTTCATCATCATCTACGTGGACATCTCGAACAAGAGAAGGCAGATAGGCATCCTGAGGGCTATCGGGATAAAGTCCTACCTGGTCAGCTCGACCTACATCCTGCAGTCGACGATCTACTCGATGGTGGGCGTAGCCGTCGGGGCGCTCATCTTCTTCTTGGCGATCATTCCCTACTTCAAGGTGCACCCGTTCAAGATACCGCTGGGTGACGTGAGCCTGTACGTGGACTACATCGACTTCACGTGGAGGGCGATCACGGTCATCGTGGTGGCGATAATATCCGGGATGATCCCTGCGATCCTCGCGACCCGCAGGCCGATACTCGACGAGATAGCGGGCCGCTGACGGGGATCTATCTCCAGGTCTTTCCGGCGTCCGGCAGGTCCATCAGGCAGTGCCGGCACCGGATGGCCTCGTTCTTGACCGACTCTGCACAGAACGGGCACTTCTTCATCTCGCCCTTCTGCTCTTCCTCGGAGCTCCTCGAGTAGATCAGCAGGCCGACAACTATGGCCGCGATACCGAGCGGCACTCCGATGGAAAGCCCCAGTATCAGCATCAGCATCCCGCTGTTGTACGCGTCGGCGGCTGCGGGCGTGAGCCTCGCTCCGTTCTGCGACACGATGATGCCGCCGATGAGCGCGCAGAGAACCGCGACGACGACGAAGACCATCCCGACGATCAGGAGCACGACGAGCGTATCTCTCGCCTGCGTCTCAGTGACAGATTCCATGTCCCCTCCCCTCCGGGCTCCCGCCAGTACGGTCCAGCCGGATCAGTTGATCAGCTTCTCGAAGTTCTCCCCTTCGTAGACCTTGACCCCGCGCGCGCCGAGCTCCTCCAGGAACCTGCCCGGGGGAACGATCGCCTCGGGGGCCATCACGCCCTTACCCTTTATCTCGCCGCTCCCCATCATCAGCGCACCGATCGCGAGCGGGTAGCCGGTTATCGCGTTCATGTGGTCGGCGGCGCCGAATGTCACCTGCTGCGTTTTTCCGCCCTTGGTACCGGTGACGTCGACCCTTATCGCGGAGCACGGCATATCCGGCTGGCCCAGCTTGAACAGCACCGGCCCCAGGAACTTGATCAGCTTTCCAACAGCGTCTTTCCGGGAAACGGTGCGCGTCATGTGCAGCTTGTCTATCCAGCGGGCGACCTGGTTGAGCTCCTGCTCCGAGAGCCCGCCCTTGAGGGTCACGTTCGGGGTCTTGATGTACTTCGGTATCGTGACCGGCTCGGGATGGCCGAGGTTGTATACGTTTACCATTCCGACCGGGTCAGGGAACAGTATCGGCTCGCGGTCGCTGCCGGCCTGCACCAGCCTGTGCCTCCCATGCTGGTAAGTCGGGACGAAGCCGGTGAATATGTGGATGGTGTGCAGGATGACGGCGTAGCCCTCGGAGTCGGAGGCGCTGCCTCCCCAGGCGACTGCGACGGCCTCGACCTCGTCCAGCCTGTCGGCGCCCATCCGCGCGAGGATGTTGGAAAGGCCGGGGGTCCACCCCAGCCCGGTGAGGATGAGTACTCCTTTCTTCTTCGCGGCCGCGTCCAGCTCGAAGACGGCCTCGGCCGCGTCGTAGTCGTCGCAGATGCTTACGTAGTCCACACCCGCGTCCAGCGCTGCCCGGGCGACCTTGTACTCGTACTTGTAGAAAGGCCCGATGGCACCGGTCGCGACGTCGAAGCCTTCGATCGCGCTGGCGAGCGAAGTCGCGTCATTGGCGTCGATCTTTCTCCACGAGCACCTGTCACCCAGCTCGCGCGCGAGCGCGTCGGCCTTTTCGGCATCGTAATCCGCGATCATCAGCTCGGTCACCTCGTCCCGCGAGGCGAGGTCCCTGACCGCGAAGCTGCCCATGTCTCCCGCGCCGCCAAGCGCAATGATCCTCATCGCAAGCGCCCCCTTTTCATGCCGCACTACATACTAAGTACTAAGCACCCGGCCCAGGACGACTCAGCCCTCGACCGCCTTTGACGCGCTCATCCCCGAGCGCTCCTTCATGAACTCGAGCGTCCTCATCGTCGCGATGTCGGTGCACCGCAGGAAGAAGAGGTTGACGAAGCCGTGGAAAGCCTCCGGGTACTCGTCCTTCGGGAAGAAGCACTCCTCGTGGAAGACGCCGTGGCTCTCGAGCTCCCTCGAGAACGCCATCGACTCGGTGTGGAGGTGGTCCCGCTCCCCGGACACCAGTATCGACGGCGGGTAATCTCCGGTGACGTGGCCCATCGTCGAGCACGCGATCCCCGCCTTCCGGTACTCTTCCGGATCCTGGCTGAGGAAGCCTTTCGCGAACGGCTTGATCAGAGGGAATCCCGTCTCGACCGCGGTGCGGAAATCGTAGGTGCCGTAGAAGAGCAGCAGCCCGGCGATGTCGCCGGAGGGAATGGTCGGCCACAGGTTGATCGCCTTCGCCATCTCGGTATCATTCGCCGCGGCGCCATATACGCCGGAGATGGTCGCGCCGGCGGAGTCGCCGCCGATGAAAGTCTTCGACGGGTCGCCGCCGAAGTCAGCCGCGTGCTCGTACGCGTAGCGGAGCGCCTCGCCAACGTCTGAGAACTGGTCGAGATACTGGTAGGCCGGCGCCAGCCTGTAATCCACGTTGAAGACCAGGAATCCGTTGCTGGCGAAGACCTTGCTGAGCCTCTCGTAGCTGCGCCTGCCCATCGTATGAAATCCGCCGCCGTGAATATACACGAGCACCGGGAACGGGCCGTCACCTTTCGGTATGACGATGTCCAGCGCCTGCCGGGGATGCTGTCCGCCGTAGCGCACCCCCCTCACGATCCCGCCCACCTTCGGCGGATACATGTTGAACACGAAGCGGCCGAAGAACTCGAAGACCGCGTTCAAACCTTTGTTGAGCCACATCAGCAGCACGGAGAAGTTCAAGAGCATACCGTCCTTTCCCCCATCTGTCGGGACGTCCAACCAGTTTAATTCTACTCGCGGTTTCGCTCCACCCCGGAGGGCGAGAAAAAGGGCGGGAGAGTATCCCGCCCTTTGTTTGTACCCTCTCTATATCAGCCCTTGGGAATGAGAGACATTATGTACTCCCAGGTCTCGAGCGTATGCTTTAGCGCCTCGTCGTCGTGCTGCATGCACGTGTACATCCTGGTCCCCGCCAGCGAGTTGACCCCTTCGTTGTTGGCCACCATCTGGTACTGCTCGGCGGTCGTCTTCCGTGTGATGACCTCGAACGGCACCGGGCCGGCCAGGTCTACCTTGAAGAAAGACGTCGTGACGTAATGGATGATCGGCCCGAAGTTGTAAAGGAAGAACGGCAGGTCTTCCCTGGTGGCGAACAGTTCGTTCAGCTCCTTGACCAGCCTGTCGGCGAATGCGGTCGCCTTCGCCACCGCGTCGTTCTCCTCCATCAGCCTTATGGCGTGGTAACACGCCGCTGTCGATATCGGGTTCGCGGCCAGGGTGCCGCCGACGTAGGGCTTGGTACCCATCCCGGCGCCCAGGAGGCTCATGTACTCTTCCTTCCCGGCGACGGCGCCTGACGAAGGATAGCCGTGCGTGATGATCTTACCGAGGACCGTAAGGTCCGGGTCGATCCCGAGGTACTTCTGGGCCCCGCCCATGTCGAGCCGGAAGCCGGTGACGACCTCGTCGAAGACCATCAAGGCACCGTTCGCCGTACACAGCTCGCGGATGCGCTTGTTCCAATCCGGATGAACCGGGTGCACGCCCGACTCGCCGCCCACGGGCTCCACCATTACCGCGGCGATACCATCGTCGCCTTCGCCCTTGTTCTCATCGAAGGCGCGCTCGAGCGCTTCGAAGTCGTTCGGGGGCACGTCGATGAGCAGCTCGAAAATCTGCGGCGGTATGCCCCTCGAGTTGAGTCCCGCGGTACCTGGAACGTGCAGCGAGTAGACGAACTGGTCGTACCAGCCGTGGTAGCTTCCGCTGATCTTGATGACCTTGTTCTTGTTCGTGTAGGCCCTGGCGATGCGAATGGCCGCCATGTCGGCCTCGGTGCCTGACTGTAGGAAGCGGACCATGTCAACGGAAGGCATATGGTCGACGATCTTTTGCGCGGCCAGTATCTCGTACTCGGAGGTCAAACCGGTGGCCGGGCCCTTCTCCTGGATCAGTTTGATTATCTCGTCATCGAGCGGGTCGTAGTGGTGCCCCAGAATTATCGGCGCGCCGCACATCAGGTAGTCGACGTACTCGTTGCCGTCGACATCCCAGAGCTTATAGCCCCTCGCCCTGTCCATCGCCGTGGGAAACGGATGGTTCGTAGCCAGGTTGTGCTCTACTCCTCCGGGGATCAGGGCCTTGGCCTTCTCGAAGATCTCCAGTGACTTCGCGTGCTTCTCGTTGAAGCGGTCTGTCTCCTTCGCCAATACGTCATCCGGGATGGGCTTCATAGGGGTCTCGACGCACTTCTTTAACCGTTGTTCGATCTCCTCGTATTCCATAAGTCACCTCTCGTTGAAATTCGGACGTGCTTGATAAGATATTCGGCTATCGAGCCGAGAAGATTCTATCAAAACGTGGTCGGGTGTGGGCCCTATCGGCGTATCCTGGCCTACGTAGCTGCCAGCATCCGCTCCACCGCGACGGTCAGCCTTGTCACCATATTCCTGTCTTTCGAGACGAAGTCGACGGCGCCGAGCTCCCTTGCCTTCGCCTCGAGGCCTTCACCGGTGTGACCTGTCACGACGATGACGTTCGGCATGTCCTCGGGCGCAAGGTCAGCAAGGAACTCGAAGCCGTCTCCGTCCGGCAGTTCGTAGTCCAGGCAGATCAGGTCGTAGGGCTTCAGCGCAATCGCTTTTCTCGCGTCCGCGAGGTCGCGCGCCATTTCGACCCGCGCGGAGAACTTCTTCTGCAGCAGTCTCGAGAGCAGCGTAGCGCTGCCTTCTTCGTCCTCGATGATGAGCACCGTAAGCTTCTTTGCCTTCTCCTCGGTCCCGTCGCCCGCGATCGAACACAGGAACGACGTGGAAAACGCGAACGCATTACTCTTCACTGTCTCTCCCGCATCGTGACTTCATGGTCTATCAACAACTATTTCTGCCAGTTTGCCCGGGTTCCTCCGGCAGCCCGTTCGGAAATAAGTAAAAATCCGACTATATTTCCGGCTTTAATGGATTTCTCTGGCCCGTGCGGACGATCGCAGGCATCTTCTATGATCCGGGCTTGACAGCAGGCGCACTCGATAAGATAATGTCTACCATATTGGTAGTGTATTACCAGGTCACGAGGTCGATGATGCGACGGATCGCAGGCAACCAGCTTCAGAGCCGGAAACGGCGGGGCGCAAGCTCCGGCCGTCGCTCATGCCCGGTCACTCCGGGCACCGGCAGGTGTTGCCCATGCATCATGTGCCGCCCTTCTCCTACCTGCGCCTGATCGACAACCGTTGAGGCGCGCAGGCTTTCTTTTTCTCGATCCCTGAACCGGAGGGTACTCATGGGTAATCTGCATGACGACTTGACGTCGACGGTCGGAAATACGCCTCTCGTGAGGCTGAACAGGATAGCGAGCGGTGCGGTCGGCACGGTGTACGCGAAGCTCGAGAGCTTCAACCCGCTCTCGAGTGTGAAGGACCGCATCGGTGTAGCGATGATAGAGGACGGGCTCCAGCGGGGCCTGATCACAGAGGATACGACGATCATCGAGCCCACCAGCGGCAACACGGGAATTTCACTGGCGTTCGTGTGCGCCGCTAAGGGCCTCAGGCTTGTCCTTACCATGCCGGAGACCATGAGCATCGAGCGGCGAAGGCTGCTGTCGGTGCTCGGAGCGAAGCTGGTGCTGACGCCAGGCGCCGAGGGGATGACCGGCGCGATAAGGAAGGCGGAGGAGCTCGGGGCCTCAACTCCCGGAAGCTTCACCCCGCAACAGTTCAAGAACCCTGCAAACCCCCGGATTCACCGCGAGACCACCGCTCTCGAGATCTGGGAGGACACGGACGGCCTGGTCGACTGCCTGGTGTCCGGGGTAGGTACCGGAGGCACGCTCACCGGCGTGGCCCAGGTGATAAAGGCGAAAAAGCCGTCATTCAGGGCGATCGCGGTGGAACCCGAGAAGTCGCCGGTGCTTTCCGGCGGCAAGCCTTCGCCGCACAAGATCCAGGGGATCGGAGCGGGCTTCGTGCCCGACGTCCTGGACACGTCCCTGATCGACGAAATCATTAAGGTGTCGGACGAAGACGCCGGCATAACCGCGAGGGAACTCGCGAAGAAAGAGGGGATCCTGGCGGGAATATCCTCGGGCGCTGCAACCTGGGCCGCGCTGCAGGTCGCCTCGCGGCCGGAGAGCGAAGGCTCGCTGATAGTCGTTGTGATACCCGACACGGGCGAGCGCTATCTCTCGACCTGGCTGTTCGAGGAGGGTGAGTGAGATGAGACTCCCGGGAACGGGTCGGGCGGAGGTGATGGCCCTATGCATCATGCGGTGGCGACACCGGCATTTTGCAGAGCGACCATCAGTGAAAGGAGCTAGTGATGGCTAAGACCATCGAGGAGATAAACGAAAGGATAAAGAAAGGCGAAGCCGTGGTCGTTACGGCCGAGGAGATGACTGAAATCGTCCGGTCCGATGGCGCGGGGGCGGCGGCGAAGAAGGTCGACGTAGTGACGACCGGGACGTTCGGCCCGATGTGTTCGTCTGCCGCGTACTTCAACGTCGGCCACTCGAAGCCGAGGATAAAGATCGGCGGCGGTACCGTCCTTTTGAACGGGGTCGAGGCGTACGCAGGGCTTGCCGCGGTGGACGTCTTCATCGGCGCGACCGCGCTTCCGCCTTCCGACCCGAGGAACGCGGTGCACCCGGGAGAGTTCGCCTACGGGGGCGGCCACGTGATAGAGGACCTGGTCGCGGGGAAGGACTTACGGCTGAGCGTCAGGACGTACGGCACCGACTGCTACCCGCGAAAGGAGCTCGACACGTACATATCGCTCGCCGACCTGAACGAGGCTGTGCTGTTCAACCCGCGCAACGCGTACCAGAACTACAACTGCGCCGTGAACCTCTCTGACGAGACCATCTACACATACATGGGAGTGCTCAAGGCAGGGCTGGGCAACGCGAACTACTGCAGCGCCGGTGCCCTCTCTCCCCTGTTGAATGACCCGCTATACCGCACGACGGGGATCGGGACGCGTATATTCCTCGGCGGCGGCGTGGGCTACGTTGCCTGGCACGGCACGCAGCACGCACCCGGTGTGAAGCGAGGCGAGAACGGCACGCCGCTCGCTCCGTCCGGCACGCTTGCCCTGATCGGAGACCTGAAAGGGATGAAACCCGGCTGGCTGGTCGGTTCTTCTTTCCTCGGATATGGCTCTACCCTGACCGTCGGTGTCGGCATCCCCATCCCCGTCCTCGACGAGGAGGTCGCGGCATGGACCGGTGTGGGCGAGGACGAGCTGTTCACTCAGGTGGTCGATTACAGCGACTCTTACCCCAACCTGGTCCCCGGTTCGCTCGGCCAGGTCAGCTACGCGGAACTGAGGAGCGGCACGGTAGAGATACGGGGCAGGAAGGTGCCGACCGGCTCGCTCTCGAGCATCCCCAAGGCCAGGGAGATCGCGTCGACGCTCAAGTCCTGGATCGAGAGCGGCGATTTCCTTCTCACCGAGCCGGTGGCCGGCCTGCCGTGCGCCGACAGCGGACACGAGTTCAGGATGCTGAACGAGAGGGTAGCGAGTGTTTGAATTAGCATGACGGGGCGGCGCTACGCCGCCCCCTTCCTCTAAAACAGCGAGGAACGAGATGAACGCTACGTCGAGAAGGGTCGTGCTCCACTTCCCGAGGGACCTGGTCGGCAGGTCGATCGTCTGCCGGCTGGTGAAAGAGCACGACCTGGAGTTCAACATACTGAGGGCCAACGTCACGCCGCGCGAGGAAGGGCTGATGGTCATCGAGCTGTCGGGAAGCCCGGACGACCTCGACAGCGGGATCGCCTTCCTCGAGAGGACGGGCGTAAAGACGCAGCCGCTCACGCACGACGTGAAGCGTGACGAGGAGCGCTGCACGCAGTGCGGCGCCTGTGTCGTGATGTGCCCGAGCGGGGCGCTCCTCAAAGAGGCTGACGGATCGGTCGTCTTCGACGGCGAGTCGTGCATCGCCTGCGAGCTATGCGTAAAGGCGTGCCCGCCGCGGGCGATCGAAGTGCATTTCCCCGGGCTGTACGAGGACGTCTGGCCCGGAAACGGTGACAACGGGAGGGAGAAGTAACATGGCGAGGGAGAGAGTGTTCGCACCTGTTTCGGAAAAGGACGTCTCGCGCGCGATCGTGTCCGAGTTCGCCGCCGGCCTCGAGGAATACCTCGAGAGCGACGTCGTGATAGTGGGCTCCGGTCCGAGCGGGCTTACCGCGGGAAGGGAGCTGGCGGCGTCTGGCCTGAAGGTCGTCATCGTCGAGCGCAACAACTACCTCGGTGGCGGCTTCTGGATCGGCGGCTATCTGATGAACAAGGTCACGGTCAGGGCGCCCGCACAGGAAGAGCTCGCCGCGCTCGGAGTGCCGCTCAAGGAAACCGTCCCCGGCCTGTTCGTCGCCGACGGGCCTCACGCATGCTCGAAGCTCATAGCCTCGGCCTGCGACGCCGGGGTGAAGGTGCTGAACATGACCTTCTTCGACGACCTGGTGGTAAGGGAGGACGACAGGGTGGGCGGAGTCGTCATGAACTGGACGCCCGTCAACGCCCTTCCACGCGAGATCACGTGCGTCGACCCGATCGCCATAGAGTCAAGGGTGGTGCTCGACGCCACCGGGCATGACGCCTCCGTTCTCGGGAAGCTCTCGGAGAGGGGCGTGATCGAGCTCCCCGGACACGGCGCCATGTGGGTCGAGCAGTCCGAGGACCTGATCCTCGAACACACCGGCGAGATCTGGCCGGGCCTGGTCGTAACGGGCATGGCGGTGAGCACGGCCTTCGGACTCCCGAGGATGGGCCCGACGTTCGGCGCCATGCTCCTGTCGGGAAAGCGCGCGGCAGCTGTGATAAAGGAGATGAATCTCGTACACGCCATTTAACAGCCGCAACCTCAGCACGGTTTCTGTGTATCATGAGAGCTCATCAGGAAAGGCCACGGAGATGATCGGTTATGCCTGACACGATATACATGGACTGCGCCGCCACCACGCCATTGCGCGAGGAGGTCCGGAAGACGCTCGCCGACGCGACGGAGCGTCTGTACGGGAACCCGTCGAGCATCCACACCACCGGACAGGAGGCGAAGCGTGTCCTCGAGGAGTCGAGGGAGCTCGTCGCCGGGCTGATCGGGGCGCGCCCCGGGGAGCTGATATTCACTGGCGGCGGTACCGAGAGCGATAACCTCGCGGTCAGTGGCGCGGTCAAGGCGAACGGCGACAGAGGCCGGCACATCGTCACGAGCGCGATCGAGCACCACGCGGTCCTGAACTGCTGCAGAGCACTCGAGGAAGAAGGCTGCGAGGCTACCGTGGTCGGCGCCGGCATCGACGGGATCGTCGATCCCGCCGACGTCGAGCGGGCGATGCGGCCCGACACAGTCATCGTCTCTATCATGACCGCCAACAACGAGACAGGGACACTGCAGCCCGTCGCGGACATAGGGGCAATCACAAACGATCGCGGCGTCCTGTTTCACACGGACGCGGTGCAGGCGCTCGGCAAAGTCCCGCTGGACGTCGACGCACTTAACGCGGACCTGGTCTCCCTTTCCGCGCACAAGATCTACGGGCCGAAGGGTGTCGGCGGGCTGTTCGTCAGGAACGGCACCAGGTTGAGGCCGCTTTCTTACGGCGGCCACCACGAGAAGTCCCTTCGCCCCGGCACCGAGAACGTGCCGGGCATCGCCGCCTTCGCGAGGGCGGCACAGCTGGCGGTCTCTGAGATAGGCGACTCCCGGGTGCGCATCGCGGCACTCAGGGACCGCCTCTGGGAAGGGATTTCTTCGTCTGTCCCGTCCGCGACCCGGAACGGTTTGGCCGACAGGTGCCTTCCCGGCATCCTCAACGTCAGCTTCGCCGCGATCGACGGCGAGGCGCTGCTCCTGAACCTCGACCTCCTCGGCATCGCGGTGTCGACCGGCTCGGCATGCACTGCTGGCGCCGCCGGCCCGTCGCACGTCCTGGAGGCGATGGGCGTCGAGCCCAGGCTGGCGCAGTCGAGTATCAGGTTCTCGCTCGGCCGGGACAACACGGAAGCCGACGTGGACCGGGTCCTGGACATCCTGCCGGACGTCGTAAAAAGGCTCGGGGACGTATCCGCGATCAAGCTATGAGCGACCGCCGGCCCTCGTGGCGCTACAATGTAGGTGTTATGGAACCTGATATGAACGCAAAGAACACGCTTGCCCGGTGGCTCGAGGTCGCCGGCCAGGACATACAGGCGGTCAAAGACCGCGACCCCGCCGCCAGGGGTACTCTCGAGGTTATCACCACCTATCCCGGTCTTCACGCGATATGGATGCACAGGATCGCGCACCTGCTGTACGAGGCACAGGTGCCGCTCCTGCCGAGACTGATCTCGATGTTCGCGAGGCTCTTCACCGGGGTCGAGATACACGAGGGCGCCAATCTCGGCCACGGTATCTTCATCGACCACGGCATGGGAGTCGTCATTGGCGAGACCGCCGTCATCGGCGACAACGTGACCATGTACCAGGGGGTCACGCTCGGCGGGACCGGCAAAGAGAAGGGCAAGCGGCACCCTACGATCGAAGACGACGTGGTGATCGCCGCGGGCGCCAGCGTCCTCGGGCCGATAACCATCGGGAAACACTCCAAGGTAGGCGCCGGCGCGGTCGTCATCGAGGACGTCTCCCCGAACTGCACGGTCGTCGGCGTGCCTGGCAGGGTGACACACTGCTCCGGGGAGCGCATCTCCCAGATGAACAACCTGCACCACGAGAAGCTGCCGGACCCGCTGATCGAGATGCTCACCCAGATCGAGAGAAGGCTGGACAGGCTCGAGAAGACCGCTGACACCGGCGGCGACGACAGCCCGGAAGGCGGAAGCTGCCCCGGCGGGGAGGCGCGGACCGGGAGTGAGTGAGCTCGTCTTCGTGGCCATGTCGGGAGGCGTCGACTCGTCCGTGGCCGCCCTGCTCCTCAAGGAGAGCGGCCGTGACGTCGTAGGCGTCGGGCTCAAGCTCATCTCCGGAGACGGCGGGAGCTCCTGCTGCAGCGCGGAGGCCATGGGAGACGCGAGAAGGGTCGCCGACCGCGTTGGCATCCCCTTCTACGTCCTCGACTTCGAGGCGCCCTTCGAGGAGTCCGTGATCGACTACTTCGCCTCCTCGTACGCCTGCGGCGAGACCCCCAACCCTTGTGTCCCCTGCAACAAGGTCGTGAAGTTCGACGGCCTGCTCCGAGTAGCTCTCGGCGCCGGCGCGACGATGCTCGCGACGGGACACTACGCGCTGGTGGACCAGGACCCGGTTACCGGGCACGTCCGGCTTCTCAAAGGTGTGGACCCGGCGAAGGACCAGTCTTACTTCCTTTATTCGCTGACCCAGCAGCAACTTGCGAGGGCCTCGTTCCCTGTCGGCGGCATGACCAAGGACGAGACCCGCGCGAAGGCGAAGGCGGCCGGCCTCCCGGTGCACGACAAGCCCGAGAGCCAGGACATCTGCTTCGTCGACGGTTCCTGTGCCGACTTCGTGGTCAGGAAGTACCCGGACGCGGGCATCCCCGGAAGGCTGCTGGACTCGGAGGGCAACGTCATCGGGACGCACAGGGGGATCGCTGACTACACGATCGGCCAGAGGCGCAGGCTCGGGGTCGGAGGAGAGCGTGCCCTGTACGTCGCCGACATAGATGTGGCGGCGAACTCGATCACCGTCGTTCCCAGGGAGAAGTACATGACGCGGGAGCCGCTCCGGCTCGACCACGTGAATTATGTCTCGATCGAAGAGCCCTCCGGGCCGCTGCGCGTCACTGTGAAGACGAGATACCGTGGCGCCGAGATGGAAGCGACGCTTCAGCCCGGCGTCGACGGGACGGCCCGGCTCGAGTTCGAGAGCGTCAGGGAGCCCGTCGCGCCCGGACAGTCCGCGGTCATCTACAATGGTGACGTTGTAGTTGCCGGCGGTGTGGCCAGGAGGAGGACGTCTGATGGATGAGGGGATGGAGCGGTACTCGAGGCAGATGCTCTTCGAGGGCATCGGGCGCGTGGGGCAGGAGAAGCTCCTCGGATCCCGCGTCGCGATCGCGGGCTGCGGCGCGCTCGGCACCGGGATCGCCGACAAGCTCGCGCGCGCAGGCGTCGGCTTCCTCAGGCTTATCGACCGCGACTTCGTCGAGCTGAACAACCTTCAGCGCCAGGTGCTGTTCACTGAGGAGCACGTCGAAAAGAGGCTGCCGAAGGCGGTGGCCGCTGTCGAGGCGCTCCGCGAGATAAACTCGGCCATCGAGATCGAGTCGGCCGTCCAGGACATCGATCCTTCCAGCGTCGAGTGGCTGCTCGAGGGCATCGACCTCGTGATGGACGGGACGGACAACATCGAGACACGGCTGCTCGTCAACGACGCGTGTGTCAAGGCGGACATCCCCTGGGTGCATGGGGCGGCCCTGGGCTCGTGCGGCCAGGAGATGGCGATCATCCCGCACAAGTCCGCCTGTTACCGCTGCTACCTTCCGCAGCTTCCAGATTCGCCGCTCGAGGGCTGCGAGGTGCACGGCATCCTCAACACCGTCACGGGGATCGTCTCCGCGATCGAGAGCACTCACGCGTTCAAGATACTGACCGGAGACCTCGACTTCCCCTCGATGATGACGTTCATCGACGTCTGGGAGGGCGAGGTCCGGCAGTTCGCCGTCGACAGGGACCCCGAGTGCCCCGCCTGCGGGAAGGGCGAATACGAGTTCCTGGACAGGATCGCCTCTTCGTGGACCAGCAGGCTGTGCGGCAGGAACGCCGTCCAGATAACGCCCGCGACGCCGATGGACATCGACTTCCGTGAGCTGACAGAGTCTCTCGAGAAGATCGGCAAGGTGACCGACAACGGGTACCTGCTGACACTGCTCGTCGACGACTACGAGCTGATCGTGTTCCCGACCGGCAGGGTGATGGTCCGGGGGACCACCGACCCGGCCGTGGCACGAAGCCTCTGCTCGAAATACATAGGGATGTAGGGTACGCGAAAAGGGAGGCGCCCGGCCTCCCCTTCCGACCCTCGCTGTCCGTCCTTCACAGCTATGTCCAATCGCGTCACCGCCGCCGTTCGATCAGCCTTGACAGTTGAAGCGGATCGGGCTCTCAACGACTCGGGCCTGTGCCTCGTGACGGCGGCGACACGTCCTTTTCACCGGTGCGGACCCGCTCCCGCGAACTCCGGTTGTCCGTCTACGCAGGTAAACGGCTCCGTTCGTTTGCATGAAGTTAAGAGGATGTGAAAAAAGGGTTAAAAAGACCGGGACGTCGTACCCCTCATCAGGTTGGTACGACCATGCGCATCAGTCCGTCGACCGACCCATTGGATGAATCGCGGCGATTTATGTCGAAACATATTCCGTGAAACGTTCTATAGCTGTCATCGTAGCCATCGTACTCGTCGCACTCTGTGCCTGCTCATGCGCCATCCTCGGAGGCGCGAAACCCGAGGCCAGTGTGAAGTCGACCGCCGTCTCGCGACCCGAGACATCCCCCACGCCGGCCCCGGACCTTCCGGCATGGAGGAAAGTTGACAGGAACGCGATGTGCGCACAGCTCGGCTGGTGGGACGTGACCAGTGGGAACGCCTCGCGGATGCGGCTGGCCCTTACCTTCGACGCTGGCAGCGACGCCGGCGCGACGGCGGCGATACTCGACGAGCTCAAGGCCGCCGGGCTCAAGTGCACGTTCTTCGTCACCGGGCAGTTCGCACTGGCGAACCCTGACCTGGTAAGGAGGATGGCCGCCGAGGGACACGAGGTGGGCAACCACTCCGATACGCACCCGAAGTTCACGACCCTGACCCTCGAGCAGGCCAGGAGCCAGCTGGAGATCACCGAGGCCCGTGTTTCCGCGCTGACAGGAATGTCGACGAAGCCGTACTTCCGCTTCCCCTACGGCCTCAAGAGCAACGAGCTGATAAGGCTGGTCAACTCGATGGGTTACCTCAGCGCCTCATGGACTATAGACGACGGCGACTGGGAGACGGGCATCACGGCCGAGAAGGTCCACGACTACGCGGTGAACCGCGCCGGTCCCGGCGCGATCATCCTCATGCACTGCAGCTCTCAGGTAGAGGCCGAGGTGCTGCCACGGACGATCGCGGACATCGAGGCGAAGGGGCTGCGGATCGGCACGCTGACCGAGTGCCTGATGCCCGGAAATGATGCTCCTGCGGTCAGCTCTCCGGCAAACCAACCTGGAATCTCAAATCCAGGGCAATCAGAAAAGCGGTGACCTTCAAACCCTGGCTTATACTAGTGGACCGTCCCATATATAGCTTTACATTAGGATGAGAATGTACTATGCTTTCAGCATGGGAAAACAAAGAAGATTAACAGGGGAAGAAAAGC
>Ga0209747_1000706_pt1 | contig 18149 bp, 15 predicted proteins | sample BarGraNGADG00311_FD_184498 | JGI IMG/M metagenome (GOLD analysis project Ga0209747, IMG submission 184498) | Arctic peat soil microbial communities from Barrow, Alaska - Barrow Graham LP Ref core NGADG0011-311 (SPAdes) (version 2) | ecosystem: Environmental > Terrestrial > Soil > Wetlands > Peat...
CCGTACCGTCATCCGCCCCCCCTCGGCGTGTCGCAAACCCATCCAGATCACCCCGCCAGGCCGACTTTGCCGACCCCCTGATTGACCCCCCACCCTGGCCACCCCAGCGCGCATCCGGTAGAACAAGCAACCGCGGGCCAGTAGGGAATTACGTGACGCCCCGGCCAAGGGAATTACGTGACGGTTGACATCATCGGGAAGAGCCGTCCGATACGCGGCGCGGATGGCCAACTTCACCGATCGGGGCCACGTCGGGGCGAACCTCGTTGAGCGGGGGCCAACTTCGCTGAGTCCCGACAGTGGGCTCGGTCGTGATCGGCATGGTATGTGGGCCGCTAGTACATAAGTCGGGTGTCGGTCGAGGTTGTGCCGACTGCGATCGTTGCTCGCGCCTCGTTCAGAGCTTCGCCGGCCTTGATCACGTCGTCCCAGGATTATTACGCTGCGTCTTGCCGCGGTTTACGCCATCGAAACCGTTGACGGACCACCGGCAGCCGGGTGCTGCCGGTTCAGCCGCAACTCCACGGCCGCAGGCTGGAGTGAAGCCGATCCGTGGTAGGTCGGCAGCCGCGCCGTGGCGGCGGCGACGATGGCGGTGACTGCGCTCGCGGCGTGTTTGTGGAAGAGGTGTCCCCCCTCGAGCAGGTGCAACTGAAAGCTCGAACCGGCGTGGTGCTCCCATGCCGCGCTCGCCCGCATGGTGATGAGCGGGTCGTCGATAGCGTGGACGGTCTCGATCGGGCAGTCCAGCGGGGGTCCGTCCACGGGCGGGATGTCGCAGAATAGTGCTAGGTCGTCCCTGATGACGGCTAGGAAGATCTCCAGCCAGTCGGGGTAGGCCAGCAGCTCGGGTGGGAGCCCGCCGACCGCCGCGAGGGCGGCGCCCAAGTCGAGGGCCCCGGTGCTGATCAGTTGGGCGAGCTCGGTGCTCAGGTGCGGTGCCGCGCAGGCTCCGACGATGAGGGCGGTCGGCAGAGCGAGGTCCCGTGAACCGATGCGGCGCTGGACGTGGTAGGCGAGGAGCCCGCCCAGGCTGTGCCCGTAGAGGAGGTAAGGCTCTTCCAGGTGTGGGGCCAGCGTCTCGACGATTGCGTCTACCAGCGGCGTCAGCTGGGTGTCGCGGGCCTCGTTGAATCGTCCTTCCCGGCCGGGAAGCTGGACCGGACAGACATTCGCGACGCCGGTCAGCAGGGACGGCCACGACGAGTACGCCGAGGCGCCGCCGCCGGCGTGGTGGAAGCAGAAGACCGTGGGCAAGCCGTTCGCCGGTGGCTGGCGGACCAGGTAACCGCTCACGTCGTCGCTGCCACCGGCCGGACTGCCCCTGCCCGCAGCGCTGCGTCGAGCACGCGGCCCCTGAGTCCGTCTGCGCGCATCCGCCGCAGCGACATCGCCAGCCAGACGCGGGTAAGGGTGACGTGGCCAGGCGAACCGTGGACGTCGTCGAACTCGATCGCCCGGGCGTGCGGTGCGTAGCGAAGCAGGGTGGCGACCTCGTCCGATGGAATGATCTCGTCCCGGCTGCTCGCCACGTAGCGGACGGGGATGCTCAGCTGTCCCAACGCCGCCTCGTCGAGCCGCCACTGCGGTAGGCGGGCCGGCAGGTCGGCCTCGGTCGTCCGGGTTAGGTGAGCGAGGGTGCGACGGGTCAGGACGGGAAGGCGCTGCCAGCGCTCCGGGCGGCTGAAGAAGTGGGTGATCGGGGCGCCCACGGTGGCGACCCCCCTGATCCGTGGGTCGTGCAGGGAAGCCTGCAACGCCAGATGACCCCCGAAGCTCATGCCCAGGACGTAACAGGCACTGGTGTCGGCCTGGTCGCCGACGTCGTCGAGCAACAGCGACAGGAGGCGCCAGCTGGCCGGGGTGTAGGGCAGGGTGTTTTCGCCGACGCCCGGCAGTTCCGTGACGGCGACGGCCATGCCGAGGCGACGGCCGGTCGACAGTACCTGGGCCCATTGCTCCTTGAGACTGACGATGCCGCCCAGCACGGCCAGCAGGGGCCGGCCGGGAGCCGCCCGGCTGTAGTAGACGAAGGAACCCTCGTCGGTGCGCACTGTCCGGCGCGCCACCTCGGGGCGTCTCCGCAGCGCCATTTCGCAGGCCTGCAGGCACCGCTGGTGAGCCTCGGCCCGGGCCGGTCCGTCGACGTAGGGGAATCGGGCGATGCCGTAGAGCGCGGACGCCTGTGCGTAGCCGCCGCGAGCGGATGCCGCCGCGGCGGCATCCGACCACTCGCCGACCCAGGACCCCGGCCCGGCGCCGCTGTCGCGGCTGATCCTGCCGAGCACCCGGTGAACGGCGCGGTCGGACAGTCGCTGCGCCCTGGCGTGCAACAGTACGAAGGAACGGAGCTCGTCGAGGGGGTTCACGATGGGCTTCCTCCGGTCGGGTGGGGGTGAGGAACCGGTGGTCCGAGTGAAAGCGCCGCCCAGTGGCCGCCGGGAGCGGGAAACGACAGATGTCTCCAGTCGAGGGCGCCCGCAGCGCACCCGTCGCCGGGAACGCGGAGCGCTCGGTCGCACCGCAACGCGAACTCGACGGTGGGGAAGTCGAGGCCGAGTCCCACGCCGAGCGCCTTGCCGAACGACTCCTTCACCGTCCACAGGCGAAGCAGGTAGTCGTTGCGGGATGACGCGGGTAGTCGCTCGAGGTGGCGGCTCTCACCGGGCGAGCACAGCAGTGGGGCGAGGTTCAGCGTGGCGATGGGCCGGCTGGCATGCTCCAGATCGACTCCGATGCGCCGACCGCTGGCGAAAGCCAGGAGCAGGGTGTCGCCGGTGTGGCTGACGCTCACGTCGACGTTCCAGATGTTGCCGCGCGCCCCGACCAGGCACGGCCGGCCGCTCGGTTGTGCGGCCAGGCGGACCGCGCCGGGCGGTACGTCGAGTAGCCGGCCGGCGGTGAGTACGGCCAGCGCGCGGGAGGCCGCGAGGCGCCGTCGGGCCCGCTCGGTGCGTAATGAGCGGTAGCGCTGCAGCTCGCCGTCCAGGAGCCACGGCAGGTCGCCTGCTGGCACCGCCGCGGCCGCCTGTTCCCAGTCTGTGAACATGACGAGGACCGCGGCGTGCTCAGTGAGTAGCTGTGAGACCGGCGACGGATCGCCCGGTGAGCGTTCCCAGAGCAGCGGCTCGGGGCTGCGCTGCGCCGTCAGCGTCGGGTGAAGGCGCTCCCCCCCAGCTCTGCAGGTGGTTGCGAGTGGCGGCGAGCAGGTCCGCGGCGAGGGCACCATCGATGATCCTGTGGTCGAAGACAAGGCTCAGTCTCATGACGGGTGCGCCGTCGAGGCGCCCATCCCGGATCACCGGCTGCGGCCGGATACGGCCGATACCGATGCTCACCGTGGTGCCGCCGAGCGGGTAGAAGCTGTCCACCGGCTGGTGGCCCAGCGAGCTCACCGAGAACGTGCCGAGCCGGTCGGGGCGGTCGGCCAGCCGCATATTCGCAGCTCGGAACAGCAGCCGGGCGGCTGGCCAGGGAAGTCGGTGCAGCAACCGGATGGCGCAGTACTCGGGGGCGCGTTCGATGTCGAGCTGCTTGTGCCGGGCGATCGTTTCGTCGATGTCGGACAGCGCCGCCCGGTCGGGGTCGGAGATGAGGCCGCCGACGACGACGCGCTCGCTGCCGATGCGCTTGTCGAACGCGACCTTGGCCGTGATCTGCTGATAGCGGGTCATCCGCGGGCGGCGCCGTCCGGTCATGGCCGCATTCGCCTCCGGGTGGGCGCGCAATGCCCGGCCGGCTGACCAGACGACGTAGCTGATCAGCGACGGCGCGTGGCCCAGCCTGCGCAGCCGGTCGCGATCAGCGAGGACGGCGCTCATGTCTACGTCGGTGTCGAGCAGGATCGGGCTCTGGCCGCGCACCGCCTCCATCAACAGCAGCGTGTGCCGGCGCTGCCGGGGCGGCCTCACGGTTCACCCGCCGCTACCAGCTGGTGGACCTCGCGTAGCGACTGGGCTCGCAGCAGCGCGGGCACCGGAATGCGGCGTCCGGCGGCCAGGTCGAGGCTGGCGACGAGCTTGAGCAGGTAGACGGAGTCCCACCGGTCCAGCTCGTCGAAGCGGACGTCAAGGGACGCCGGCGTTACCGGCAGCCCCAGCTCGTCCCGGATCAGAGTCACGAAAGCGGCGGTGTCCATGTCATTCCTCGCTCGAGAACGTGGCGGCCAGCGTGATGTGCGGCGGTCGGTCGGGCAGCTCGCCGAGGTCGTGAACGAAGCGAGTTCCGCGCTCGTCCTGGTCGGCCGGTCGGAAGCCGTGCTGCGGATAGAAGCCGGCCACTCGGTGGTTCTTGGCGCTGGGTCGATGGAACCCCACCACGGAGCGCAGCCCGGTCGCCCGGGCCTGCTCGAGCAGCGCGACGACACAGGCGGTCTCGATGCTTCGGGAGAACACCCGGCAGCTGAGCAGCAGGTTGTCGAGCAGCAGGTTGTTGTCGACGGTGCTGGTGAACACGGCACCGACGATCCCGCAGCCGCCGAACCGGTCGTCGGCCTCGATGATGAGGACACCCTTGGCGTCGCGCTGCGTGAGCTCCCGCACCTGGGCCGGCTCCAGCCGCCGCGTCGTCAGGTTGAACTGGTTGGTACGCAACGTGAGTTGGGAGACCCGGGTGACGTCGGCCTCCCGCGCCGACCGGAGGGTGACGTGCAGGTCGAGCGCGGCGAGGTAGTCCTGCATGGACGGAATAGCGGAGAGGAAGTCCTGCCGCTCGGCCTCGATGCGGTACAGCTGACCGCGTCCGCGGTCCTCGAGGGTCAACTCACGCACGGTGAAGAAGCCCTCGCTGAGCAGTGCCAGCGGCTGCAGCGCGGGGTCGCCATCGACCTGGACCACCGCCAGTCCGGCGTGTTCGGCTTGCACCAGTTCACACTCGAAGGCGCTGTCGTCGACGAAGACGAAGCTGTCCGGGGCCAGGTTGGCCACCGCCGCGATGTCGGTGACGTTGTCGCTCTTCGGCCGCCAGTTGGCCCGAATCACCGCAAAATCCTCCTCGCGGAGGACCATGCCGGGATGGTCGGCCAGCGTGGCACGTACTTCGTTCTGTTCGTTCTTCGAACAAACCGCGAGGAGAACACCTTGAGCGGCCAGCTGTCTGACAACCCGCTGAAAGGCACGGTAGGCGCCCCCTTCGTCGCCGCCGCCGAGCACGATGCCCTCCGGTCCGTCCTCCGCCAGCACGCCGCCCCACAGCGTGTTGTCGAGGTCGAGCACGAGCATTTTCTTCGTCCGACCGAGGACGTGGCGGGCGAGGGCGACGGCCTCGGTCGCGTACCCGGCTAGCGCGTCCTCGGAGTAGTACTGCCTCGCGTAGGTCGCGAGCCGCAGGTCACTGTCGGTCGCAACCCTGGACGTGACGGCGTCGAGGTCGACGGTGACGACACGCTCGTGCTGCAGGCACAGCTCCAACATTGCGGCGTTGAAGCGGCGCCAGGCCGCACCGAGCGCGGATCGCGACCGATAGTCGACCAGCTGCGAGGTGAACGCCACGGACAGCGGCAGCGTGTTGAGCACGAGCAACTCAGACCCGCCGGAACGGGAGAACGCCCTCGCGAGGTCAGCCAGCTCGCCGAGCGTTGCGTCCAGGACCCGAGTGACGTCGTCGACCTGCCAGGGCACGCCCACCTGGTCGAACACCAGGTATGGATCGAGGAGGCACAGCGTCACGTTCGGTGGGCCTTCCCGGGATGCCCCGGCGGCGTTCAGCACGTCCGCGCGGTGGTCGTGCGAGTCGCGCACGTGGGTCTCGATGAGCAACCCGTGCACGGCACCGGCAGCGACCAGGTGGGGTACCAATCCGGCGACCGTGCTGGTGCCGGTCACCGCGATTCGGGCGGAGGTCACGCCGGGGTTCTTCGTCGCGATCTCGGCAGCGCCGACCTGGGCCAGCCACTGCCCGACGCGACCGCGGTCCGGTCGTGGCAGCCTGGCCAGCAGCCGGCCGACATTACCGAAGTCGGTGGCGAGCCGACCCTGTTGGCGGAGCGCCTGCAGAGCGTCGGTGGGGGAGGGGCGTCCGGTCCGGTTCCCGGACGGGGACGTCGGCAGCGTTGCCATGGTCACCGCCGCTCACCGTCCCTCGAGGGCGAGGCCAGCTTTGATCCACTTACTGGACTCGACCGCGACCGCGAGCGCGCGGTCGCCGGGCTGCAGCAACTCGAGCAGTTCACGCAGCTGCAGGAACGGCAGCGCGTTGCCAGTGTTGCCGGTGACCCCAACGCAGGAGACGTCCTTGGCGGCCGGCAGGCCGAGGCGGTCGACGATGACCGCCGTCATGCGCCCCGACAACTGGGGCGGCAGAATGAAGCTGATGTCGTCGGCGGTCCAGCCAGCCTCGTCGAGCAGCTGGCCGACGATCTCGACCGCCATGACCGGGACATGCTGCTCGATGGCCTTGTAGTCCTCACTGAAGGCCGGGCGCGAGGTCGGGTCCTCCGCCCGCCCGAACCAGTCGACAACCTGCCCGGGGGGGCGTCCCAACCCGGTCAGCTGGTTGACGAGCGCGGTCACCTCAGTGGCTCCGGTGGTGGGCGCGGCGCTCACGACGGCGGCGCCAGCCCCGTCGCCGAACAGCACGTAGTTGACCAGCTCCCGGGAGGACAGCGTCCTCGCCTCGTGCCCGAGGACCAGGTGTTTGCGGCACACGTCGCCGCCCATGACGAGGCCGGTGCCTAGGCCGCCGGCGAGGAGCAGCCGGCCGATGTCGAGTGCCTGGATGGCTCCGGCGCAGCCCGACTGCACCTGGTAGGTCGGCACCATGTTCACGCCGAGCCGTTCGGCGACGAGGTTGACCGTGGCCGGCATGAGCTGGTCCGGGGTGGCGGTGCCCAGGACGAGGAAATCGATATCGCCGGGCTGTAGACCGGCCTCGTTCATCGCCTGCTGGGCGGCGTGGGTGCACAGGTCGGTGAGGGTCGCCCGAACCTCGCCGGTCGCGAGGTCGGTCACGAGGTGGCGGGTCCGGGTACCGATGAACAACTCGATCCACTCGGAGTTGACCGGCACGTACTGGGCGAGGGTCTCGTTGTCGATGGGCTCGCCAGGCAATGCCGCGCCGACGGCGATCAGGTACATCGAAGCTCCTTCAGGAGGCCGGCGAGAGCGCGTGCTCGCCGGCGAAGGCGACCAGGTCGCCGACGGAAGTGATGTGCGGGAGAAGCGTCTTGACGTTGACGCTGTCGAACGCAGGGATGCGGGCCTCGAGTTCACGCTTCAGCGCCATGACCATCATCGAGTCGAAGCCGAGGTCTTCGTGCAGGCGCGCGGACAGGGTGACGGCCGCCGGCTCGTGACCGCACACCCCACAGATGGCGGCGACCACGTCGGCAGCGACGCCGGCCGGGTCGGAGCCGGGCCCGCGGCGGGCTGCGGGCCCGGTAAGCGGAACCGAGGCCGACCGGGTCCCACCGGGCGTGGGGGTCTGGTGGTGCGTCCGGCCAGCATCGAATGCTGCCCCCGAGCCTGGCCAGTATCGGGTGCCCGTGGTGAACACGTAGCGTGGCAGCGGAACCATTGCTCTGTCGGGTGGGGCGTAGAGGGAGTCCCAGTTGGGGTCGAACCCGTCCCGGACCAGGTCGGCGACCAGCTGCGCCAGCTCGTCCGGTCCGACGTCGGAGCTGGCCACGGACAGGCAGCGGACGTTGCGCGCCGCCGGTATCTGGCGGACGAGCGGCCCGAGCACGCGTCGTGGACCGAGTTCGACGAGGTGGGTGACGCCCGCGCTGCAGGCGTGGGCGACCGCCTCGGCGAACAGGACCGGGGCCATGATGTGTCGGGTCCAGTACGCCCCGTCCATTGGGGTGTCGTCGACGGGCCGGCCAGTAACCGTGGAGACCAGCGGCACGGTGGCCGTCTCGGGTCGCAGCGGCAGCGCGGCGGCGGAGAACTCCGTCAGCACGGGAGACATCAGGCGTGAGTGAAACGCGTGCGAGACGTCGAGCCAGCTGGTGGGCACCGCCCGCGTGCCCAGCGCGGCATCGAGCTCGGCAAGGACCTCCAGGGCACCGGAGAGCACCACGCTGTGCGGGCCGTTCACTGATGCGACCGACACTTCCCTCCGGTCGGCGACCAGCTCAGCAATCTCCTCCGCACCACATCGGGCGGCGAGCATGCCGCCGCCGACGGGCAGCGCATGCATGAGCGCACCACGCAGCGCGATCAGCCGGGACGCCTCGGCCAGTGGCAGAACGCCGCTGAGGCAGGCAGCGGCGTACTCGCCGACGCTGTGCCCGAGCATGAGCTTGGGGGCGACGCCCAGGTCGATAAGCATGCGACCGAGGGCGTACTCGACTGCGAAGATCGCCGGCTGAGCTAGCCGAGTCTGGCCGATCTCGGCCGACCCGCTGCAGATCAGCTCGATGATTGACGTGCCGACAGACTCCCGCAGAGCGCGGTCGACTTCCTCCAGGTGGGCTCGGTACGGCGGATGCCCCTCGAGCAGCGCCCTGGTCATGCCCGGGTGTTGCGCACCCTGACCGGTAAACAGGAACCCCACCCGCGGTGGTCGGGAGGGCCGGCGGCGGCAGAGCTGCTCGGCCACCTCCTGGTCGCCGGCCACCGTCTCGAGCGTGGCGGTCAGCTGTGTCCGGTGCACTCCGGCGACGGCCAGCCGCCAGGGCAGAGAGGCCTTGATCCGATTGCTCGTGTAGCAGGCGCTGGGTAGCGGCTGGGTGCCGGCCTGCAACGCGATCGCGTGCGCGGCGGCGTTGCGCTGCACCGCCGCGATGTCGGTACCGGACAGGGTGTACACGGCGGGCGGGGCGGCATCGGTGTGGTCCGCGGGCGACCAAGGCCCAGCCGGGGAACCAGGCGAGGCCCCCGGCCCCGAGGCGAGCACCAGGTGGGCGTTGGTCCCGCCGAGGCCGAAGCTGCTCACGCTGGCGACAACGTCGCTGTCGGGTAGGGGCGTCGCCGCGGTCGCGATCGCCAAGCCGTGCGCTGCCAGCCGGAGCTGCGGGTTCTCGGGATTTGCCCCCAGGCTCGGCGGCACGAGCCGGTGATGGAGGGCCAGAGCGACCTTGATCAGACCGGCGATGCCGGCCGCCCCTTCGGCGTGGCCGATGTTGCCCTTCACCGAGCCGATCAGGCACGGACGTGGACGCGGAATGCCGTGCACCTGACCCAGTGCCCTGGTCTCGATCATGTCGCCGAGCACGGTCCCGGTGCCGTGTGCCTCGATGAACCGCACCTGCTCGGCGACGACCCTAGCTCGAGCATAGGCCTGCTCCACGACCTCGATCTGGGCCCAGCGGCTGGGCGCGGTAAAGCCGTTGCTGCGGCCGTCCTGGTTAACGGCGCTACCGCGAATCACCGCGTAGATGGGCTCGTCCGCGGCCACGGCGTCCTCGAGCCGCCGCAGTACCACGACTCCGACCCCATCGGCCCGCCCGATGCCGTCGGCCGCTGCGCTGAACGGCTTGCACCGACCGTCCGGTGCGGACAGTCCCGCCTGCGCGTAGAAGATGTTCACCGCCGGGGTCAGGATCAGGTTCACGCCGGCGGCGATCGCCCGGTCGCACTCACCGGTGCGCAGCGACTGGCAGGCAAGGTGCACCGCGACGAGTGAGGAGGAGCAGGCGGTGTCGACGGCCAGGCTGGGACCGTTGAGGTTGAAGTGGTAGGAGATCCGATTGGCGGCCATGCCATGGCCGTTGCCCGCGCCGGTGTACGGCGTGATGTCGGTGGGCTCGGCGGTGGTGAGAGCGGCCCATTCGTTGCCGATAATGCCAAGGAAGACGCCGGTGCGGAGCAGGTGTGCCGCTTTCGGGTCGACGCCGGCGTCTTCCAACGCCCGCCAGCTGCACTCAAGCAGGATTCGCTGCTGCGGGTCCATCGCCGCGGCCTCCAGCGGGGCGATGCCAAACACGGCGTTATCGAAGGTGTCGGGATCGTTGACGAAGCCGCCCGATCGCGTGTTCGTCCGGCCCGGGGCGACGCTGTCGGCATCCCAGCGAGCGGCCGGTACCTCTGAGACCGCGTTTCCGCCGTTCACGAGAAGCTGCCAAAAGGCCGTCGGGTCGGGTGCGCCGGGGAATCGGCAGTCGATGCCCGTGACGGCGACGTCGGTCATCGCGCCCCCCGACGAGCTACGCGTCCGGCCCCTTGCGCGGTCTCCGCAGCCAGGAACTCGGCAATGAGCTCCACGGTGGGGTAGTCGAACGCCAGGGTGGGATCGACCAGGATCGCGAAGCGGTCCTCGATGTCTCCACAGAGGGCGCCGGCGAGCACCGAGTCCAGGCCGTACTCCGCGAGCGGGACCGTCGGCGTCACGTCGGCCGGATCGAGGCACAGGTAGTCGGCCACTCGGTCGGCTAGCCACTCCGCGATCTCGGTTGTGGCGGAAGATTGGGCGAGCTGGGGCATGGCAACTCCATAACAGGTGTTGTTCGCGGGATGGCGCCGGGAAGCGGTGCCGGGCCGGCGACCGCCCGGGGCGTCGGGTCAGCTAGCGGCAGCGGTTATGCGGCGGCGGTCGGCGACAGCGGCCTCGCTCTCCTCGTGCAGTGCCGGGAGGTCGCCATCGAGAAAGATCTGGCGGCTCAGCGTCCGCTGGATCTTTCCGCTGGTGGTCCGCGGGATGGCGCCGGGAGCGACCAGGACGACGCTGCCCACGCGCAGCTCCAGGCGTTGCGTCAGGTGGCGTCGGAGGGCGGCTGCCACCGATGCCGGGCTCGCCTCCTTGAACAATTCGGGGCGGACCTCCTGGACGATCACAACGCGCTCCCCGTCCGCTTCGACGCTGAAGGCGGCACTGATGCGGTCCGCCAATGCGGGGTGAGCGCCTTGGGCCTCCAGCTCGATGTCCTGTGGGTAGATATTGCGGCCAGCTATGATCATCACTTCCTTGAGCCGACCGGTGACGACCAGCTCACCGTCGATGACGGCGCCGAGGTCGCCAGTGCGCAGAAAGCCGCCGGAACCGGTCGCGGTGGTCGCGCCAAACGTTCTCGCCGTGGCGGCGGCCTCCCGCCAGTAGCCACGGGCGACGCTGCTCCCTCGCACCCAGATCTCGCCGACGCTGCCAACGGGCAGCGGCAGGCGACGCTCCGGGTCCACGACTAGGACCTCGTGTGCCGAGGGCGCGCCGCTGCTCACGAGAAGTCTCTCGTCGTCGGCGTTCTCGGGCGCAGCGATGGTGCGCTGCTCGAGTTGGGCGGCACTGACGGGGAGCACCACCGGTTCGAGTCGGGACGTGCCCCCGGTGACCATCAACGTCGCCTCGGCCAGCCCGTAGCAGGGGAACCAGGCGCGGGGCCGGAAGCCGGCTGGAGCGAACCGCGCCGCGAACGACCGCATGGTCTCCGCGCGCACCGGCTCGGCGCCGTTGTAGGCCAGTCGCCACTGGGACAGGTCGAGCTGGGCGACCTGCTCGTCGGTGACCCGCTGGGCGCACATCTCGTACCCGAAATTCGGGCCACCGCTGACCTGTACGCCGTAGTCACTAATTAGTTTCAACCAGCGGTACGGCCGTTTGAGGAATGCGACCGGCGACATGACCACGGCGCTACCGCCGGTAACGATGGGAGTCAGGATCTGACCGATCAGGCCCATGTCGTGGTAAAAGGGCAGCCATCCTCCGCTCACTGTCCCGGGATGCGCGGCGAACCGTTTCGCGATTAACCGCTCGTTTTCGATAAGATTAAGGTGGCTGACCATGACCCCCTTGGGGGCGCTGGTCGACCCCGACGTGTATTGCAGAAAGGCCAGGGCGTCGGGACCGATCACCGGCATTCGCCAGGCGTCGGGGTCGCCCACCGGGTCCGTGTCCGTGCTGAGGCAGGGCGCCGCGACACCGGCCTGGCTGAGCAGTCCGGCCACCATCGGCAGGGCGCCGGCGAGGGTGAGCACCGCGGCCACGTCCGCGCTGCGGACGATTCCCAGAAACGGCTCGACGTGGTGCCGGCGGGCGGTGGGCAGCGGGGCCGGTACCGCAGTGGCCCCGGCGTAGAGGCAGCCCAGGAACGCCTCGACGAACTGCCGGCCGCTGGGGTAGAGCAGCAGTACGTTCGCACCGCCGGCGCCGCGGTCCACCAATCCGCTGGCGATCGCTCGGGCGGCCCGGTCGATCTCGTGGTAGGTGACCCGCTCCGGCGGTTCGCCGGCGGCCTCGGGAAGGAATGTGTAGAGAACCTTGTCACCGTGGTCCTCAGCCTGCTGGCGGGTAATTCCGATGAAGGTCTCGCACCTAGTCACTTCGGTTCCTAACTTCGCGAACCTAGTCACGCTTAGGTCCTCAACATGTCCGTAAATGCTGTTGGTCGGCGCCCGCCGCGGTGGTCTTGCGGTTGTTGCCCTCACCGGTACTCGTTCGGAGTCAACACGAGATCCTCCATGCGGATGAAACTGGTTTGCAGCTCTCGCGCTCTCGCGTTAAGGGAGGTCGGCGCCGGCCGCCTGATACCTATTGCGACAGACCGTGGCCGTGTCGGTGAACAGGTCCGCGCCGCCGCGATGGCCCGCTCCAGTCCGCCGGCCGCGGGCCCGAGGTGCGCCGGGGATTCCGGGCGCCCGCCCGGCGAAGACGTCCGGGCGCTGCGGCAGCCGTCCGGGTCCCGCGACGCCACGGGCCAGCGTCGACGGGTGTCAGGACCTAACCCTGCCGCGCGACTGCAAGCAGCGACAGGCCGGTCCGCTCCCTAGCTCTTCGGTCGTTCGTAGTGATCATTGTGGTCGGGGTGACGTGACCCAGTCCGGCGGCATCCGCGGCGAGCCGGACGGCCCGGTCGACCCGGGTATGCAGGATGGGTCGGGCGCGGTAATGAAACATCAGCGAGCTGGGATGCCGACCACCGCGGTGCTCCAGCCACTGCCCGAGCAAGGTGTGCACCCAGGGGTGCAGCGGGATGTAGAGGTCGGTGTGCGCAGCGCCGCCACCAGCGCGGTGGCCTCCGGTGGCGACAGCAGCCGCGGCAGGGTGTGCGGAGCCCGGATCAGCGGCACCGTCGCCCCACCTCGGGTGCCCGGTCGGGCGGTCAGCCCGGCCGGCATCGGGCTGGCCGGGACGGCCCGGCCCCTCGCGCGCTCAGGTAGCCGAACAACCCGGACAGGGTCGCCAGCCGGCGTCGGACCGTGCGGGCCGACAGACCGGGCACCCGGTCGTCGAGCCGAACCACGTTGGCCCCCCGCCGCGGGGCCCGCTGGTCGGCGATGAAGTCCAAGACGTCGGCCGTGGTGACTGCCGCCGGTTCCTTGCCGACGAAGGCGAAGAACACCTTCAGCGTCGGCGGCTGCACTCATCCCGGGGCTATCGCACTCCCACTGAAGCCCACCGCGACCACCTCGCTGCGTCCGCGGCGTGAGTAACCACCGGAGGATCTGTCCAGGATCGTTGACACAGCCCAGGGCCCGCCACCACCTGACGTCACGGCTCACCCGTGAGTGGACACGACACAACAGCGCCCACTATCGGCCACCGTGCTCGAGGGTCTCGTCGAGCCAGTCGAAGACGCGCTGGTGCAGCACCGCCATCGCGCCCTCCTGACAGTGCTCGCCGGCGCCCTCGTCGGCGGTGAACCGGACCAGCGAAGCCGGTGCCGTGAGGTGCTGGCGGAGAAGCTCCGCCTGGCCGGGCGCGAGATGGTCCCGCTGGGCGGCAAGGACAAGCGTGGGACAGCTGATCCGCTCGGCGACGCCGCCGGCGAGGGTGTAGGCAGGCATGGCGCGGAGGAACTCGAGCGCGCCGGCGACGCCGAAGGTCCAAGCGCCGTTGCCCAGCGACCACCGGGCGGTGGCGTTCATCGCGCCCAGAGCACGCACCGCCGCCCGCGCGGGCGCATCCGGACCTTGCTCGACGAGGTGTAGCACCGGCGCCGGCAGCCGGCCTCGTACCGTGTCGTAGAAGTCGTACATCCCGTCGTAGGCAACGAGCGCGGCCAGGCGTGGTTCGAACGCCGCCGCCCGCGGGGCGAGGTAGCCGCCCAGACTCATCCCCATCAGCGCGACGGCGTCAGCGTCGACCTCCGGACGTCGCAGCGCCCAGTCCAGCACCGGGGTGAGGACATGCTCCCAGTCCGGTCGAAATGGCAGCCCCTGCTCCCGGATCAGGCGGCCCTGGCCGGGCCCGTCGAAGATGAGGCAGGTGTAGCCGTGGGCGACGGCGGCCGCTCCGCCGGCCAGGTACAACTCCTCCACGATCGAGTCGAACCCACCGTGGAAGATGATGGTCGGGCGCGGCTGACCGGAGGTGTCGACGGTGAGCAGATAGCCGGGCAGGGTTGTGTCCTGATAGGGAATCTCGACGGGCGTGATGGTCGGTCCGGTCAGACGGGCGAGCGAGGCGAAGCAGTCCCGGGCGCGGTGCCAGCTGCCGAGGGCCCGCGCGTCGTACGGTTCCTGTCTTAGGAAGAATTCCGCCGTCCGGTGGTAGTTGCTGGCGCGCAGATAGGCCCGCCGGGCGCTCTCCACATGGCCGCTGTCCTCGCATCCGGTGGCGACGCGTTCGATCCTGTCAGCGAGCCGGCTCCACTCGGTCCACCAGGAGACGGCGCTGTGACCGCGGACCCGACGGGCGGTGGCGAGCACTTCGCCCAACGACGCGCCGCCGTAATCGGAGTAGCCGGCTGCGCGCAGTGTCTCGAAGGCGGGCATTCGCCGCCATGGCGGCGCCGGCTGCGGGGGCCAACCCCATGCCGTCACAACCTGAACCAGCAGGCCGCGGTGCTGCGTCGGCCGCTAGCCCACCTCACCGGCCCAGCCGTTCGCTGTTGTGGGTTCGAGGGCGTCCGGTGCAGTGCCGGGCGCCCTCGACTTCGGGCCGGGGTAGCACGCGCCGGCGATCAGCGCGACCAGCAGGGCGGCCAGGGCCGCCACCGCCGTGGCCCGGTCGAGCCCGGCCACCGTGCCTTGCCTGGCCGCTTCGGCGATCAGGTCCCGCGCCGGCGCCGGCGCGGCGCGGGCCACTGTGGCGCCGCCGCCGGAGGCGACCGCGGCGGCCACGTCACCGGCTCGACCGGCCCGGTCGACGGCGGTGCCGGCGAGCGCCCCGAGGGTGTGGGTCCGCGCCGTGGACTGGAACACCGCCCCCAGGGCCGCGACCCCGGCCGCAGAGCCGATCTGACGCAGCGCGTTGACGACGCCACTGGCCATGCCGGCGCGGTTTGGCTCCACCGCTGCGAGTGCTGCCCGGGACAGCGCTGTGGCGGACAGGCCGAGCCCTAACCCGGCGACGGTGAGCCCGGGGACAAGGTCGACCCAGGTGGACCCCGGCGTCAGTCGGGTGAGCAGCCCTGTCCCGGCGGCGACGGCCAGTAGGGATCCGGAAATCTGCGTCCGCATCGGGAGGCGGCCAAGCCGGCCGCCGGCCGCGGCGCCGACGGCGAAGGCGGTCAGGCTCAGCGGAAGGAACCGCAGTCCGCTGTCGAAGGGGCCGTACCCGAGCGTGTTCTGCACGTAGAGCGCGAGGTAGCCCATGACCCCGACCAGGGCGGCGTTGACGACGAACGCCCCGAGACCAGCTACTGCGAACGACCGTAGCCGGAACAACCGCAGGTCGACCATCGGCGCGGCAACCGCGGCCTCAACCGCGACGAAAGCGACGAACGTGAGGGTGCCGGCGCCCAGCAGCGCGACGACGGTGGAGCTCGACCATCCGTCCGGGTTGCCGCGAATGAGCCCGAGGATGAGCAGGATCAGGCCCGCGGTGAGGAGCGCCGTCCCGGGGATGTCGATCGGCCGGCGATCAGCCGCGCGGGACTCGGGCAGGTGGACGGCGGCGGCGGCGAGCGCGACCACGCCCACCGGGAGATTCACCAGGAAGATGGATCGCCAGCCGAACGCATCGGTAAGTGCACCCCCGATCAGCGGTCCGACCGCCGTGGCGAGCCCGATCGTCGCCCCGAACGCTCCGACCGCCGCGGCCAGTGCCTTCTCGCTGAACTCCTGCCGAATCAGGGGCAGTCCGACGGCGAAGAGCGCGGCGCCACCGGTGCCTTGCAGCGCTCGACTCGCGTTTAGGACGGCCGGGTTGGGCGCCAGCGCGCAGGCCAGCGACCCGGCGGTGAACAGCAGCACGCCTCCGAGAAACAGTCGCCGGCGGCCGAGCCGGTCGCCCAGGCTCGCGGCGGAGAGCAGCAGCGCGGCGAGCGGGAGGGTGTAGGCATTGAGCACCCACTGCAGATCGGACAGGCTGGCCGACAGACTGCGCTGCATGCTCGGGAGGGCAACGGTCACCACGGTGACGTCTAGTAACAGCATGAAGGTGGTGGCGCAGACCAGGACGAGGGTCCAGCGCTGGCGGTGGAGCTCGCCGGCCCCCAGCTCGCCGTCGGCCGAAAGGATGGAGAACGGGGGAGCAGCCATGCTGCCTCCTATCCAAAGCCGGTTGAGTGGACTGAGTGGACAGTGGTCTACTGACAGGATGAGTAGACGGCCGTCGCCATACGCCTGTCAAGAAAGGAGTCGGGCCTATTTCCCAGCCCTCGCCTCGTGACCCCTCCGACCGTCCGGCCAAGAGACCGGCGCGCCGCCCTCGCAACCCCAGGGGTCAGGGCGAGCGGCTGCGGGGCGAGCTGATCGAGTCCGCAAGCCGGATGCTCGAACGGGGAGTCAACGAGGAGAACCTGTCGTTACGCGCCTTGGCGCGCGAGGTCGGCGTCTCGGCGATGACGCCGTACCTGCACTTTCCTAACAAAGCAGCGCTCCTCCTCGCCGTATACGAGGCGCGCTTTGGCGAGTTGGGTGAGGCGCTCGGCAGCGCCTCGGCGCAGCTGGCTCAGCCGGCGGACCAGCTCCGGGCCTGGACCGAGGTCTACCTCAACTTTGGGCGGGGCAGCCCGGGGCACTACCGAGTGCTCTTCAGTGCCGGCGTGGCGCCGCGCCCGATGGAGGGCCGGCTGCCCGGACAGCGGTTGTTCGACCGACTCGTCGAGCTGGTAGGGCAGGTCCTCGCCGACGTGGACGCGCCGGCCTTCGGCAATCGCGCCCCGACCCGCGTCGCGATCGGGCTGTGGTGTGGGCTGCACGGCATCGTCACGCTGCCCTCGAGCAACCCCGCTTTCGACTGGCCCCCCTCAGCTGAGCTCGTCGACGACCTGCTCGCTACCTGGGTCGGCGTACTCCCCTCCCCCCCGGCCCTGACGTCAGCAACTCTGCGGGAGACGGACGCCGCCGACCAGCTGCCCGAGCGCAGTCACGGCCAGGGCCGCCTCCACGACGACGACCACGATCGCCGCTAGCCTCGAGCGCGACGGCGACGTGAAGTACGCCCTTCGCCTGCTGGCCCGCCGACTCAATCCGCCGGTTGACCGCCCGCCGGTCGAACCGGTCGATCGTTAACCACCGCTGCAGCTCGGCGAGCTCGCGCCGACATGCGGCGATCCCGTCGAGGGCGTCGTCGCCATCGACATCATCGGCGGCGTCGAGGAGTTGCCGGAGCAGGTCGGCGGCGCGGGCGGCGACGATCGGCAGGCTGTGGCGCTGACGCAGGTCCAGGAACGCCCACGCGTCGCCGCAGTCCTCGGGTGGGCCGGCCCGCCGACCGCCCGTGCAGACCGGGTAGCTGCGGCCGGGTTCGGGCGGGACGAGCTCCGACACCGCCGGGGTAGGAGATGCCGTACTCGCGGCCGTGGATGACGAAGCGGTGCAGGTGCTCGTCGGCCCAGCCGAACGCGGCCTGCAGGGCCGCATGCAGGTCGGCGATGGTGGTGGCCGGCACGAGCAGCCGCCGCCAGATCAGCGGGCTGACCCCGCGCAGCACGACCCGTAGCTGGTGGACCGACGGGACCGGGATGGCGCGAGTTCAGGCAGGCCGCCATCGGCGCCGGTGAAACGGCGGTGAACGGGTACTTCACCGCCAACTCGGCCGGCCCCAACTGCCGCAGACACTTCCGGGCGTGGCGGCGAGTTCAACTGCCAGGTATTTCACTGCCAAGGAGGCGGGGTGGGGCGCCAGACCCCGGCGAAGGTCACCCGGCTGGCCGCCGGCGGCGAGCCGCTCGATGCGGCGGTGGCCGCGTTCCTCACCGAACGCGACCTCGCCCCGAGCAGCCACCGGGTTTACGTCTTCACGCTGGCCCGGCTCACCGACCACCTCGGCCCCGAAACCCCGGTCGAGCAGGTCAGCCCCCGGATGCTGGCCGAGTTCATGGCCGCCCGCTACCCCCATCTGGCCGCGGCGTCGTGGAACCGGGTCGTGGCCACCCTCGGCTCGTTCTT
>Ga0209747_1000709_pt1 | contig 18139 bp, 19 predicted proteins | sample BarGraNGADG00311_FD_184498 | JGI IMG/M metagenome (GOLD analysis project Ga0209747, IMG submission 184498) | Arctic peat soil microbial communities from Barrow, Alaska - Barrow Graham LP Ref core NGADG0011-311 (SPAdes) (version 2) | ecosystem: Environmental > Terrestrial > Soil > Wetlands > Peat...
GTCTGGAAATGGAACCTGCGAAGCGGGCCCGTGAGCTTCATGGGTCTGGACAACTACACCAAGGCACTCAACGACCCGGTGTTCCAGCAGGCCGCGGCCCAGAACCCGCTGATGAAATGGAAGCCGTCTGACCTTCTCGCGTCCGCGCTCGACAACAAGCCCGCTTTCGCCCCGGGGACCGGCTGGGGCTATTCGAACAGCAACTTCGTGCTGCTGGGCATGATCGTCGAGAAAGTGACAGGGCAGACGATCGGCCGTGAGATCACGCGCCGGGTCATCACCCCGCTGAGGCTGACAAGGACCTCCTATCCGTCGGGGCCCGAGCTGCCCGGCCGATACAGCAACGGTTACGAGCCCGTCACCGGCGGCCTCGTGGAGGCCTCTGCCATCGACCCCTCCGTGGGCGGCGCGTCGTCGGCGATGATCTCGGACCTCGAGGACCTCAAGACCTGGAGCGAGGCGCTGGGCACCGGCGCGCTCATCTCCGAGCAGGCCCAGAAGGACAGGCTCACGACCGTTCCGACCGATCGCGCCGACACGCGGTACGGCCTCGCGCTCATGAAGGTCGGCGACTGGATCGGCCACGAAGGCAACGCGTACGGATACAGCACGGCCGTCTTCTACAACCCCCTGAGGCGGACGTCCATCGTCGTCATCATAAACTCCGAGACGGCCGGCCAGCCGCTCGCGACCTCTGCTTTCAAGCAGTTCGCAGGCATCGTTTTCCCCGGCTCGGTGCCGCAGTAACGGCGCGCCCGGACGGAGGGCGTTTGAAGAGTCCTCGCCCCCTCTGATAACCTTGCCGACTGTGGGCCTGCAATGATTCTCGAGGGAGGGTTCCGTGATAGTCGACGTTCACACTCATATCTTTCCACCTGACGTGATCGAGCGGCGCGAGATGTTCGCGAAGCGCGACTCGTCGTTCGAGTTCATCTACGGCAACCCGAAGGCAAGGATGGTGACGTACCAGGCGCTCATCGAGGAGATGGACGGCGCCGGGGTGGACGTCTCGGTCGTCTGCGGGTTCCCGTGGAAGAGCATCGACATGTGCCGGCAGCACAACACTTACATGATGGAAGCGGTGGCGGCGTTTCCCGACAGGCTGGTCGGGCTCGCGACCGTGAACCCGGTCGCCGGGAAGGCGTGCGACACAGAGCTGGAGAGGGCCTTCGACGGGGGCCTCAAAGGCGTTGGCGAGATATCCGCGGACGCGCAGGGATTCAGGCTTGACGACTCCGGCACCTCCGGGCGGATCGTCGCGGCCGTCGAGGAAGCGGGGCTGTTCCTGCTGCTGCACGCGAACGAGGACGTCGGGCACTTCTATCCCGGCAAGACGCCGACGACGCCGACCGCGGTCTATAAGTTCCTCGAGAAGTTCCCCGACGTGACGACCGTGCTCGCCCACTGGGGAGGCGGGCTCTGCTTCTACGAGCTGATGCCCGAGGTCGCGAAGGTCACCTCGTCTGTCTACTATGACACCGCCGCGTCGCCTTTCCTCTACCGCAGCGACGTCTACAGGGTCGCCGTCGAGATCGTGGGGGCCGGGCGCATCCTCTTCGGCACGGACTACCCGCTCCTGCGCATGCGCCGGCACCTGGACGAGCTGGACCAGGCCGGGCTCTCGCTCGAAGTCAAGGAAGGGATCCTCGGGAAGAACGCGCTGGGCCTCCTGGGCCGCAAGTTCGATTAGTACTCGGTCCCGTAAATACGGTGTCGTACCGAGAGCGTCACTGGGGCTGAAGCCCGAGCAATGGGAGCAGACCGTACAGGTCCTCGATGATCGGGACGTCAGCCGGGTGTCCCGAGGCGAACCTGTCTATCATCACAGCGTGGATGCCCACGCTTCTCGCTCCCAGCACGTCCGCGAAATAATGATCGCCCACGTGCACCGCGCGTTCTGGCCTGACTCGCAGGCGCTCGCACGCTTCGTGGAAGATCGACGGGTCGGGCTTGATGAGGCCTATGCTGGCCGATGACAGAACCGAGTCCAGGTAGCGGTCGAGCCCCATGTCGAAGCAGAGCTTCGCGAGGCGCGAGTCCCAGTTGGAGACGAGGGCGGTGCGGTATCCTTTCTCCTTTAGAAGTCTGAACACCGGCACCACGTCGGGGTAGGTACGCCACCGGTCGCCGTCGCCGAAGTGGTCGTAGATCGCGCGGCCTATCAGGTGCCGGTCGCAGTCGATCCCGACCTCCTCGAGCATCAGGGCGTAGAGCTCGGACCACATCTCGGAGGCGTCCTTCTCGTTGGCCCAGAACGAATCGTCGCTCCAGTAACGCTGTTCGTAGTAGCGGTCAGCGGCGACCATGCCGCGCCTGAGCTCCTCGTCCGACGGGTCCAGCCCGAAGCGCGCCATGACCTCGCGGCATACCGCCTCCATCGAGGGGTACGGCTTGAAAAGCGTGTTCCCGACGTCGAAGAAGACGGCTTCTATTGTTTTCGGGTCGAACCGATCCATGGCGCCTCGCGATCTGTGGGTACACTATACAACAGGTCGCGCGGGCCAAATATCAATGCCGTATCGGGCGCGCGACCTTATAATGTGAGCATGAACAGCCTGAAGAATCTCTGGTACAGACTGCGCAAGAAGATGGGCGACCCCAAGCTTCTGTGCGACACGTGCAAGTACGACTACCACACCGTATGCCTCAACCCGAAGAGGCCCAACGCGACAGAGTGCCCCGACTACAAGCGCCGCTAGTGGAAAAAGTGGAAAACGTCGTTCGCTTTCCACTTTTTAGAGGCTCGTGATCTCGCGGGGACCCAGCTGCGGGTTGTCGGGGTGGGCGAGCGCGTCGTCGATGGCCTTCAGCATGGCATCCTTGTCGCGCTGCAGCTTCCCGTAGATCGGCAGGTAGTTCGACACGTGGTCGCTCAGGAACTCGGCGCCTTCGACCTCGAGGTTCTCGAGCAGCAGCCGGGTTTCGGCGGCGACCTGCCTCCCGTCGCACTCGACGAACCTGCCTGCCTGCAGGTCCTCATACATTGGGAAGCCCGGCAGCAGCGCCAGCGTCCTGATGCGGATGTAGTCAGGCTTCATGCGGTTCAGCGTGGCCGCGGAGCCGAGGGCGTGCTGGCGCATCCTCTCGGGCCCTCCCAGGCCGGCGAGCACGTAGGTCGACAGCTTGATGCCCGCCTCGCGCAGCTTCTCCGCCGCGCGCACGTAGTCGTCGGCGGTCGCCCCCTTGCGCACGCTCTCGAGGATCTCGTCGTCCCCGCTCTCGAGGCCCATGTAGACGATTGACAGGCCGTGCCCGGCGAGCCTTGCGAGGTCTGACACCTTGCGCCCTCGGATGAACCGCGCGCCGCCATAGCACGAGATCCGTTCGACCCGGGGAAAGGCTTCCCTCACGTAGTCGAGCACCTGCACCAGGTCGTCGGTCCGCATCGCGATCGTGTTGCCGTCCGCGAGGAAGACTGAGCCGGGCTCCCCCCACATCGTGCGCGCGACCTCAAGGTCCTCGCGCACCTCCTCGAGCGGGCGGACCCGGTACTTCTTCATCTTGTACATCCCGCAGAAGGTGCACTGGTTGTGCGGGCAGCCGATGGTCGCCTGGATGATCAGGCTGCCGGCCTCGCAGGGAGGCCTGAAGACAGGCTCCTCGTACCTCACGGCGCGACCTCCATGAGCTCGGCGACCGTCAGGTCGTGCAGGGCGACCCGGTACCGGAACAGGCCCGCGTCCGTGTCGAGCAGCGCCTGCCGCATCGGCCCCTGCAGCTCGGCCAGGGTCGCCCACCGCGCCTCGGCGATCTCGTGGGTGTCGATCGGGCAGATCCGCCCGGCGAGCTGGCGCGCTTCCAGGACGTGCGACATCCACTCGATGAGGTCGTCCGAACAGGTGAAGCGCGCGTCGATCCGCGCGACGTAGCGAGTGAGCTCGACGTCCAGGCCCGTCTCCTCCTTCGACTCGCGCACGGCGCCGTTGGCAAGCGACTCGCCGTTATTTGCCGCGCCGCTCGGGGCGCGGAAGACGCCCGGTGGGAAGAAAGGCTTGCGGATCACCGCGATGCAGTCGTGGTCGTCGTGCTTGCGGATGAACATGGTCACGTCGTGCGCGCGACCGTTGCGCATGCTGCTCTTGACCATGTCGAACTCGCCGCGGCTGATCTCGTAAGTCATCTGAGCCACCACGGGCGCTCCGAGGCTCGACTCGAGCCGCTCAATATCTTCCTGGCGCGTATACATCGATCACATTCCTCGCATAATATTCACGAAGACTTATTTACGTACAGCATGCTGGCATCCTCTATGGCGCGCGCTTATTCGTGCAGGATCGAGGGTCCTCGAGCGAGCCCTCGATTCGAGATGATTGTAGCACCGCGAATGCTATACTTTGCTTCGAGCAGGACAGGCACGGCACACGGACTCGAGGCATCGATGGTATCAACGCTCGACAAGTTCAAAGGGACCCTGGTGGGCTGCGCCGCGGGCGACGCGCTCGGCATGCCGCTCGAGGGGATGGACGCTGGCGACATCCGTGAGAAGCACGGCCGCGTCACGGACTTCCTTGACGAGCGCTTCGGCGCGGGGCGGGTCACCGACGACACGCAGATGACGATCACGCTCGCCCAGTCGATCATCGAGATCGGCAAGTACGACAAGGGTCACGCGGCCTTCAAGTTCGGGCGCTGGATCGGGGCCTCCGACCGGGGCGTCAAAGAAGCAAGGGGCGCCGGCATGGCGAGCGCCACCGCTTCTCGCAAGATCGAAGAGGGAGAAAGCCCGGACACGAGCGGCGTCGACTCCGCGGGCTGCGGCGCCGCGATGCGCGCGAGCCCCATCGGCCTGCGCTATTTCAACGACGTCCCTGCCCTGCAAGCCGCGGCCGTCAGCCAGGCGCTCATCACGCACACTGACCCGAGGGCCGTCGCCGGAAGCATCGCGATCGCGTTCGCGGTCTCACAGGGAATACTCGACGACGGGCGGCTCGACCGCGCGAAGCTCGTCGCTCACGCGGCCGACCTCACAGCCGAGACCAGCCGGCAGATGTCCGCGAAGATAAAGGGACTCGCCGACTACCTGGACGCATCACCCGCTGAAGGTTTCGCTTACACCGGCACCGGCGCCATCGCGACCGAGACAGTGCCCGGCGCGCTGTTCGCTTTTCTGCGTAGCCCGTACGACCTCGAGGAGACCGTCGTCACGGCCGTGAACGCCGGGGGCGACACGGATTCTCTCGGTGCTATGGGGGGCGCGATCGCCGGTTCTTTCAACGGGCTCGCGGCCATTCCCGAAAGATGGAGGGACAGGGTGGAGGGCGGCACGTACGTTCAGGGCATCGCGTTCAGGCTCTTCACGCTCACGCCGGCGGCGAAGCCGAAAGCCCGGCCCCTGGTCTAGCATCGACTCAGGTGAGGCTCAGCAGCGTCTCCACGACTTCGGCCCAGCCATGCCCCATGCGCCCATCGGTGATGAAGATGTTGTCGGAGCTCTCGATGAGCTCGGCCAGGTGGGGGTTCGCGTCGAGCCCGTTGCGCACCAGGAAAAACGCCCCGGCAGCGCGGGCGAGCTGGATGTCCGCCTCCGCGTCCCCGACGGCCACGGTCTGCTCGCGCGTCAATCCCCTGTGCTCCTGGTCCTTTCTGGCCGCCTGCTCTTTCGAGACGCCCATCGGGACGAGGTGATACGCGCGTGTCTCGGGCACGTCGAGCGTCGGGCTCTTGCGAGGGATGACGCCGTTGTCGACAAGGTCGAACTGCGCGAAGCCGTTCTCCCTGAGCAGCCCGAGCGCTTCATCGAGGTCGAGGTATCCGCGCATGAGCGGGGTGCAGTCCCTCTCGTCGGACCAGGGGGTGTGCATCTCGAGCTTGCGCGGGTACGACTCCAGCAGAAAATCGAGCACGCCGGTCTCCAGGATGGACTTGTAGACGGACTCGCAGGTGAGCTCCAGCCCGCCGATGTTCATGACGACCTCGAGCCCGAGGTTGTAGACGAGCTCGGTCCCGAGCTCCGCGACATAGTTCATGCAGCCCAGGAGCCGCGCGGTCTCGCGCAGCTGCGACTTGTGCCGCCCCGACACGAGCATCACGTCCACGTTGCGGGCGTGCGCCGCCAGCAGCGCTCGGGCCGGACGCATGGTCAACTCGAAATCGCTGTCACGGAAGAAGCACCCGAACGGCCCGACCATGGTGCCGTCCATGTCCGTGTAGATCACCCGCACCGGCTCCAGGTTCTCGATAAGCCAGTCGAGGTTGTCGTGTATGCTCCTGCGGCGGGCCACCTCGGCGATGTATTTCTCGAGCTCGCTCGGCTCGCCCGCGCTGTTCGACTTCGGCAGCTGCAGGTGCTCGGTCACAGCGTTTCGACCTCGACGCTGAGCTCCCTCGGCTTGCTGACGATGCGAAGCGCGCCCCCCGCCGCCAGCAGCAGGCCGGCGGGGATGAACAGCCAGAAGCCTACGGACACGTGCACGCTCAGTAGCGACTTGGCGAGCTGCCCCACGAACTGACCCAGCGCCTCGCCGATGAACGGGATGCTCTTGGCGAGGCTCACGATGTCGCCGATGATCGCGTTGATCTTGTGCCAGGCGCCTATGAAGAAAATGACGTTGAAGAGCAGGCAGAAGATGCCGGCCCCGAGCGTTATCCCGCCGCGGGTCTGGACGAACCATATGCCGCAGATGATGAGGACCAGCACCCCGACCATCACCCACGCCCACGGGCTGACAAAGAGGCCGTACGTCTTCTGAGGGCTCTTGATGCCAAGCGTGTGGCCGATGCCCAGGACGTCCTTCACCCCGACCGAGATCCAGCTGAGCGCGAACACCGAGACGATGAAGAAGATCACGCCGGCGGCCGCCAGGTAATCGCCGATGTGTGTCATGGGCGGCGGGTACTTGCTCCGCAGAGGAGAAGTGAAGAAGTCTTTTACCTTTTTCATGGTTGCCTTCATGTCCTACGCCCCTCTGGCCTTCCGGTACTCGGGAATGCTCGCCATCGGCGGGCGCTCCACGACCGATATGTCCGACTCAACGATGGCGTATTCATCCCCTGTCCGCCTGAAAGTATTGTAAACCGTTCTCGGCTCCACCTTAAGCTCCAGCTTGCCGTCGTGTGCGAGCCGCTTGAATATCGTCTGCATGATCCCGAACGACATCCGGGACAGCGACTCGATCGGCTGGTTGTGGTGCACCCTCACCTCGACGTCGACCTGGGCCAGGGCGTCCTGCCCGTACTTGCGCAGTATGTCGATCAGGAGCCCGGCCTCCACGCCATAGCCGGTGAAGAACGGCACGCTCTCGAGAACGCTGCGCCTGCCGGCGTACTCCCCCGAGAGGGGCTGGATCAGCCCGGCGAGCTCCGGGTAGAAAAGGTTGAACAGCGGCCTCACCGTGAGCTCCGTCACACGCCCTCCACCGCTTGGCTTGCTGACGCCGTCCTGCGTGAGCGGGCGCTCGTAGAAGGCTTTCACGTAGCCGACCGCCGGGTCTTCCAGCAGCGGCCCGACCAGGCCGTAGACGAAGCGCGGGTGGATGTTCGAGATGTCCGAGTCGACCCACACGATGATGTCGCCCTCGAGAGCGAAGAGGCTCTTCCACAGCGCCTCGCCCTTGCCGGACGCCGGCTCGATCCCCGGCAGTATCTCGTCGTCGAAGAAGACCTGCGCGCCTTCCTCCTCGGCGATCTCGAGCGTCCCGTCGGTGCTGCGCGAATCGATGATGCAGAGCTGGTCGATCAGCGGAAAGCGCTCGACGAGCTCGGTCCTGAACACGCGAAGCTCCTCGCGCAGAGTGTCGGCGACGTTGAGGGTGGGCAGGCAGACGCTCACCTTGAGCCCCTGGGCTTCCTTTGCTTCGACGAGCCTGCCGATGTCGGCATACCGGCTGTGGTGATACGTCCTCTTCCCGAACCAGCTCCCGAGCTCTTCCATCAGACTTCCCGCCTGTCCAGTATGCGCTTCGCCTTGCCGGTGCCGCGCTCAAATGTGTATGGCTCCTTCAGGGTGACGCGCGCCCCCACGTTCAGTGTGCCCTTGATGTGCGAGGCGACCTTGTCAGCGAAGACTTTCATCTCTCTCGTGTCATCGCTGAACACGCCCTCGGAGACCTCGACCCATATCTCCAGGTAGTCGAGCTCTCCCTTGCGGTCGAGGATGATCTGGAAATGCGGCTCGACCCCCTCGATCTCGAGGAGCGCTTTCTCGACCTGCGACGGGTAGAGGTTCACACCCCGGATTATCAGCATGTCGTCGGACCGCCCGAGCACCTTTGACATGCGCACGGTTGTGCGCCCGCAGTCGCACGGCTTCGAGTAGAGCATGCTCAGGTCCCCGGTACGGAACCGCACCACCGGCATGGCCTGCCGCGTCAGGGTCGTCAGCACGAGCTCGCCCTCGCTGCCTTCCGGGCGCGGCTTTCCCGTCACCGGGTCGACGATCTCGGCGATGAAATGGTCGTGCGCGATGTGCATGCCGCGCTTGAGCTCGCACTCGCCGGACACGCCAGGCCCTAACACCTCGGATAGCCCGTAGTTGTCCGTGGCCGATATCCCCATCGACGACTCGAGGCGGTCGCGGATCCCCTCGCTCCAAGGCTCTCCCCCGAACAGCCCGACCCGCAGGGTGCTTGCCTCGAAGTCGAAGCCGCTCGCGGCGCCGACCTCTGCGATGTGGAGGGCATACGTCGGCGTCGCGACCAGGACGGTCGTGGCCAGGTCGTTGATGAGCGAGAGCTGAAGCTCGGTGTTCCCGGCGGATGCCGGGATGACGGTCGCTCCCACCATCTCGAGTCCGTAGTGTAGCCCGAAGCCCCCGGTAAAGAGACCGTAGGTGAACGCTATCTGCGCGACGTCGGAGGCCCCCACGCCGGCCGCGGTCGCGAAGCGCGCTACAAGCTCCGACCATGTCTTGAGGTCGCGCGCTGTGTAGCCGACTATCGTGCGGCTGCCGGTCGTGCCCGAGGACGCGTGAAGCCTCACGACCTCCTCGAGCGGGACGGCCATCATTCCAAGCGGGTAGGTGTCCCGGAAGTCCTGCTTGCGCGAGAAAGGCAGTCGGGCCAGGTCCTCGAGGCAATTGATGTTCGAGGGTGAGACGCCGGCCTCCTCCATCCGCGCGCGGTAAGGGGTCCCCGCCTGCCAGATGCGCTCGACGGTCTCCTGCAGCCTGCTGAGCTGAAGCTCCCTGAGGTCGCTGCCCGCGAGGGTCTCCATCTTCGGGTTCCAGATCTTCATGCCTGCCATCCCCGTGACGCCGTCCACCGGCGGGCGCTACGCATTCTCACCGGCGATCTTGCGACCGGCGAGGAACGCGTTCCTGTTGGCGTCCAACGCCTTGGCCTTGAACAGCTTCTCGATAGTGGCCAGCCACTCCTCTTCGCCGACCGGGAGCAGCGGGCTAAGGATGCCCAGCAGGACGGTGTTGGCGGCGCGCGCGTCGCCAGCCTCGGTGGCGATGGCGGCGGCGTCGACCACGATGCTGCCCGGCGCGATCTTCATTATCCGTTCCTCGGCGTCGGGAGGATATTCCTCGGCCCCCTGCAGCACGGGAAGAGGGTCGACCCTCGTGCGCGAGGCGATCACCCTTCCCCCGGGCGCCAGGAACTCGATGTTCCTCAGCGTCTCGAGCAGCTCGGTGACCACCAGCGCCTCCGCCTCGCCGAACGGGACGAGCGGGCTCGCGACCGCGCTCCCGAAGCGCACCATGCTTATCACGCTGCCGCCCCGCTGCGCCATGCCGTGCACCTCCGAGGTCTTCACGTCATAGCCGTGGGCCAACAGCGCGTTCGCGAGGATGTTGGCCGCGAGTATCGTGCCCTGGCCTCCAACGCCGGCGAGGACCACCGAGCGGGTCGGCTCGCCTTCTTTTACCTTGTTGCCGGAATCAGTGTTCAGCTTTCTCTCCTGTCAAGCTCGTATCGCTTCGCGCCTGCAGACCTGCGCGCACACTCCGCACCCGGTGCAGGCGTCCTCGAGTATCATCACTTCTTCGCCGCGCTTCACGAGCGCGGGGCATGCGAGCCCCATGCACAGCCCGCATTCGTTGCACTCTTCTCGCGAGACCGCGAGCGCCGCCCGCCGCGAGGATTTGTCCCGCAGCACGCACGGCCGCCTCGATATCACGACGGAGGGCGCGTCCCGGTTCATCTCCTCGGAGAGCACCCTCTTGCACTCTTCGAGGTCGTAGGGGTCGACGACGACCACGTTCTCGATGCCGATCGAGCGCGCCAGCATCTCCATGTCGACGGACACAGTCTCGCTGTGCTGCAGCGTGACGCCGGTGCCGGGGTGGTCCTGGAACCCCGTCATCGCGGTCGTGCGGTTGTCGAGTATCACAACAGTGAACCGGCCGTTGTTGTACGCCATCTCCATCAGGCCCGTCACGCCGCTGTGGAAGAAGGTCGAGTCGCCGAGCACCGAGACCACGCGGTGGCTTCCCGCGTCCTCCCCCTCTTCCGCCGCGAGCTCGAGCGCCTTCTCCAGCCCGTGGCCCATGGTGATGCTCGCTCCCATGCAGACCTGGCAGTCGTGGGCCGAAAGAGGCGGCAGCACGCTCAGCGTGTAGCAGCCTATGTCGCCGGCGATTATGGCCTTGAGCCTCGCGAGCGAGTACATGATGCCGCGGTGCGGGCACCCGGCGCACAGGATCGGCGGCCTCGCGGGCAGGCCCTCGACGTGCGCGATGTGCATCGGAGCGGACGCGCCCGTGGCGGCCGCCAGCTCGGGGAACGACTCGCGGACGTTGTCGACGTTCAGCTCGCCGACGCGTGGCACGCGCTCTTTGCCGAGCGGGTACAGCCCCAGCCCGGCGACGGCTTCCTCGAGGTACGGCTCGAGCTCCTCGACAACGTACACGTCCTTGAACTGCTCGCAGAACTCGGCAATGAGCCGGCGCGGCAGCGGGTTTGTCATCGCGAGCTTCAGGATGCTCACTCCGGGGAACGCTTCCTTGACGTACTGGTAGGCGACCCCGCTGGTCACCACGACGGCATCGCCGGCGCCTCGCTCCTCGCGCTGGAACGCGAAGTCGTTGGACAGCTCCTCGAGCTCGGCCAGCCGCTTGACCATCACGGGATGGCGCAGACGGGCGTGGCCGGGGATCATCACGCGCTTGACCTCGTTCTTCTCGTAGGGGACCGTCGCTCTGGGCGCCGGCTCGGACGGGACAACCAGGCTTCGCGAATGGCACACCCTCGTGGTCACCCGTATCATGACGGGCGTGTCGTGGCTCTCGCTCATCCTGTAAGCCTCACGCGTCAGGTCGTAGGCCTCCTGGCTGTCGGCGGGCTCGAGCATCGGCACCTTCGCGGCCTTCGCGTAATACCTGTTGTCCTGCTCGTTCTGGCTCGAGTGCATCCCGGGGTCGTCGGCGTTGACCACCACCAGGCCGCCGCCTACGCCTATGTATGGAAGGGTGAACCAGGGGTCCGCGGCCACGTTCAGTCCGACGTGCTTCATCGCCGCGAGGGACCTCACTCCCCCCAGCGATGCGCCGATGGTCGCCTCGAGGGCGACCTTCTCGTTGGGAGCCCACTCGGCGTAGACCCCTTCGAACCGCGAGAACTCCTCGAGTACCTCAGTGGAAGGCGTGCCGGGGTACGCGCTCGCGAACAGCGCCCCCGCGTGGTATGCGGCAAGCGCAATGGCTTCGTTGCCGGTCATCAGTTTTGCTTCGGGCATGAATCCTCCGTTGAAACATAAAGGGCCCGCGTCGAGGACCCACCAAATATTAGCCCAACGCTTCTCGGGCAGGCAAACAAACACTGCGCGGCCCGGCATTCGGGCGCCTGCCGTAATGGTATAATCCCTCCCATGAACGAACCGGCGGACAACGGCCACGCGCATGGGGATGAGGCCCTCGTGGCCCGGGCGAGGGCGGGCGACCTCGAGGCCCTCGAAGAACTTTTCAACCGCTACCGCAACCAGGTGTTCTCGCTTGCTTATCGCATGACGGGCAACCCTTCGGATGCCGAAGACCTGTGCCAGGAAATATTCCTCCAGGTAATGCGAAAAGTCGGTTCGTTCGAGGGGCGCTCCTCTTTCTCCACGTGGCTCTACCGGGTGGCAATGAACCGTTCCCGTGATTATCTGCGTCGAAAGAAGAGGAGCCCGGAACTGTTGAGTCAGGATGGCGATGCCCCCGAGCGGTTTGACCCGCAGGCGGGCACGTCCCCGGGACTGGAGAGCGTGGCAATCGCGTCGGAGGCACAGCGCATCGTCCATGAGGCACTGGTGAAACTCCCGATGTCACTGAGAGCCCCACTTGTGCTGCACGAGCTCGAAGGCATGCAGTACCACGAGGTGGCCCGTTTACTCAAGCTCCCGGTCGGTACGGTAAAGTCACGGATCTTCAGGGCGAGGATCAAGCTCGCCGAGGTTCTCGAGCCACATAAGGAACAATGGCGATGAGTGCTCCGTCTAACCGGTTGGTGGAGGTAGATAAATGAGTTGCCGCCGGTTCAAAAATTCGCTCTTAGACTTCGCAGATGGAACGCTCCCGGATGAGCGGGCCCTCAAGTTGAGGAACCACCTCGAGACCTGCGAGGGGTGCTCGCGCGCTGTCGACCAGCTGGCGATGTCGAGCTCGGCGCTGTCATCGCTGGGCACGGCCGCGATGCCATCCGATGCCGCCGCGCGTGTCATGTCGAGCCTCCGGGCATCGGCCCAGAGGGGCGACCGGATCCGCCCCACCTTCCGCGAGCGCACCGAGCTCATCTTCTCCCCGCGAGGGATCGCCACCGCCGGCGCGATCGGCCTGCTGCTGATCGCCGCTATCGTCGTGGGTATCGTCTTTTCGGGGGGCGGCACGCCCACCGGCACCAACAAGACCGTCATCAGCTCGAGCGCCAACGACATGATCCCGGGCGGCCCGCTCGTCATGGAGTCGTCCGCGAAAGAGAACAGCGGGGCCGCCCAGCCGATCGTCCCCCAGGGGATCGCGACCATCCTGCCGGTAGCAAAGGTCTCCAAGGCAAACTACGACGCAAACACGCTCAAAAGCACTTTCGATTCGATGCCTCTCAAGAAAGACATCGCCGAGCGCTACAGCATGACGCACGCGATCTCGCTGGGTGACATGTTCAAGCAGAAGATGGCCGATATCATGATGTCCTGCGGCGGGGACGGGCCGATGCTCGAGGCGATGATAACTTACGTGACGGGCTCGGAGCCGGTCCTCCTGCCCTACTACGCGGAGAAATGCGAGTACTGCGGCCAGGCGGCCTTCGTGATCGGGCTCGCCGGCCCGCGGCGCACGGCCAAGTCGATGAAGCTCACCCGCACCGAGGTCTGGGTGATGAACCCTGACAAGTTCGCCAGCAACCCCGACGCGAGCCTCATCTACTTCATGGAAGAAAAGTAGGAGCCGCTCCTCAGGCCCCGGCCTTCACGCGGTGCTTGAGCCAGTCGGTCCAGTCGCTCACGCCCTCACCCGTCCTGCATGAGATCTTGAATATCACCACGCCCGGGTTCATCCGCAGGACCGTCTGCTCCAGGGTCTCCATCTCGAAGTCGGTGTGCGGGATGAGGTCGATCTTGTTGACCAGCAGGACGTCGCTCTCCGAGAACATCAGGGGGTACTTGAGGGGCTTGTCGTGGCCCTCGGCCACCGACAGTATCATGACCTTGAGGTCCTCGCCGAGCTTGAACTCCGCGGGGCACACGAGGTTGCCGACGTTCTCGACTATGACCAGGTCGACGCCTTCCAGCTTGAGGCGGTTCAGCGCGCGGTTGACCTGCTTCGCCTCGAGGTGGCACGAGCCGCCGGTGTTTATCTGGATCGCCGGGACGCCCGTCGCCGCGATCTTCTCGGAGTCCACTTTGCCGGCGATGTCGCCCTCGATGACCGCGCAGTTCAGTGCGCCCGCGACGCCCTCGAGCGTCTTCATTATCACGGAGGTCTTGCCCGCGCCGGGGCTCGCCATCAGGTTCACCATGAAAGAGCCGCTGCCGTCGAGCAGCGAGCGGTTCTCTTTTGCGATTATCTCGTTAGCGTCAAAGACGCCCTCAAGGACCTCGATCTCCATGGCCGCTTCCTCCTAGTTGATCTCTATCGATTCGACCTGGAACTCCCGCCCCGAGATTATCTCGGTCTCGGTGCCCTGGCACTCCGGGCACCTGAAGTCGAACTCCACGACCTCGAATTCCTTGCCGCACACCCCGCAGTGGCCGATGAGCTTCGTCCGGGTGAAGTTCAGCTCCGCGCCCTCGGCGATCGTCTCTTTGCTGATGATGTCGAAGTAGAACCGGACCGACTCCTCCATCACGGTGCTCATGTCGCCTAGCACCATGTTGATGCGGCTGACCTTCGTCGCGTTGTTCGCCTGGGCATGCCGGAGGACAACCCCGAGCATGCTCTCTGTGACGGATAGTTCGTGCATGGTGCCTTCCAGTGAAACAGAACGTAAAACAGTTATCAAACTGCCGGCCGGGCTCTTACGTCGCGGCCAGCACTATGAAGACGAGCGCCGCGAGCGCCACACGGTAGATGATGAACGGCTTGAGCGTCCTGGTCTGAAGCCACTTGAGCATCCAGTTGATCGCGATGAGGCCCGCGATCGCCGAGGTTATGAACCCGGCGATGAAGACGCCCGGGCCGGCTTTTGGAAAGCCCGTGCCCGCGAGCTTGTAGGCCTCGTACAGGCCCGACCCCGCGATGATCGGCGCCGCCATCAGGAACGCGAAGTGCGCCGCCGCCTCGCGGTCCAGCCCGTCCAGCATGCCCGCCGAGATCGTTATCCCCGAGCGGGAGACCCCCGGCGCGAGCGCCAGCACCTGCGCGAACCCGACCACGCCAGCGTCCCGCGCGTCGAGCTGCCTGAAGTTCCGGTTCCTGGCTCCCCACGCTTCCGCGGCGATCATCGCGGCCGCGCCGAGCAGCAGGAACATCGCGACCCAGAACGGCGTCCGCAGGTGGTCCTCGATGAGGTTGTTGAAAATCGCCCCGGCGATGGCGGCTGGTATGCTCGCGAGTACGAGCATCCAGGCCACCCGCATCGCGCGGTCCCATTCGGCCGGCTTGTGACGGAACGAGCGGAAGAAAGCCTTGATGAGGGACATCCACTCGTGCCTGAAGAAGACCAGCAGCGCGAGCAGGGTGCCCAGGTGAAGGGCGACGTCGAACGCCATGCTCACACCCTTGGTGTTCACGAAAGTGTTCCACCCGAACATCTTAGGGACCAGCACGAGGTGCCCGCTCGAGCTGATGGGTATGAACTCGGTCAGCCCCTGGATGATGCCGAGGAACGCGGCCTGCAGGGCGAGGATCACAGGCGGCCGCCCTTGCGCCCCGCGCTCGGGCTATACACCGGCGAGCTTCCGCTCGAGGAACTGCTGGTACTCGTAGAGGGCGGCGAGCGTCTTGGCGCCCCTCTCGGGCGACGGGTAGATGACGACCTCGCTCTGCCTCGCGAGCATGGGGGTTATCGATCCTGACGTCGGGAACGAAACCGCGATGATGGGCTTGCCGGTCTCAGCCATCAGCCTGATGACCTCGTCGCGGTATGCCTCGTCGGTCTTCTGCAGCTGCGCCAGGAACTCGCTCGTCACGACCTTTGGCTTGATCCGCTCGCGCTGCATCTCGTCCATTATCGGCCCCTCGAGGACGAACGACTGGAACGAAGAGGTCGCGCCCATGGTCCCGAGGCTGATGATCGAGTCCACGCACCCGCACCGGGCGATTATCTCGAGGCAGCGGAAGTGCATTGAAAGGTCGAGCGTGCCGACGAGGTCGACGGGATTGCCGCGGCTCCAGTACGGCGGCAGCACCGAGTCGAGCTCGGCAAGGGTCTCCGCGGGGAACTCGACGAGCTCCAGCCCGTACCTGGCGAGCGCGTCGGCGGTCACTACTCCCCAGCCGCCGCCCCAGGTAAGCACGCCCACCCTGCGGCCTTTCGGCATGGGTATTGCTGCGAAGGCCTTGGCGATGTCCAGCATCTCCTCCGTGGTGTCGGCCTCGATCATGCCGGTCTGTTTCATGACCCCGTCGAATATCGTCTCGTCAGCCGCGAGGGCGGCGCTGTGGGACGCGGCGGCCTTCGCGCCGGCGCTGGTCTTGCCCGCCTTGAGGACGACTATCGGCTTCTTCGGTGAAGTCTCACGCGCGACCTCGATGAAGCGGCGCGCGTCGCGGAGCCCCTCGATGTAGAGCAGGATGACTTCGGTGGCCGGGTCGTCCGCGAAATACTCGAGGTAGTCCGCGGCCTTGAGGTCCGCCTCGTTGCCGATGCAGACGAAGCGGGAGAACCCGACGCCCAGCGCCTTGCCCAGCGAGAGCATCTGGGTGCCGAGGTTGCCGCTCTGCGCGGCGAAGGCGATCTTGCCGGCGACGGGTCGCACCGGGGGCATCAGCGCGTGGAGCTTGTTCGGGCCCGAGTAGATGCCCATCGTGTTGGGGCCGACTATCCTCATTCCACCCTTGCGCGCGATCTCCGCGAACTCGTCCTCGGCGGCGCGGCCTTCTTTGCCGGTCTCGCTGAACCCGCCGGAGATGACGATGCAGGTCCTGACGCCTTTCTCGACGCACTCCATGACCGCCTCTTCGACGTGGTTGGCCGGGATCGTGATGATCGCGAGGTCGACCTCGCCGGGGATGTCTTTGACCGACTTGAAGGCCGGCCTCTCGAGGATCTCTGTCTCGTGGGGGTTCACCGGATACAGGTCGCCCTTCCAGCCGCCGGCAAGGATGTTCGCCGGCACTATGTAGCCCCACTTCATCTTTGTCGCGCTCGCGCCGATTATGGCGATCGACCTGGGCTCGAAGAGCCTGGTCAGCTGTTCTGTCAGTTCGTTGCTCACTTCAACCTCCGTGTCATTTATTACTCCGGGTCAGCGGCTCCCCCGGCCATGGAGCAAGCACGCTCCCTTTCGCCTCTACCCGGTTGATATGCGTTCGCCGCCGCGCCACGATTATTCTCTCCCTTGAACAGGGCTAACTGCGTGGCGCAGGGCCATTCTTGATTATGTCTTTGTACTTGCGCCGCAGGCCGCCGACGAGCCACATCGCCTCCCAGACGATATTGCCGCTCATCTTGGATGTGCCCTCGGCGCGGTCCACGAAAATTATTGGAAGCTCGTAGATGTCGAACCCCATGACGGTGCAAACGAATGCCAGCTCCACCTGGAACCCGTATCCTGAGGCGGAGATGCGCGAGAAATCGATCGCCCTTATGACCTCGGCGCGGTGGCACCGGAAGCCCGCCGTCACGTCCCTGACCTTCATGCCGGTGACGAGCCTCGAGTAGGCGCCGCCGCCACGGCTTATTATCTTGCGCGACCATCCCCAGTTCTCGGTCCCGCCGCCCTTCACATACCTGGAGCCGATGACCACGTCGTGGTCCTCGATGGCCTTCAGCATTCCGGGGATGTACTTGGGATTGTGAGAGAAGTCCGCGTCCATCTCGAAGAGATAGTCGGCGCCCATGTCGAGGGCGACCTCGAAACCGTGCTTGTAGGCGTTCCCCAGCCCTTGCTTGCCCGGGCGGTGCAGCACGTGCACCTCCGCGAACTCGGCTGCGAGCTTGTCGGCGATATCGCCGGTGCCGTCCGGGGAGTTGTCATCGACTATGAGGATCGAGACGCCCAGGTCCATCCCCATCAGCTGCCTGATCATCCGCTCGATGTTCTCTTTTTCGTTATAGGTCGGAATTATTATCATGGCCAGCATGTGTAACCTCTTTCGCCGTTGCTGTGCAACTCAAGATATTTCATGGCTTCGACGCCGGTCAAGCGATCACGGCTTCTCCCAGCCGTACATCCCGACCAGCGGCACGAAGACGCAGGAGCCAACCTCGCGCTTGCGCATGCGCCCGTCTTTCTTTGTGACGACGGTCAGCATCTGCATGGTGGACGAGCCGACGGGGATCACAAGCCTCCCGCCCTCGGCCAGCTGTTCGACCAGGGCGTCGGGAACTCCGGGTGACCCCGCGGCCACCAGGATGGCGCCGAACGGGGCGTGCTCGGGCAGCCCCTGGCTGCCGTCACCGACGACGACTTCGACGTTGTCGAGGCCGAGGTCGTCGAGTAGCCCGGCCGCGGCCTGCGCGAGGGTCTCGATGCGCTCGATGGTGTAGACGCGCTCCGCCAGCACGCCAAGGATCGCCGCCTGGTAACCGCTTCCTGTGCCGACCTCCAGGACCGTCTCGTCGCCCTTGAGCTCGAGGAGCTGGGTCATCCAGGCCACTATGTAAGGCTGCGAGATGGTCTG